>ENA-UEPL01001350-UEPL01001350.1-human-gut-metagenome-genome-assembly--contig:-NODE-1350-length-18945-cov-42.495707_pt1 | contig 18945 bp, 8 predicted proteins | sample MGYA00242896_ERZ507908 | MGnify/ENA primary metagenome ERZ507908 (study PRJEB26167, sample SAMN06115518) | human gut metagenome | host: Homo sapiens | place: China:Chongqing | collected 2015-08-20...
ATTAATCATCTTTTGAGGTTCGTTGAACAACGGATTTTTGAAATCCATAGCATTCCACAAATAATTGTGTCCCCAGTATTGCCAATCCTGAATAATTCCGTCAAGAGGAACACCTAATTCACGATATTTTCTCACCACTCCTACTGTTTCTTCCTGACTTTTATAGCGTTCCTTGCTTTGGAAATAACCGTAAGTCCACAAAGGAAACATGGGTACTTGTCCGGTCAATGCACGCATTTGTGCAACTACACCATCAGCATTTCCACCATACATGAAGTAATAGTCTATACAATCTCCTACTTCAGATTGAAAAGACGTCCCTTCCGCTTTATCAGCAAAGTTAGTTGGTGAATAATTATCCCAGAAAAGACCATATCCTTTCACTGACTGTACAAATGGAACCACGTCCTCCACATTGCCCTGTACAAGGTGTTTGGTTTGATTACGTTGTGACATTTTTCCATTCTGGAGGATTCCTAATCCATAAAGAGGTTCATCTTTATCTAAAATAAACGATTGCTTGATTGCAAACGTTTTGGTTCCCGCATCATCAAAATCGGTAAACTCGGGCTTTCCTTTTTCACTAAGCAACGGCTCTCCTTTCGCATTAAAGAAAGACACAACACCAGACTCCAAGTTAAGAGTAACCCCCATTTCACTACTTTTCAGTCTTACAATATTGCCTTCCTGAGTAACGGCAGTCTTCACCTTCTGAGGAGTTTCTATTACAGAAAGGCTCTCCTTTGTATACTTCCACCCATTAGGAGATTTTAGTATTCTTACAATTGACGGAGTATAGAATTGCAATTCTACATCTACAGAATTAACGGTCGCCTTAATTCCCTCAGGAATTTGCTGATAATCTTGCCCCGCAAGTGGGATACAACAACACAGCGCCATTAATATTAATACAATTTTAATTGATTTCATGGTATTTATTACATTTAATGATTAAAATTCGCATTCCATAATTTTGTACGATACAAAAATAGCTGCATATCACTATACACCTTTTTCAATATTAGATATTTGACTTTCAATATTAGATAAATTGATGGTTATCAATCATAATATTCCATCAAATAACCATAATAATAAGCTTGATTGCCATCCATTGTATATTCATCCGATGTTCTTGCCCCCCAAGAATCAGCACCTCCTACGCCATGAATATTCAAATCAATATTCACATTCACATAATCGCGTCCGGGTAGTTCATAAGCATGTCTGCTCTTTTCCAAATCTTCCTCACCATACGGCCACACACGAAAGCAGAGCGGTTGCAAGCCTGTCACTTTTATAGTCCGGTTCTCCTTATCATTCAATGAAAACCAACGGACATCACACCTGTTTGCATTATCCTGTGGAAAAGCATAATCCGTAACAAAACTATTGAGATCCGTTGTATAATAACCGACTAAAGCAGCCGTTTTCCTATCCGGATAGTTCTCAAACTCACCACGACCATACCATTTGACATAATCCATGGAAGAGGGTAAACGCATCCTCATTCCAAACTTAGGCATCAATGGGATCTTTTCTTTTTTTGGTTTATAGAGAGCTTCAACTTGTATCTTTCCGCTCCCATTTACAGTATAGCGCAATTGATAAGCAGCACCTACCACAGGCAACGACATACTAACCTCCACTACAGCTAGCCCATTCTTCACAGAATAATCCACACCTTCGACTACACGTTCACCAGCAGCGTTTCTCCATATTCCTAAACGGTTATTATAACCATTATTCATCTGATTACTGTTCGCCGGTTTCCAGAAATAAGGTTCTAAAGGAGCATATAGAATTTCCGTTCCATCATTTTTCCAACTTGTCAAAGCACCGGATTTCACATCTACGATGAAACAATTCAATCCAGCCATTATCTCAATAGTAGCCTGTGATGCATTCACTTCAACACTTCCCCCTTCTGAAGCAATAGACTCCGGTTTGGCCATATTCACCAAAAATTGTTCCTTACTAATAATAAAACCTTTTTCAGCCCAGCATGTACTCTGTTTCAGCTTGGCAAATACATTCAGGAAAAGCTCACCCGATCCCGTGAAAGAGGGAATATCCAAATGATCTCCAGCTACAAGCGGTACTTCTCCCGACTTTACAAGTTCACCATTCTGCAACCATTCATACTCATAATCGAACTCATCCAAAGCCGTAAATTCATACTTATTGGTAAGACGCACCTTATTCGGACCTTCAAGTGAAAAACCAATATTCTGATACACTTTCTGAACCTGATAGTAGTGTGGATGAGGAACACGGTCAGCCCTAATTAAACCATTAAAACAGAATTCCCCATTATTAGGAAAATCACCGAAATCTCCTCCATAAGCCCAAAATTCACCTTCCTTCAATAGCAAAGAACCTGAATTTTCCACTCCTTTCTTATATCCCGGATTTATCTTCTTTGCAATTCCCTGATCGACCCAATCCCAAATAGCCGCACCTGAAACGTGATCATTAGCCTCAATGACATCCCAATACTCCTGCAAATTGCCTACTGAATTTCCCATGGCATGAGCATACTCACGCATAAAGATAGGTTTATCACGTTTTTCCCGGGCATATTCCTTAAATTTTCCGGGAGTATAATAAGAAGGATCATTAAAAGCCGATACAGAAAGATCGGTATCGCTAAAAATAATACGTGAAGCATCTATGGCCTGTATTGTATCTGCCATGGTCTGCATATTGCGTCCGGCACCTCCTTCATTACCCAAAGACCAAAAGACCACACAAGGGTGATTCTTATCTCGTTGTACCAATGCAAGTGCCCTGTCTACATGCGCTAACGTCCATTCCGGGTTATCACCAAGTATTTTATTACCTAAACCATAATCATGACTTTCCTGATTAGCCTCATCCATCACATAGAAACCATATCTGTCACACAATTCATAAAACAACGGGGAATTAGGATAGTGTGCAGTACGGATCATATTAATATTGGCTTGTTTCATCAGTCTCAAATCCTTTTCCATAGTCTCACTGTCCACAAGTCGGCCGGTGCGTGGATGATGTTCATGGCGATTCACTCCCTTCAATTTAACAGGCTGTCCATTAAACTTAAATACATTTCCATCAATCTCGCATTTCCATATTCCTATATGTGATTGAAACTCCTCAACCACCTTCTTACCATCGTAAAGCCTAATTTCAACATCATACAAGTTTGGCTTTTCCGCCGACCATAGCTTCGGATTTTCCACAACAGATGACAAAGTATAGCAGCCTGTGGATGTTGCCGGCAAATTCTTTACAGGAGTGATTAACCGTTTCACAAATCTTTCCTCATTCCGATTCTTCCCTTTTAACAGAACCTCAAGACTCAGTTTTCCCGATTTACTGTCCGACAAGTTTCTTAACCAGACTTTTGCCTTAAAACCGGCAGACGAAAAATCATCTGCCAGATCGGTAGTCAGTGAATAGTCTTTTATATGGATTTTAGGGCGTACCCATAACTCTACCGGGCGATAAATCCCACTAAAACGCCACATATCCTGATCTTCCAGATAGCTGCCATCCGACCAACGGTATACCTCTACCGCCAGACGGTTTCGCCCCTCATTTACATATCCGGTAATATCAAACTCCGCCGGAGCCATAGAATTCTGGCTATATCCTACTTTTTCCCCGTTAATCCATACATACATAGCCGACTTAACTCCTTCGAAGTGCAGATACAATTGCTTATCTTTCATATCCTCCGAAACATCGAAAGTTGTCACATAAGCCCCCACCGGATTTCGATTCTCATAACTAAAAAAATGCTTGGGAGGTTCTCCCGTCACTTTCGGCTGGTCTTTCTTAAAAGGATATGTCCAATTGGTATAAATAGGTTTTCCATAGCCTTGTAACTGCCATGTCCCCGGTACAGAAATGTTATCCCAGCCACTCACATCAAAATTATTTTTATAAAAGTCCGACGGCCGACTTTGCGGATCGGGAGACCAATAAAACTTCCACCTCCCGTTCAAAGGCACAATCTCTTCACACGAGGATTTCCCGGACGGCAACGTCAATGTACTGTGATACTCCTCTTTATTGATATCTACTACGCGAGGATTTTCCCAATCAGGTACTTGCTGTGCACGCATCTGAAAGGTAAAACAAACAGTTAACAGAAATATATAAATTCTCATGTTTATCATTTTATAACAGCTACAAATCCTCCACGCGGCAAGCATTTTATCTCCACACTCATTTCGTCTTCTGACAAAGGAAGATCCTCTGCAATAGTAAAGCTTCTGTCATATATACCATCCTCAAACAAGGTTATTTTCTTACCGACAACGGAAAGGTCTTTCAGCAAAAAACAAAGGGTTCTCGGTTTATTGGTTCCATTAATCCCTGCAATATACCATACATCTCCTTTGCGCCGTGCCATAACAACCTCCATACCCGGATAGCCGGCCAAAAGCTTCGTATCATCCCAGGCTACCGGCAAATCCGATAATAACTTCTTTACAGGTTCCGGCATATCATAGTAAACCGAAGGCCTGTCTGGCATATGCTGCAAGGCCGACTCAAAAATTATCGGTAATGCCAATTCATGACCGTAAGAGGTGATATGCGGATGCTGAGAATCAGAGAAAGTGCCCGGAGTATAATCCATTGGACCTACGACATTTCTCGTAAAGGGTAAGGTAGCATTGTGTTCCGCAGCCCGATTCGTCAAAACTGGAGTGTTATTGTACCATTCCGCCCCATATACTCCCTCCACCGACATCATGTGAGGATACGTACGTTGCCATCCGCGAGGAATAGTGGCACCATGAAAGTTAAGCATCAATTTATACTTCACGGCATCTTCAAGCAGATCTATATAATAATTCATTGTAGAAACACTATCACCCGAGAAGAAGTCAACTTTAATGCCGGCAACTCCCATATCGCTTAACCATTTATATTCCTTTTCCCTGTCTGCCTTTTTATTCAGACGAAAGAGAGGACCGGGACCTATCCAATTCGTGCTCGAATTATACCAGACCAAAGGTTTAACACCTTGACTCAAAGCATATTTCACGGCATCTTGGATGTTTCCCCCATTTCTCATTACATCCCATTCCCAATCGATCAGATCATAAGGCCACTTCATCTTGACTGCTAGGTCAATGTATTCCTTCACGATTTGATAATCTTGAGAACCATGGTTGTATGCCCAATAAATCCATGACACCATTCCGGGTTTTATCCATTCCGTATCCTCCACCTTAGAAGGGTCAGACACATCCGTCACCAGTGTAGACTCAGCAATATCAGCTAAAGAACCAGCAATAAGCAATCGCCATGGAGACTCCCACACACCGCTAAAAGCAAGTTTTTTATCGCCCAATCGTACCTGATAATTATCGCGATTATCCCCGTTATACAGAAAAGAGCCACAATGCCCCGTCTGATATTAGCCTCCGTAATCAGCACAAACACAGAATCCCGTGGCTCTATAAGCGCCGGATAGCCCCAAAGGTCAACCTCCGGACGATTGGCAAGCTTACCGTCAGTAGACAGCGGGAAAAACTTTTCATAACCCGGATCATATTGTTGTATCCATCTTTTACTCCCTTGTGGCAAGGCGTACGCCGTATATTCATTAATGATATGTTCTTCATCCGAAATAGCCTTAAGCCCATACTTAAATGCAATCCCATCGTTGTACACCCTAAACGTTACCTCCAAAGTTTGCCCTTCATTGTTTTCCAGAGAATAAACCCGTTCGGAAGCCTCATTCACACAATGGCTCCGTTTTCCTGTAATCATCCTATAATCATCAATCACGGATTTCGGTTCCGAAACTGATTTCAGTCTTAAGTTACCGGCAAACTTTTGCGCATCTGTTTCCAATCCCAGTTCGGAACGAAAAAGAATACTATCTCCCTTGTAATGCACAACGAAAGCGGCTTTTCCATAATCGCCATCCTTTGTTGTCACTACACCAACCTTTAAGGCTCCGTCAGGAGAAATAGTATCAAATGTTGCCGAGTGGCACGAACTGATTATAACAGCTATTACAATCCCCCATGTTTTTCTAAGTAAGTTCATAAACATACATATTTAGTTAGTACAACACCCCTGCCGCATGAAACTTTGTTTCCTTCCATGGAAACCCTGTTTACCCCCAATGATAACTTCATTTACACGCCGAAGTAAAGCTCGTTACATACCGTGGTAAAGAGCGTTACAATAAGGAGTAAATGGCGTTACATACTGCGGTAAACGTTTTTACATAGTGATATCAACTATCGGTAAATGCTATTTGCTGATAATCAATAAGCTATCCAAATTCGTTGATTAAGTTAATTCATTTCAGGCAGGTTATGAATATTTCTTCCTGGTCACGCTCACACCTACCCGATATGTTCCCCAAAAAGACTTTCATTTATCTGTCACCGTCGATTCTGGAACCAACAATCGTACTGCAAAAATCCCTCCTGCTGTAGTATCCGACTTACTCTGGAACCTAACCGTAATTTTATCTTTCGATTTCAGCAAAGTGGCCGGAATATTATATTCCACATTGCAGAACAAGTCTTTCTTCCATTTCCCGACAATATTTTCCGTAGCGATAGTTTGACCATCAACCAGAATATCAAAGCTTCTACTACCAGACTCAGCTCCCCAATAACGGACCATCAATGAGAGATTCTCATTTCCTTTCGTGGTCAGTGTATATTCGAAATATCCTCCATTACGGGCATCACGCCACGCCTCACCGGCATGTACTCCACGATGCGAATCCTGAGTTTTCATTGCATGATCCGACTCAGGTTGTTGCTCACCCGATGATACCATATCCACAGTACGCTTGTCGAGTATCATTCTCCCATTCTCTTCAGCTTCTACGGCTTGTTTATATTCCCTGAATGCGGGCTCGGGCATTGATAACCAATACATCATATAGCGGCTATCATGAATTCCATAGAATGGTTCAAGTATTAGATTCTTATATTTTTCCTGAGTAAACAAACCGGGAACAGTAAAACTAAAAGATTTTCCTTCGACCGGCTTCATACGATTCAATTTATTCAGAATATCACTTCTTTCCCCTATGATATAAGGTACATCAAAAAGTGAAACCAGAGATCCGTGTGCAATATGCTCCCAACGCCCGTCTCCGGCAATTAATCCGGGCATATTTTCCGTTCCCGTCCTCGCACCTAACAATATAGGGCCACGCATAATCGAGATAGCGTTAGGTACATTAGGCAGTTCTTCAATTCTCACGGTCATCGGAGTTTTTATTTCCACCACATCTCCTTTTGACCATTGGCGATCAATGGCTATATAAGAACCTGGCTGTGCATTTTTTGCATAATCAACTCCATCGCAGACCACCTGCATTTTTCCCTGCTCCACCCATGAGGGATAACGTATCAGCAGTTTAAACTGTGTTGCTTTGGAAGGATTAACAGTCAACGTAGTCCCTTCTTCATTCGGAAAGTCCGTTTCTTGTACAATCTTAATCTTTTTCTCTTTCCAGTTTAATTCGGAAGGTATAAAAAGATTCACATACAGAGCATTATCCACCGTATCATGGGTATAAATAAACTGCCCGTATTTACCATGATTCTCCATACCGGTACCTACACAACACCACATTGCTTCTCCCGGTGCCGAATAAACACGATAATGCGAGGGGCAAGCAGGTGTGAAATATACGTATCCCCCATGTTCAGGGTGCTGGGTAGAAAGGATATGATTATACAGGGCACGTTCATAAAAATCGGCATATTCCACTTTGGGATGGATACGGAACAGACCTTCGGTAAGTTTCAGCATATTGTTAGTATTACACGACTCCGGTCCCTGACGTTCATGCATATAATCGGAACATTTTCCTGCTTCGGGAAAATACTCACCCCGACTGTTTCCGCCTAATGACAAAGAGCGATGAAAAACTACAGTCTCCCAGAAAAATTCAGCAGCAGTCATAAATTCATTGTAATCCGAAGCAGTTTTCGAATTAAGTTCGGCCACACGTTGATATCCCACGGCTTTAGGCACTTGTGTATTGGCATGCTTGTTATCCAGGTTATCAATGCGCCTTGTCATACTATCGAAAATCTGCTTGTGTGAAAAGCGCTTCGCCGTATCGAGGTATTTAGGATTGCCAGTCATTTGCCAGGCATCCGCATACACTTCATTCATACCACCGAATTCATTATCCAGCATACGCTCCATTTGCCGGTCGTCTAAATTAGAAATAACGTCGACACCCCAGTCACAGAACTTCAAGAAGATCTTTTTCGCTTTTTCATTTTTACCGTAAAGCCAGGCATCCCGCAGTCCGGCATAGGTTTTATGCATATTATACCAGGCCACCCAGTAGTTCCATACAATGCCTACATTTCCTTTTCTTATTTCTTCCGCAAACTTCTTACTGTTCGGAAAGCCGCAAATAGAACCGTCATCATTAGCCTGCTGTACACGCGCAAATTCAGAAACCATATAATCCATGCGTTTTTTGCACTCCTGATTACCTGTAGCGGCATAATGAATGGCTAAAGCGCTCAGATAGTGCCCACCGATATGCCCGTCAAGACCGTCTTTTTCCCAGTTACCATACGTTTCCGCTTTCTTAGGTAATCCTGCTTCACGCAGGAAAGGGGCCAGCAGACGATCGGTATCATATTGAAGCAGAACCTTAACGTTCAAATCACAGGCATGCTTAAAAGGGCCTGCAGTTATTCTCACATCTCCCAAAGGAAAAGTGTTCGGATAAAGCGCGTCCTGCGCAGCAAGGTTTGTAAAACTAATCGTTATCAGTAACAATAGAATCCATTTTTTCTTCATTTCCTAATCCTTATTTATTTCCATTTATAATCATACTTCCATACGATCTGGCACAATGCAAAAATAGGCCTATTGTATTATAGTCATTGTCAATTCCAGACATTTGATTTTAGATTTCAGATAAAACTTACCGCAGCTCTACTGTACTTACTCCGTACATTTTTCAAAAGATGTAACATCAGGAAAGAAACATGTAACATCATTATTGGGCTGAGAAAACAGAATGCTGTATGTTTGCGACATAAAATTCAGAACCATGAAAAACATTGCAATCATTTTAGTATGCGCATTGGCGTATTGCTTCGGGGTACAGGCACAAAGTACCATCCCCCACTCCCAGGCTGGTTTCGACGTAGAAAAGGCAGGAATAGCCCAAGGGAAAATAGAAACAGTGACTTATAACTCTAAAACCGTTGGTACGAAGCGGAAAGCATTGGTTTATACCCCTCCCGGCTTCAGTAAGAGCAAGAAATACCCTGTACTTTATCTGCTGCATGGTATCGGTGGCGATGAACTGGAGTGGTTCAATAATGGCAAACCACAAATCATTCTCGATAACCTGTATGCCGAAGGTAAACTAACACCGATGATCGTAGTACTCCCCAACGGAAGAGCCATAAAAGATGACCGCGCTACGGGCAATATCATGGCTCCGGATAAAGTGGAAGGCTTCGCCATTTTTGAAAAAGATCTGCTGAACGACCTGGTTCCTTTTATTGAGAAGACATATCCTGTAATCAAGAATCGAGAGAGCAGGGCCATCGCAGGACTGTCAATGGGTGGCGGGCAATCCTTAAACTTTGGTCTGGGAAATCTGGATAAATTTGCTTGGGTAGGAGGATTCTCATCCGCCCCCAACACCAAAGCACCCGAAGTGCTTGTTCCAAATCCGGAAGCTACCACACAGCAACTAAAACTGCTGTGGATATCCTGCGGGGACAATGACAACCTGATGTCTTTCAGCGAACGTACTCACCTCTACCTGCAACAGCATCGGATTCCCCATATCTTCTATGTGGAGCCCGGAGGCCACGACTTCAATGTATGGAAAAACGACCTCTACCTGTTCTCTCAATTGCTATTCAAGCCTGTAGATACGTCAAGCTTCGACAAATATGGCCTTCATGGAGCACGCGCAGAATCCAACGTACGGAACTCCAAATATCCGCAACTGACGGCAGACCACCGCGCTATTTTTCGCATAAAAGCCCCGGATGCACAGAAAGTACAGATAGACCTGGGACGGAAATACGATATGGTCAGACAGGAAGGAGGTATCTGGGAAACGGTAACCGATTCTTTGGGTGAAGGTTTTCATTACTATTCACTATTGATTGACGGAGTAGCGGTATCCGATCCCGGAAGTGAGACTTTCTATGGCATGGGACGCATGGCAAGCGGCATTGAAGTTCCTTTCAAGGGTGGAGAATATTATGCACTGAAGGATGTGCCACATGGTGATATCCGCATGAAACGCTACTATTCGGAAGTAAGTCGTTCGTGGAGACGCTTCTTTGTATATACACCTGCCGGATATGACACCCACACGGCTGAAAAATATCCTGTTTTATACCTGTTGCATGGTGGCGGAGAAGATGAACGCGGTTGGGCTACACAAGGCAAAACCGATCTGATAATGGATAACCTGATCGCTGAGGGAAAAGCTAAACCGATGTTGATAGTGATGCTCGATGGCAATATGGCTTCTGCCGGGTTCAATGCTGGTGCCTTGAAAGCATTCGAAGCCGAGCTGATGCAGGCTGTCATTCCATTTGTAGAAGATAACTACCGTGTCAGAAAAGAAGCAGACAGCCGGGCACTTGCAGGCCTCTCTATGGGAGGCATACAAACACTTTATGCCGGCCTATACCATACAGATTTGTTCGCTCATCTCGGTGTATTCAGTTCCGGATGGCTACCTTTCTACCAGAAAATCGCAGATAGCCAATACGAGTTTATCAACAAGAATAAAGCAGCAATAGACTCTCAACTCAGATTACTCTGGATCGCCATGGGAGGCAAAGAAGATATAGCCTACCAGAACTGCCAGAATATGCTTAAAGAGTTTGATACACTAAAACTGAAGTATACGTATTCCGAATATCCGGGTGGACACACTTGGCCGGTATGGAGAAACAATCTGTATAATTTTGCACAGTTATTATTCAATAAATAACAAAAGGCACATGAGAAAACAATCTATCTTCTTATTCAATACTTATAAGGATTATCACAAATATATCTGATTTTGAAATTCAAATATCTAATATCGAAAGCCAGTCATTCTTCGATAGCTTACTTTTGTCGCATAGTGTCCTATTGAACAAATAATAACATAAATATTTACGTATAAAAAAGATTAGATTGGTTATGAAAAGAATTCAAATCATTTTATTATTATTTGCTATTGTCCCCATGTTTGTAATAACAAAAGCAATAGCCGGTAATAATAATCAGCCCAAAACGTCCAAGTTTGTTTATCATGGAGCTGGTAATCCGTATCTACCGTTATGGGAACATTTGCCGGACGGAGAACCCCGTGTTTTTGAAGACCCCGACAATCCGGGAAAGTTTCGCGCTTACATCATCGGTTCGCACGATGTCCGTTTCGGCAGTTATTGCGGGCCGGACATCAGAATGTGGTCAGCACCCGTAGAAGATTTATCAAGCTGGCGTGACGAAGGAGCTATCTTTACCTATCAGGTAGAAGGACAATGGGATGTGATGTACGCTCCCGACCTTGTTGAAGTGAAAAGGAAGGACGGCACAAAAGAATATTATCTGTACCCGCATAGCCGCGGTAGAGACAGAGAAGCAATGGTTGCCAAAGGAAGCCGTCCTGACGGACCTTTTACCCCTATCAACCTGACCGCTGATGGTACAAAAACCCTACCCGGAAGTATTCTGGGATTCGACCCGTCGGTATATATTGAATATATCACAGACCCGAACGACCCGGATTATGAAATCGGATTCAGAGCCTATGGATATTGGGGATTTCAACGCTCATTAGCCGCCCAACTGGATCAGAACACCATGTATTCCGTACGCCCCGGAACAGAGGTTATCCCCTATTTCATGCCGGCAGGCGTCCGCAGAGGCAACAACCGTGGTCCGAAGAATATTTCATATCCGCACATCTTTCCCGGAGAAGACCTTGAAGCATTCAACTTCTTTGAAGCCTCATCCATACGTAAGATTGGAAATAAATATGTGACCATCTATAGCGGACATTCAGGTCCCGATTATGGATTGGGCAGTTCCAACTCCACTTTGCGCTACGCTTATGGTGACTCTCCGCTGGGTCCGTGGAAGAGCGGCGGCGTTCTGGTCGATTCGCGTGCACCGGTGTTAAACCAGGATGGTTCACGACTGCAAACAACTAATGCAGGACACAATACGCATGGAAGTATAGAACTCATCAACGGACAATGGTATGTATTCTACCACCGTCCGCCCCGTGGCTTCGGCAACGCCCGCCAGTCGATGGTAGCTCCAATCCATGTGGAATGGGATAAGAAGCCGGTATCGGAAGGCGGTAAAGTTTCCATCAGAGCTTACGACCCGTATGCAAAAGATAATATCTGGACAGCCAAAGACAGCCAGGGGAATGAATACAAAGGAGCGGAAGTAACTTCGGAAGGCTTCCATATATTTGGTCTTGATCCTTATCAGTATTATTCCGCAGGATTTGCATGTTATCTCTCCGACGGACGTATCCAACAGGATTCATGGGACATCTGGGATAACCACGCTCCTATCACAAACGTGAAGAACGGCAATATAATAGGATATAAGTACTTCGGTTTCGGCGGATTGAACAAAGACAAACTGGGTTTGAAAGCTTTCGAAGGAACCAAAAAGGGAAACAAAACAGCCTTCAATCTCTTCCTTGCACCGAAAACATCAAAGACGTTTAAAGTGAACGTTTGGTTAGACGGTCCGTGGGACAACGAAACCTGGAAAGGAACGAAGATAGGTGAGATAGTTGTTCCCGCCAATTCGGCACAGGAAACAACACAGTTTACAATCGACGTATCGAAGTTTGTTGACCATCTGGACAAGAAACATGCAATTTACCTCGTTGCTGAAAGCCAGGAGACCGGCGATCTCTTTGATTTAGCCGGATTGGGATTCAGTTCCAACAAGAAGAAAATTGTTCGTCCGGTTGTCCCCAAAGTAAATATCGAAGTAAACGGAAAAGCAATCGAAGTACCGGAAACTCCTGTACGTTCCACCGAAAGCAATGGTATCACCGGCTATGACATCTATGAGGCTGTCTACAAACTTCCCGCCGGAACAACCGGAATACCTACTGTGTCGGCATCAGCAACTGACAAGAGTGTGAAAGTAGAGATTATCCAGGCAACATCGGTTTCCGGAACTGCTATTGTGAAATTCGACTATAAAGGGGTGGTTAAAACATATAAGGTTGTGTTTAGCCCGCTTGCATAAGAAAACAAATAGCGATCAGAATATTATAGTCAAATAGAACTGATTTGCGAGAAATGAAATTCATAAATCATTGATATAAAGAGAATAATTTATGAAATTTGCAATACATTTCTATTTGACTATATAAACAGATTATAAGCATGAAAAAGTCATTTACCATTCTATTATTAATGTGTGCAGGCATAGGGGCAAACGCACAAGATAAGTTGTATCCCAACGAGTTTCCTCTCTCGCAAATAACACTCCTCGAAGGACCCTTGAAACATGCCCGTGACCTGAATATCGAGACATTGCTCAAGTACGACTGTGACCGCCTGATAGCTCCCTATCGAAAAGAGGCAGGACTGACACCCAAAGCAAAGTGTTATCCCAATTGGGACGGATTGGACGGACATGTGGGAGGACATTACCTCACAGCTATGGCGATTAACGCAGCTACCGGCAATGAAGAATGTCGCAAGCGCATGGAGTACATTATCAATGAAATAGCCGAATGCGCCGAAGCTAATTACAAGAACCATCCCAAGTGGGGTGTTGGCTACATGGGCGGAATGCCTAACAGCCAGAATATATGGAGCGGTTTTAAAAACGGCGACTTCCGCGTATACAGCGGTTCGTGGGCGCCTTTCTATAACCTGCACAAAATGTATGCAGGCTTGCGCGACGCATGGCTATATTGCGGCAACGAGCAGGCAAAGACTCTTTTTCTACAGTTCTGTAATTGGGCAATCGATATCACATCAGGTCTGTCGGACGAGCAGATGGAACGGATGCTTGGCAACGAGCATGGCGGCATGAACGAAGTGCTTGCTGATGCGTATGCCATTACCCGCGAACAGAAGTACCTTGACTGTGCGAAGCGTTTCTCTCATAAACGGTTATTTACTCCTATGTCCCAGCGGCAGGACTGTCTCGACAACATGCACGCCAATACGCAAGTACCCAAAGTTATCGGTTTTGAGCGTATATCAGAGTTATCGGGCAATGAAGATTATCACATGGCAAGTTCATTCTTCTGGGACATTGTAACAGGCGAGCGCAGCCTTGCATTTGGCGGGAATAGCCGTCGTGAACACTTCCCTGCCAAGGATGCTTGCATGGATTTCATCAATGACATCGACGGACCTGAGAGCTGCAACACCAACAATATATTGAAACTGACAGAAGACCTCCATCGCCGTAACCCGGAAGCGCGGTATGCCGACTACTACGAGCTTGCCACTTTCAACCATATACTCTCCACCCAGCATCCGGAACATGGAGGCTACGTCTATTTCACACCTGCCCGTCCCCGCCACTATCGCAACTACTCCGCTCCTAATGAAGCAATGTGGTGTTGTGTCGGCACCGGTATGGAGAACCATGGTAAGTACGGACAATTCATCTACACCCATGTAGGTGATGCTCTTTTTGTGAATCTATATGCGGCTTCGCAACTCGACTGGAAAGAACGCGGCATCACGCTACGTCAGGAGACGGCTTTCCCTTATTCTGAAAACAGTACTATTACTATTGCGGAAGGCAAAGGCACATTCAATCTTATGGTACGCTATCCGGGATGGGTACATCCGGGCGAATTCAAGGTCAGTGTAAACGGAAAGCCAGTCGATATCATTACAGGTCCGTCATCATACGTCAGCATCAATCGCAAATGGAAAAAAGGCGATGTGGTGAATATCAATTTCCCAATGCACTCATCCCTGCGTTACTTACCCAACGAACCGCAGTACATTGCTTTCATGCATGGACCTATCCTTCTCGGTATGAAAACCGGTACAGAGTCGATGGCTTCACTCATAGCAGATGACAGTCGTTTCGGGCAGTATGCAGGCGGTCCCAAACAGCCTATTGATAAAGCTCCAATCCTCATCAACAATGACATCGCCAGCATCCCGTCGCAGCTCACTCCTGTACCAGGTAAGCCGCTGCACTTCACACTGAGCACCCGCATGGAGAACAAGATTGAAGGAGAATTGCAGCCATTCTTCGAAATTCATGACTCTCGCTATATGATGTATTGGCTTGCTCTCACCGAAGGCAGTTATAAGCAATACATTGATAACATTGCCAAGCAGGAACAGGAGCGTCAGGCGCTTGAAGCAAGCACTGTCGACAAAGTGCAGCCAGGCGAACAGCAACCGGAGACCGACCACCAGATGGAAACCGACGAGTCATACACAGGCAACACAAATAATGTCTTCTACCGCGATGCCCGCAACGGACATTATTTTAGTTACCTCATGCAAACCGATGGTTTGACTGACCTCAAGCTACGCCTCAAGTATTGGGGAGTGGGCGAATGGAAAAGCCATGAGTTCGATATTTATATTGATGATGTATTTCTCCGTTCTATCAATAATACCGGCAAATACCGCATATCGGAGTTCAAAGCAGAAACCTATGACATTCCGGATACTCTTTTGCAGGATAAGAAACAAGTACGCGTCAAGTTTGTGGCAAAACCAAACAAGCAAATAGGCGAGATATATGAAGTAAGATTAATAAAACAGTAGCTGGATAGCTACTGTTTTATTTCTTTTCCAATACGGATACAAGCCCCGCCACCCGGCGCCAACTTTATACTCAAAACCTCATTCCGGGTTACTCTCTTTTTAGAAACCTTCATCGTTTCCCTGTTACTTAAATAATGGGCATTCTCTCCATCTTCTACAATTTCCGCTTCATAGTCTCCTTTACCTAAGAAAGACAGCGGCACACGTAAAGTTCTACTTTCTTCGTTAGTTGCAGCTCCTATCAAGAATACTCCATCTTCCGCTTGACGCATCATTACGATATATTCCCCTATTTCGCCATCTAAAGTCTTACTTTCCAGCCAAGGCATTTTCTGTGCAGACAAAAAGCGGAGTAAAGCAGGATATTTACGATAATATTCAGGAATATCCGGAATAATCGTCGCGCCGGAGAAAGTAATCAATGTCCGTGCAGCTTCCGATACCACTGTCGAAGGCACTTCCTGATTATTATCCGAACGTGTCGTTCTTCCTTGCCGAAGGTCAAACATACCGTTATTCATATCAATCGGGCCGGCTACCATATTTACAAATACCGAAGTTACAAAGGTTTTGGGATAGAAAATCTCGTGTCCGTCCAATTGAGCCTTGCAGTATTCACGTGTCACAGCATTGGGCCATGTCCGCATCTGCCCATAGGGATGCACCGGATAATCATGAAAATCTACCAATAGCTTATACCGTGCACACATTTCCGTTATACTCTTTGTTCTGGTATTCTTCTCTTCAGGGTTTCCGGCCATAAAACCATACTTCACTCCGGCAGCTCCCCACTCCCCGTATTGTTTCAAAGTTTCTTCCAACGGATAATTACGTCCTCCCACATCATTCAGATACAGCCAGATACCCACTCCTTTCTGCTTTCCATATTGAATCAATTTTCGCACATCCCTGGCCTTATCTCCCTTAACGGGGTCCGAACCCTGCTCAAACTCAGGTCCATACCAATTGGCATCAAGAACCAGATAGGCAAAACCCTGCTCTGCGGCAAAATCAACCGCTCTTTCCCAGGAAGGATAGGACATTGTATAATTAAACCCTTCCCACTGAGCACCATTCATACGCCAGTCCCACAATGCAACTCCCGGCTTCACCCACGAAAAATCATATTCTCCGGAAGGTTCCGGATTCAGCAATTCCACGAGATGAGAATCCACCAGATCGCCCGGCCGGTTGCCACAAAGCACCACACGCCATGCCGATTGATATCCTGCACGGAGTAAATGCGGTTTCGCAGAAACAGAAAACAAGCATCGCCCCTTTTCCGATTTCAGTTTCAAGGGTTCACCCTCATCCAGACAAGCCTCATGTACAGCCAGGTATAAATCTTCCGCAGCCTTCACCGTCATCACGGGCAAGCGCTCGCCATCTGTTTCGGTCAATCGTTCCGGACCGATATTATGCCTTTCTCCATTATAATACCACGCGGTATAGTCGCCTGCAAAATTAAAAGTGGTAAGTTCCAGTGCAGAACCCGCCCCTTGAGGCAACACATAGCGAAAAGCCACACCTTCATTATAAGCCCGCGCCACTATCTCCAAAGCATCCGATGATTCCGCTTCATTCACAAAAGACAACTTCATCTCATTGTATTTATCGGGCACTACGGCACGCTTTCCCCACAGAGGCTTCCAAACAGAATTCACTTTATTACGGATAACCTTTCCCATTTTCCATCCTTGGGAAGGAAAAGACACCCCATCCTCTGTTTTAAATCCCAATGCAGAAGCCTCAATCACTTGTTTACGCTTCACAGATAGTTGATAAGTCAGCTCACCGGCATCCGTTTGAATAATCGCTAACTGTATCTTTCCGTCAGGCGAATCAACCGTACATCTTTTTTCACCTGCATAACAATATGTTCCTATCAATAAGAACAACAAACACAATTTTCTCATAATCCGATTTTATCACATCAATAAACTTTATTAAATACCGGCTTCATTATAAAGCTGAATTCATAATTACCGTACGGCAAGCGGTATTGCGGATAAGCGATAGTTCCCCAACTATTTTCACAAGCCAGACCCAATTGAGCCTTGTCTATGCAAATATTCGTATAATCCACCGGGATTACTTCCGGCGAATGACGCTGATCTTTATTCAATCCGTCGTCCAAAGATTCAATCGTATAGTTCAGAGCTGATGCCGAGAACGGGGCTTCTGCAACAAATTGCAACCCGGAACCCGCTTCGTTCAGTTGTCTCCACCAACGTATATCAGTCTTAGTACCCGTTTCCTGCGGACGGATATATGGGTAGAATTGTTCAGCCACCGTCTGGCGGTAAATTCCCAAATCTGTTGCATGATTGCGGTCCGAATAGTTTTCCACAGGACCTCTGCCATAATAATTGATTCTATAGAATTCATCAGGCATCTGCATCTGCATGCCGAAGCGGAACATATCGGGCACTTTCTCTGCTTCACCGGCAGCCATTTTCTGAGTAACTTTTATCTCACCTGCATTATTTATCACATAAGTCAGATATAGTTTAGCAGAGACATCCGGCATTTCATATCCGGCTTCAACTACAACCGTCCCATTCTCCTGCTTGTTGGTAAATGAAGTCCTTTTAAGTTTAGGATTCAGCCATACCCTGTATTTGTGCTGCAATCTGGCACCATAATCATTGTCAGTAGGCGCACGCCAGAAATTAGGCACGAGCTGTCCGCCATCATTCATCAATTCCTTGCCTGCAACCTTATATCTGCTCAGGAAACCATTGTTCTTCGCAAACTCAATAATGAAATCCTCACCTTCAATAATCAGATAATTACCATCATTATTATTCACGGAGGGAGCAACGGATTCTATATTCGCTTTCTTCACATTCACTAATGCCATATCGGGTGCCTTATAGGGAGTGACGGGCATTTGAGCTTTTGCAACAGTAAATCCGGGAGATAATAAGGTTTCAGCCTTTTTAAGTTTATAAGATACATTCAGCAGTAGTTCCTTGTCTTTATACGAGTTTATACCGGAGATGTCCAGTTTCAGTCTTGCCGATTGTTGAGGAGCTACATCAAGATTGCCAACAGTGCCGGCTTCTACCAATTCACCATCTGCCAATAACTGCCAATCCAGATAATAAGCGGAAAGATCACGGAAGAAATTCTCATTGAAGATTTCTATTTCTCCATTTTGCAGGTTGAC
>ENA-UEPL01001351-UEPL01001351.1-human-gut-metagenome-genome-assembly--contig:-NODE-1351-length-18944-cov-5.712938_pt1 | contig 18944 bp, 8 predicted proteins | sample MGYA00242896_ERZ507908 | MGnify/ENA primary metagenome ERZ507908 (study PRJEB26167, sample SAMN06115518) | human gut metagenome | host: Homo sapiens | place: China:Chongqing | collected 2015-08-20...
GCCATAAAAAGGATGAAACGGCAGTAACCGTAGGCAAGGTCAAATTTACGTCGGCTTATTATATGTGCGCGCTTATAAACGCCGATTCCGAAGCAAAGTCAAAAGTTAAGGAAAGCCTTTCGGACAGCGACTCTAAAACCGATATTGATTATTATTCAAAAAAGGTTGAGGATAAGGATTTCGTTAAGTGGGTAGAAGATACCGCGCTTGAAAACCTTAAGAAGATTGCGGCTTATAAAACTCTTTGCGAGGAAAATAAGCTTGAAATTTCCGAGGATGACAAAAAGAACGCCGAGACCTATGCAAATTATTATTGGTCAAATTACGGCTATTCCTCTTACTTTGAGCCGAACGGCGTAGGGCAGAACACCTACAAGCAGTATATGCTCGATTCCTACTATTCAAGCGTTTACTTTGAGCACCTTTATTCCAAGGGCGGCACAAAGGAAATAGCAGCCGACGAGGTTAAGACAAAGCTTTATGATAATTTCGTTATTGCTGACCTGCTCCAGGGCAGCTTTTCGGGCAAAACCGACGATGAAAAGACCAAGATTAAAAATAAATTCAATACTTACCTTGAGGATTTAAAGAGCGGCAAAAAAACCTTTGAGGCGGTTTATAAGGAAGAAAACGGCTCTAACGACGATACATCAAGCACCTCAACTGATAAAAAGCAGCCTAAGGATAAGTATGCCAGCATTTTAGGCGCTAAGGATACTTCTTATGAATCGGATCAGTACGACACCGTAAAGGCTATGGCAACGGGTGAAGTTAAGCTTATTGAGCTTGCCGATAATGCAGGGCTGATACTTGCGGTAAAGCAGGATATTAAGGCGGACGACTACTATATTGACGCGCTTGACCTTGCGAGCCGCCACATTATTGCCGATGATGATTTTGACAAGGAAATCACCGATTACGCAAATAAAATGGACTGCAAGGTAAATAATTACGCGGTAAAGCAGTTTAAGGTAAAGAAAATTAAAGAACCCAGCACATCTTCAAACAGTTAATAGTTTAAGCAGCGCAGCTGAAAATCATCAGCTGCGCTGCTTTTGTATAAAAAACAAATATTTAATAACCGTTTCGCAGTAACGAATTACATTGAAAAAAGGGCTGTAAAAAAACAGCCAAAAAAAGAGACTGCAAACTTATCCCCTTAGTGTAAAATAAATGTAGGAAAAAATAGTACAAGAGTATGCCAAAATGGGTTTTAATAACTTGACACGAACATCGCTTTATAAACCGTTGCGTTTTTGCGAGAAATATGATATTATATTCTAAACAGGCAAGACCGACTGTTCCTATTTTGCGAGTTGATCCTGTTTGAATCGAGGCTGACGGTATGGATATAAGCTATAAAAAGCTCTGGAATTCGCATCCGACAGTGAGATTCGATGATGCTTTAGTATACTGTCTTCGGTAAATTCACATTCGGAACCTTCCTGCCGAAAAACACACAAAATCGCCAAGGAAGCGATCCTTGTCTGCGAGAGAAAGTGAGAGATTCACCCAATGAGACGGAAAACGAAACGGTTGCTCCCGATGATCCTTGTTTTTACGATCATTGCGGCGGCTTATTCCTGTAGGATGCTGGCTATGCTCGACATCGGCGGCGCTTGGATGAGTTATATCCGCGCGGTACTGTATTTGCTGCTGTTTGCCCTGTGGGGCTTTTCCCTCGACCGCCGTATTATACAGAAGCAGGCGCTGCACTGCCTGCGTCTGACAGCGGCGCTGATGCTTGTGTGGCTTATTTTGCGCACACTGAAATATGAGTTTGTCACTGACCTGACAGTAGCACGGTACATTTGGTATCTCTACTATTTACCCATGCTTTTTATACCGCTTTTGGGAGTGTATATTGCGCTGTCTCTGGGGAAATCGGAGGAATTTCATCTGACCGGAAGGGCCGGTGCTTTGGCAATCATTCCGGCTGTGCTGTTTTTGCTGGTGATCACCAATGACCTGCACCAACAGGCATTTGCATTTGACAGCGGCGTACCGGGAAAACCGGACAATTATTCCTATTCCCACGGTCCCGTTTACTTTTGTTCCCTCGGCTGGATGGTGGTCTGCATGTTTTTTTCGCTTATTCTCCTTTTGAAGAAAAGCCGCGTCCCGAGCGGCAGCAAAAAAAGGATAAGGCCGTTTGTGATAGCCTGCATAATGATTTTGTACGGGCTTTTGTATCTTTCTGGACTGCCGGCTGTACGCTGGTGGCTCGGAGATATGAATGTGATGTTTTGCCTTTTATATGCGGCAATTTATGAAAGCTGTATACGCTGCCGGATGATACAGTCCAATACGGGCTATGTCGAGCTTTTTGAAGCAACGACGCTGGCTGCATGTATTGCGGACCGCAACGGAAATATCGTTCTCCGTTCACATACTGCAGGCAAGGATTTGGCTTGTCCGAAGGATGGAGTTCAGGTCATCCTCTCCAACGGAATGCGCATTTCTTCGGCTCCGATCAACGGCGGATATGCCGTCTGGCAGGATAATGTGCGCCCGCTGATCGAACTTCGCGCAAAGTTGAGCGAAAACAAGGCTAAAATAAAGGACAACAAAGAGAAATTGCAGGAAGCTTATCTTATACAGAAAAAGCTGAATGAGTTTACCGAAAAAAACCGTATTTACAGTGAATTGGAGGCAAAGTACGGAAAGCAGAGAGCCAGAATCGGACAACTGCTGGAACAATATGAGGATGCTGAGCCTGCCGAAAAACAAAATTTGCTGAAAAGAATTCTTCTGCTTGGCACTTACATCAAACGCGGCGCCAATTTGTACTTTCTTAGCCAGGAATATGAGCTTTTGCCGCAGCAGGAGATCCGGCTGACCGTAGACGAGGCGGTGAGGGTCATTACCGTTTGCGGCACAGAGTGCAGTGTGGCATATCATACAACAAAACCGATGCTTTCGTCAGAGGTGTCGCGTTTGTTCGATCTTTTGAAGATCGTTGCGGAAACAGCAATAAACGGACTGTATTCTCTGTTTATTTCCGTGTCCGACAGCGAGATGGATCTGTCGGTGGAGTGTGATTCTGATTTGTCAAGCCTTGTTTCTTCAAATGTAACAGTTAAGCAGGAGGACGGCTTGTGGCTTATTCGTACATTGATAGGGGGTCGGAACGATGCACAGAATGAAACACATAGGTTTTAATGCCATTAAGGAGAGCTTTGACAGACTTCCCACTGCCGCATGTTTTTTTGATAGCATGGGAAGTATCGTTCTCTGCAACCGGCAGATGTATCAGTTAAGCCGACAGCTGCTTGACAGCGATATGCAGTATTTAGGCGAGGTGGAGGAAGCACTGTCCGCTCTTCCTAATGGCATTGTACAGATTCCGGATGTAGAGAATACTTATAGGTTTCCGGACAAAAAGGTATGGAGATTTGAAAAAACCGAAGTAACCGATCGTTATGGGAAGAACTATATTCAGCTTACCGCCGCCGACGTTACCGAGCTGCAGCGTGCTTTGGTGCAGCTTGCCGATGACAGCAGAAAACTGGAGGAGGATTCGGAGAAACTCAAGCAGCTTTCCGGTAATGTCGGGGCATTAGCGCGTGAAAAGGAGCGACTTGACGCAAAATCTTCCATGCATGACAACCTTGCCGCCTGCATTACACTGACAAAACAGTACATAACAGGAGAATTTGACGGTATTGATGCGGATGTTGTGTGCCGTGAATGGGAGAAAGCAATTACCTTTCGGAATGCAATCGGTCTGTCGGCAAAGGAAAAACTGCTTGCCGGTGCAAAGACGGGCGGCGTGACCGTGAGGATAAGAGGCAAAGAGCCGACGGACGGTGGGGCAGAGTTGATGTATACCGCCATGCAGGTCTGTTTAACCAACGCTATTCAGCATGCCAATGCGACCGAGATTTCTGTGAATATTTGGGAAAGCGAATACAGCTATACAGTCATGATACGCAATAACGGAAATCCGCCGGAAAAAAAGATTACAGAAGGCGGCGGTCTTACCAATCTGCGCCACAGGATAGAAAATTCGGGCGGAAAGATGACAGTACAGAGCTTACCGGAGTTTTCTTTGGTGATTGAGATGCCGAAACATGGAAATTCCGTGGGAGGATAAACTATGGCTATAAGGAAAATACTGATTGTTGAAGATCAGGCACTGGCGAGAACATATCTGTGCTCCTGCGTGGAGAAGTGCACAGATTGCGAGGTCGCAGGCACGCTGACACGTGCTGATGCGGCGCTTCGCCGCTGCGGCGAGGGTCACATTGACCTGATTCTCATGGATATATGCACCGAAAGCGATTCAGACGGTCTGACTGCTGCCGAATCAATTAAGAAATTCTATCCAAGAATAAAGATCGTTATGGTAACCTCTATGCTGGAGGGACGATTCCTTGATCGGGCAAAAAAAATCGGCGCCGACAGCTTCTGGTATAAGGATTCCCCTTCCGGTGACCTTGTGGGTGTAATTGACGGTACTCTTTCCGGTAAGCGCTTTTGGCCGGACAGTGCACCGACTGTCCGGCTAGGCAAAACGCTTTCCTGCGAACTGTCCGACCGCGAGATGGAAACTTTGCGCCTGCTTTGCGAGGGCAAGACCAATGCCGAAATTGCCGAAAAGCTGAATGTGGCGGAATCCTCTGTGCGGACATACATTAACCGAATGCTGGAAAAAACAGGTTATACAAACCGCAACCGCCTGATGATTGCAGCTGTCGGCAAACGCATGGTGGTACCGGGATGCTGGTTGGAAGAACACGAAGAAGCCTGATATATATAACAAATAAAATAGTATATGCATTGCACGCATTCACTTGCAGCCGCCCGGCTTATAAAAAGCCGGGCGGCTTTGCTGTTGTCTGAAGCGAAAATAACTCTGTGTTCATAATTTGTTTACAATTTAATCTGCATTTGTCCCCACTTTTGAGGACAGACAGAACCCCTCTTTCTTGATATAATGATATCGTAAAATAAGATGAAGAAAATTTATCGGCTATATTATGAAGGAAAAGGTGGGATGGTTCGATGAAAAAAATTGTGGTCGATATGCAGAATTTTTTGTTTGCCGATTCCATAGCGGCTGCTTTCAAAAATTCGAACTATGATATCGACGTGGTTCGTGCGGAGACCCCGCAGGATACTGTCGAACTGTGCCGAGTGTACAAACCGTTTGTCCTTGTAATGGAAGTTACCGCCTATACGCCCTGGCTGCTCTGTGAAAGGATGAAGCTGCGGGACGAGGTAAAGGCAACGTGTCCCGACTGCAAGATAGCCCTCATCGTGGATTCCAACACCGAAAAACAGGCGGCGAAGGATATTCGGGACGCAAAGAAAAACGGTCTTATCGACCAGTTTTTCTATGGCTCGATGACAGCCGAATATCTGATGGATCAGATTTATGCTATGTAAGAACAACATACAAAAAGCGGGGTGAAATTCAGTGAGAAAAAGAAAATGGCTCTGCCTTCTGCCGGCAGTAATGACGCTCGTATCAGCGGCGCCCTGATCGGCAAGTTTGCACAGGAGTTCTATTATCAGTTCATCAATGTAAGCGAAGGTACGCTGGTCATGGAGAGCGGTATGGTGGTGGACAGCAAGCAGAGCGTATGTCCCGACTGCAGTATGCGGCTTCTCGGCAAAACCCTGTATGACCGCTACCGTGAAAGGCATCTCTACTGTGACCGCTGCGGTACGGTGCTTGCCGCCGACGCAAGATTCTGCCCCCCACTGCGGGCAGTCACTGTACCTGAAAGCTTTTGTCGACTGAAAGACCCCGCACGGCGGTCTTTCACACAACAATCTGAATGAATATAAGGAGGAAAAGCAATGAAAACCAAAAAGCGAAGTAAAATATTAAGCCTTTTGCTGGCGCTTTCCATGCTCGTCGGCATGGTGCCGTTTTCGGTCATTCCGACCATGGCCGCCGGCTTCGGCGATGTGCAGGTCACAAGCAGCTATCCCTATGACCCCAACCCCCGGTGGGTAGAGATCAACAATTCAAGTGGCAATAAAAGGGGAATCAGCTATCTCAAGTCTCTCATGGACACAACCGGTCCCGGCTACAAAGTCAAGTATATCAAGCTCACCAGCGACCTGGAGTATCTGGGCGACGATAACTTCAACCTGACTATGAGCGTCAACGAATGTGTGCATTTGGACCTCAACGGCCACAAGCTCATCTACGGCGTGGACGAAAAAGTGGGAGGGAAACCCTTCATCACGGTGAACGGCGGCAGCGAGCTGCACATCTATGACTCCCAGAACGGCGGCGGCTACATCCACTATGAGGGCAAGCTCACCAGCAAGATCGGTGCCATCCCCCGGGATCTCATTGTAGTCAAAAACGGCGGCAAGCTTTTCGTCAACAGCGGCGAGCTGGAGGCAGGCCGCTCCAAGGAGATTTTCGGTACCTGGAATGAAAGCTACCATATCGACAGTCAGTCTAACCGTGACAACTATGAAGGTCTCGATATATGGACGGGCAAAATCCGCCATCTTATCGCCGGCGACGCCATCGACCTGCAGCCGGGCAGCCAATGCGTCATCAACGGCGGTGAGTTCTACGGCCGTGGTGACTATGATTGTCATGGTTCTGCCATAAGGGCCTGCGACGCCACCCTCATCATCAACGGCGGCTACTTTAAGGGCAATTCCGGCGCCGACGCCCTGTTGATCGATAATGGAGACAAAACCGGCACCTACATCATCAACGGCGGTGAGTTCGATACCCATAAAAATGACCGCTTAATGGAGAACGATGGTTACGCCCTCTGGGCGAATGCAGGCAGGTTCTATTTCGGCATTTACGGCTACGCCATCAAGAATAAACAGAAAGTGACTTTCAACCCCGGCGCCGATGTGGCGATTTCCGGCACCGGCGGCAACAAAGGCCGCCAGACCATCAAGGTCACTCCCAAGCCCACCGGCGTGAAGCTTACGCCCACGGACTGGGATACCTTCTCTTTCGGCTACAGCGGCCTGGGCTCCAATGAGCGCATCCTTACCCTGGACGCCGCCAGCTACACCCCCCACTACAAGGGGCAGGAGCACTGGCTGAACCAGGACTATAGCAACAATAGCTACTACTATGTGGCGGCCATCTGGCAGATCTTCGACATGGACGGCCAGCCCGTCAGCGAGGAGATCGTCAAAACCGGCAACAGCTTTGATGAACTGGATAAGAGCGTGGATATGCGTACCTTCCAGAGAGTGGAGGGCACCGGCGCGCCCCAGCTGGAAAACGGCCATCAGTATGATGTGCGCTGTAAGCTGATGGAGAGCTGGTTCGGCTATGATAAGAAAGCCGCCGTCCGGATAGATGACACAACATTCCGGTTCTACGCCTCCAACTTCGACCAGTCCCACATCAAATTCGGCATTACCGGCGTTCGGCAGGACATGAATGCGTCCGAGTTCACTCTGGAGGTCAAGGGTGAGGATATAACCCCGGCCTACAGCACCAGCATTACCGACCGTGGTTACACCTTCGGCTACCAGAGCGGCGATGAGTTTCTGTCTTTGGCGAGTGGCGGATCTGCTTTAGCGGGTGAATGGATCTCCCTCAGCGGGCTGCCCGGGGGAAAACAGACCATCGTGGGCTGTATGGACGGTGTGGACATCACCGGCATACGCCACAGCTTCTATAACCGTCAGGAAGTCTTTGTGATGCCCAACATCCAGTTCAAGCTTACGAACACTGACTACCGGAGCTATACCAACGACCGGATCACCATCCCCGCCAGCGGGCAAACCGTCTGGCTGCGCTCCCCCACCGATGAGCAGCTGGAGGAGATCGGCATGACCTCCTCCAGCGTCCAGTGGGAGATGCTCAACCAAAACACCGGCAAGTGGGAGATTCTCACCGGCAACAATACCCCCGGAATCCAGGAGGGATGGGGCAACCTGCAGCTGACGGACGGCCGCTCCGGCACCTACCGGGCCAGCGTGGAGTTTAACGGCCAGCGCTGGTATTCCCCCGCCGCCGCGGTGGAGGGCAAGGACTACTCCGCAAGCCAGAAGCTGGAGGTGACCTCCGACTGCCAGTCGATGGAGGTAGACAAGAACAACAGTGCCATCTTCACCTATGCCCCCGTCCACAACAGCGGCGACTGGGGCGCCAGGTGGTATCCCGGCGTCATCGTCTATAAGGACAATGTGCCCAAGGCCTTCTATGACGCTATGTATGCCTGGTCGGGGAATGAGAAACTGTCTGACGGCGGCGTTCTTGTCAGCATGAACAAAACCGGCAACGGCCAGAACCCCAAGGATTGCAAGCTCTTCTCATCCACCGCCATCTTGCGGAACAAGGAAGCCATGGTACCCGGCAACTATACCTTCATCCCCTGTGTAAAGGTGGAACTGGCCAGCGGTGTCTATGCCCCCGATCTGGTGAAAGCCAACCCCATCAACCTGAGGGTGAATAAGCGGGTCACCAGTATGGATATCGCCATCAACGGTGAGAACCTCACCAACGGCGTGGAGCACACCCAGGACAACGCCCCCGTCTATACCATGAGCGAGTCGGTGAACAAGGTGTCCATCTCCGCCATGAATAACCCCGGCAACGCCAACATTCCCAGCAGCAATGGCGCCGACATCTCCTGGTCTTCTTCCAACCGCAACATTGCAGAGGTGAAGGGCGGCCAGCTGTACGCCTACCGGCCCGGCACCGTGGTCATCACCATGACCTACAAGGGCAAACTGGTCAACAAGAACGGCGTGCGAGAGACCCTCAATTTCACCCGCCGGATCAAGGTGACCGTTCCCATCGCCGAGGTGAAGATCGACGAACCCAACTGGAAGAACAGCCTCAACCTGATGTATTCCCAGGTGAAGCTGAATGGTCTTCAGGTCCGCAGCTATAACGGCGAGTGGCAGTCCGGTAATGGCTATGTGGAAAATACCGTGACCCGCATCGCCCGCTACGAGGGCGATTACGGCTGGGACCCCTCCGAGAAGCGGGTACTCTACAACGACAACTACTATATAACATTTCACCTCAAGCCCAAGACGGGCTACCAGTTCCCCCTGCGGGCGACCACCCTCAGCGGTGAAGGGTTGTATAGGGCCAACACCGCCACCATCCGCACCAACCGTGTGGGCTCTAGCGACATGAATACCGCCGACAAGTTTGGCTATTGGGCCTCCGGAGAGTGGAATCCCAACGCCCTGCAGACGCCCAGCGTATGCGGCATCGTCATCTCCTATCAGATGGAGCTGCTGCGTGAGCCCAACACCGTGTATGTGGATCTCGTTGCCATCGAGACCGCCGAGCCCCGTGAGGGCGACCTGCGCTACGCCGGCGAGGTTCCCGATGATCTGACAGGTTGGCATCCCAATGACGTGATGGGCGTGCGTGTCCTCACCCTCAGCGGCGAGACGACACAGGACGGAAGCCCTCTCCTCGCCAGCAGCAGCAATGTGTTCAAGATCTCCACGCCTCTCCTTGGCTCCGGCACACCCTATACGCCTTTGGCAGACGGTGAGGCCACCAACAACGGCAACTCCTTTGAGGGTTTTACTGTGTTCCGTGACGAGGAAAACAATCTCAGTCGTGAAAAGCTGGAAAATGCCCGCTATGAGGCAGCCACCTATGCCCATGAATTGGGGATTTATCTGGCAAATCAGAGCGCTGCCGGCACCAAGTATTACTTCTCTCCGGATGTGCGGGTACTGGTCAACGACCATGAGGTACAGCTCATCGACAGTCTCGGCAACCCCGGCTACAATGGCGATTCCCTGAAACTCGGCTACTATTTCGTCTCCGATCCCAGACCTTCCCTCATCAACGGCACCATCGAAGGCCTGAATGCACCCGTCACCGGAGCTGTAGCCCAGACCGCCGATGACCTCACCGTCACCGGCAGAGACTCCGCAGGCGAAGCCAGCGACAAGATGTATGTTTCCGGTCTCGTCTGGTTTATCGACGCAAATGAAAACGGAGTATTGGACGAGGGCGAACGGTGCGCTCCAGAAAACGGCTTCACCCAGGACGGCAGATTTATGGGCGGCAAGAAATACAGCGCCTTTGTGACCCTCGCCGTGGAAGCGGAGGACGGCCGCATCAACAATACCGCCTTTACCTTGAAGCTGGACGGCATCGACACGCCGCTGAGCACCTCCCAGGCCCATGGCGTCTACACCTTCCCGGAAACGGAGATCGTGGGCTACACCGTTTCCGGCACGGCAACGAGCTTTAACAGCGATACCGATGAAGTGATTATTCAGCTCACCGAAAGCGGTGCGGCCGAAGCTTCTTATGAGGCTGTTGTCAAGGGTAACACTGCAAGCTACTCCATCGCAGATGTTCCCGCCGGCACCTACACCATGAAGGTGATGAAGCAGAACCATGTTACACGGGAGTACACCGTGATAGTCGAAACCAATCCCGTGGTGCAGGATGTGAAGATACATCTGCTGGGTGATATCAACGGTGATGGAAGTGTTGATATGAAAGACTGGGGTCGTATGCGTAGCCATATCAATGAAACTAATATGTTAACTGATGATTATGCTCTTGCTTGTGCAGATGTCATAAAAGATGGAAAAGTTGACATGAAAGACTGGGGTCGTATGCGTAGTCATATCAATGAGGCAAACCCACTTTGGTAATAGCAAGATGAAATTGTTTTAAGTCTTAACACCAAAGTTTCCCACCCCATAATCCATATGGGGTGGGAAACGGAGGTTTAAGAATATACAAAATCGCAGAGAAATCTGCGCCGCCGTTTTCGGGACTAAGCGAGACCCCGCAAGCGGTGTGTAAAGGGACGTCCCGCAAATATATTCTTAAAGGAGGAGCTTGGTCATGAACAAGCGAATCACATCCCTATTGCTTTGTTTGGTGATGATTGTCAGTCTACTGGTAACTGCAGTGCCGGTATTTGCGGCTGGAAGTGTCAAATTCACGATGACATCAGATAAAGCAAAAGCATCTCCGGGTGATACTATCACCTATACGGTCACAATGGGTGAAGTTAGCAGGTTTGATAGTTTAAAATATAAACTTTCAATTCCTGAAGGCTTAACTTTTGTGGCTGGATCCGGTAAACTCGCAGATAATCTCAAGGAAACATTGAATTGTGTTGATACTGCGTGGACGGAATCTACAAAAGTGTTTTATATAACGCTGTGTAGTGATGGCATCGGATATACTTCAACAACTCCTACTGAACTTATGACATTTCAGTGTAAAGTTGATGACGGTGCAACAGGTAGTTTGAAAATTGAGTTTATCATTGAGCCTAACAATTGTTATGACTCGGATTATGATAACATTGCTTTCACAACTGAAACGCCTTCTATTACTATCACTGCCGCACCGAAGCCGGCAACAGACATTAAGCTCAACAAGAGCGAAACCACCATCTACACAGGCAATACCGAGACACTCGTTGCCACAGTAGAACCTTCCGACACAACCGATACCGTAACATGGACCTCAAACAAGGAATCCGTTGCAACGGTTGACAGCAACGGTAAGGTAACAGCAGTAGCACCCGGTACAGCAACCATTACTGCAACGGCAGGAAGCAAATCTGCCTCCTGTACTGTAACGGTTGAAAACGCACCGTGTGTGCATGGACACAAAACTACACTACCTGAAAAGGCTTCCACTTGTAAGGACAAAGGTTGGGACGCTTACAAGAAGTGCGACGACTGCGGACAGCTCTTCGATAAGGATGGCAACGAGATCAGCGCTATTCCTTACCTGTCTCTTGCAGCTCACAGCCTGACACCTGTTGCGGCTAAGGCTGCCACCTGCACCGAAAACGGCAACAAGGCATACTACAAGTGCGATGTCTGCGGCAAGTGGTTTGAGGATGCGACAGCCAATGTAGAGATCACCGATCACAGCAGTGTTGTTCTCACCGCTCTCGGTCACGACTATACCGAGAGAATTGAGAATGCTGCACACAAGAAGGCTACCGCAGTAGATTGCCGCAACCACGATACCTATTGGTATGACTGCACACGCGGCGATCACAACGCCAAGGACGATCCTGCGGCAAGCGATAAGTGGTATGAAAGCACCAACGCAGGCCCTCACAGCTATGATGAGTCCGCTTGGGGCTACAAGAGCGAAAGCGGTCACGCGCATAAGTGCCGCTATGACGACACCCACGACACTCCGGTAGCACATACTCCGGGTGCGGCAGCGACCGAAACCACGCCTCAGACCTGCACAGAGTGCGGTTATGTTATTACTCCGGCTTTGGGTCATACTCACAACATGACACCTGTTGCGGCTAAGGCTGCAACCTGCACCGAGAACGGCAACAAGGCATACTATGTTTGCTCCGGCTGCAGCAAGTGGTTTGAGGACGCAACCGGCAATGTGGAGATCAACGACCACAACAGCGTTGTTCTCACCGCTCTCGGTCACGACTGGAAGGATGCTACCTGCACTGAGCCCAAGACCTGCAAGCGTGATGGTTGCGGTGCTACTGAGGGTGCAGCCAACGGTCATAATGCGGGCACAGAGTGGAAGACCAACGAGACACACCACTGGCATATCTGCCTTACCTGCGGCGAAAAATTGGTTGAAACCGAGGGTAGACACAATCCCGACCGAGAGGCTCCCACTGTAAACGATCCTGTCAAGTGCAGTGTGTGCGATTATGAGATCACTCCTGCGCTGGAAACGGTTAAGGTGGAGATCCCCTTCACCGTCACCGTGAAGCAGGGCGGTAATGTGGCTCCCGGCAAGCAGACATTTGAGCTGGAGATTTTCGAAATTCTCAACAGAAACGCCAATGAGTACAGCGATGTGACCGTTACCGCTTCTGTGGAGACCAACGGCAAGGGCGATTACACCGCCAAGCTGGTGATTAAAGGCTCGGAAGAACAGGTTAACGCTATGATCTGCGAGGGCTTCTATGTCCGTGAAAAGAACACCGGCATCGCTAACTGGGAGTATTCCGATGCAGTGTGGTATGTGAATCCTAATATTAACGGAGGGTATGACATCTGCCCCGCAGTGCTGAAGACCTCCGACAACGGCGACTACTATGAGCCTGACATGGAAAATGCTGCCGAGAAGATGACCTTCGTCAATACCTACACTGAGAACAAAACTGTAACCCCAGAGGATACTAAGCCCGAGGATACTAAGCCCGAGGATACTAAGCCCGAGGATACTAAGTCTCCGCAGACAGGAGATAACAGCAATATGATTCTTTGGATCGCTCTGCTGTTTGTAAGCGGCGGAGTCCTTGCAGGCACGACCCTTTATTCCCGCAAAAGAAAAAGCGTAAAATAAGCACAGAGGATCATACTGCAGACTGATTCTTAAACACCCGAACGCAGGGCGGTGCGGAAGCCATCCGCCACCGCCCTGTTGTTTTTTTCGGTATTTTTCAGAAGGCGATAAAGCTTTTACCGCCTTCTGAAAGGTATTGAAAGCAATATCCGTATAAAAATTATATATGCGGAAGAAAAATCCGCTTAAAGGAGAACACGCAGTGAGTGATAAAGACAGAGAATACGAAGAAATTATGAAACTGTTTGAACAGAAATATCCCGAAAGCACCAATAGCGACAGGCAAAGACAGCCGCAGAATCGGTATTCGGCGGATAGGCCGGTATCCCAAAGAACGGCACAGACGAGCCGTCAGCCGGTAAAGAATCGAACCTATACAAGACAGCATATTCCGCAAAAGCGCCGCACTGCAAAAAAACGCAAACAGCACCGACTGCTCGGAATATCTGCGGCGGTGCTTGCAATCATACTTCTCGCTATCCTTATCATTGTCGTAGCAAAATCCTGCAGCAGCGGCGGCGATGTGCCGAACGGTACCGATGTACTAAACGGTACCGATGTACTGAGCGGCACATGGGATCTTGACGGTGTAACGGTATATCAGTTTGACGGAAACGGACACGGCTCGCTGAATCTACCCAGCAACACATACCCGTTCACCTATGAGATAAAGGACAATGAATTGCGTATCGACTTTGAAAGTGATGCTGCACGGGATGCTGACTATACCTTTTCTGTGAAAAATGGCGTTCTCACAATGACCGGCGGCGAAGGAAGCATTGAACCCGGGAGAGTGTATGAACTGACAAGACAAGAGTAATATATGGTGTTCAGTAAAAAAACAGAAGCTATTGACGGAGGTCTATATGAAAAGTAAAAAAGTATTACCGTTAATTTTGCTCCTGTTTGTTGCTATAATGCTTTTGTCTGTCGGAATGATAGTAAAAGAGTATCGGGAACGCCAACAAGATATAAAAGGGTTTAAAAAGTTAGAGGATATAATAACCGAAGTAGAACAAACGGAAATGACGGATGATGAGTTGACTCTCGAAAGAAAAGAGAAAAATGACACCATTATACACAAATTCAAGAAACAGACCGATGATCATTCTGAATAAATTAGGGAGGTTGGTTCAATGAGAAAACAAAGGAAAAGCATACCCAAAAGGCTGTTGTGTTTGGCTCTGTCGGCAGTGCTGCTGCTGTGCATTTTACCGGTCGGCGTATTTGCCAAGGGTGTCGACAGCAGCGGGGCGGCGGAATACATAGTTGTCGCTCACGGTGCGCAGATTGCTTTTGAAAACACGACAGAGGTTTTTCGCGGTACGGCGCCGGCAAATGCGGTGCTCACGGTAACATTAGATGAAAGTCCTTTTTCCGGAAAAACCTTTGCGTGCTGGAGAAGCGCCGACGGTACGGAAATACATAAAAAGTCGTTTCGCTTGCTTGTAGACCGTGATGCGGCGTTTTATCCCATGTTTGAGGGCGTTACGGGCAATTTCGGAGAATGGGAGCCGTTGGTCAAGGGCAAATACTGCGACGACACCGTTGCTTTTGCCCGCTCCGACGATGCGCAGGGGCTTGTGGAATACAAGCTTTATCGGGGCGGCAATCATGAAAATTGCAGCTATGAGCGCATAGATGACGGCAGTCACCGCAAAACATGCTCGGACTGTTCTTATACCGAAGTGAGCAATCATTGGTGGGATGCGGGAGTTGTGACCACGGAGGCGGCGCATCTGACAGACGGCGTCAAAACCTATACCTGTTCCTATTGCGGCGCTAAAAAGTATGAAAAAATCGAAAGAAGCAATCAGCACAGCTTTCCGTTGTATCCGAAGGATTCCGACTATATCATCGACGAGCCTGCCGTGAACGGCAAGCCCGGCAAACGGCATCTGAAATGCACCGCGTGCAGCTATGAGGCGGAGCAGTCGGAATACATTGTTTCCGCGCTTCCCGGCAGCGCAGGTAAGGTGCAGCATTTTACCTATGAGCGTACATCCCCCTATTCTTCAAGTTCCTCTTTAAATCAGGCGCGGGTGGAGGAGCACTATATCAGCGACAAGGCTTACTACTATTCCGTAAAAAAGGCAACGAGCTCTTATCGCTTTGAATTTTTGTGGTTTGACCACGGCAGGCACAGCCCCGTGTATATCAAAGCCGGCACCCGTTACGGCACGGCGGAAAGCAATTCCTACGGCGTTGTCGCCTATGCAGACAGCCGCGAGGAATTCATACGGATGATCAATTCCTCTCATATGCTTTCCGGCTATGACAACGGCCGCCATTCCGCTATGCTGACCTCCGAATACAGCGGCAGCCGATATTTTGAGAAGCTTTGGAATGAGGGCACATATACCCGCGATAAGCTGATCAAGGTGAACGAAAATGTTACCCGTCCCGGCTGGAACACACCTCTTGCGGTGTATGAGTATAAAACCGGCAGCAGCGGAAGACCTACTACGCTGTATGTGGACGAAAACAATGTTTGTGTGTACCAATATGTCGGGCCCGGCGACACGATGGAATTAAAGTTCACCGAGGAGATGGATGCATTTCCCTTTTCCGAGCCGGATCGTGATAAGATCACATGGTACGGTTATCAGGTGACGGACGGCACTTATGCAGCAGAAGGCTGGGACAGTCTCTACTTCGGCATGATCTCGGAGGAAACCGACGATGAAAACCGCACCATGAGGCCGTATGACGCCAAAGATGGACAGTATTTCAGCCACTGGGAGAAGTATAATTTTCACACGAAGAAATATGAATACTATACCGATGCGGTGAGCTTTACGCCTTCCGTTTCCGATGTGACAAGGCTGAAAGCCGTTTTCAAGGATCGGTATTATCACATCAAGGTGAACGGCGGGTATTATAGGGTTTCCGTCGGTTGGAACAAGTGGAGCGACGAGACCTATACCGAGGGTGATGTGATCTACGGTAAGGAAATACGCCTGTCAAGTGACGGCAGTATGGTCCCCGAAGGTAAGCAAACGGATGTCTTCACAGACAAAGACGGCAACCGGTTGGACAGCTATACCTTTGTTCCGGAAGCCGACGGCGAATACACCATGACCTATAAGGACAAGGAAGCGTATTTTGAGGCAAACGCCCGAAACGGCGTTGTAAAGATGAACGGAGAAGCGTTCAGCGGCGGGTATTTCCCCATAGGTGCGCAGATCACTCTGACCTCCGAAAGCAGCGACAGCGTCGCCTATCCGTATTTTATCGGCTGGTGCAGGGTGCAATACGGCATGACCGGAGAGGAATATACGGTCGTTTCCGCCGACGCCGTCTATACGGCAACCGTTGCGGATAATTATGACGCGAACCGCATTGTCGCCGTTTGGAGTGAAACGCCGACATTGCCGGAAAAAGCCCGTCATGATATAACCGCCGTGAAAGGCTTTGTCAGTAACGACGGCGTGTATGTGTCCGATATACGCGTTGTAAGCGGCAGCTATGTGCGGGTTGTTCGCGATCCGTCGGAAACGCTGCTGGTACAGACGTGGATTGCCACCGATGCCGATACCGGCGCGGTAATTGAAACAAAAACAGCCAATGATTACGGCGCCTATTTTAATATTTCGGCGCAAGCCGACGGCAAGGGCGACGGGAAATACGGCGGAAAAGGCGGAAAGCCGGGCGAGGGAGACGTGAGCTATCCGCCAAGCATCATCATCACCGGAGAAACCGACATATGTTCCGAACACACATGGGATTCAGGCATTGTAACAAAAGAACCGAACTATGCGGCGGACGGCGAAAAGACCTTCACCTGTACCGTCTGCGGTATGCAAAAAACCGAGCCGATCGCCAAGCCGGAGCGATATTGTGTGCACGCCTGCAAGAGCTGCGGCGGGTGCACATTGCCGGCAAGCGACGCCTCCTGCGGCTATGAGCGCTGTACCTGTGTGACGCCGCAAGCACCGATTCTGCACAATAAGTACGGTGCCGTGTCCGGCACGCCGGATGGCATTGTGCTGACCGTGGTCGAGATACAGGCAGACAGCGGTGAATCTTCGCCGTATCTTAACTACTGCTTGGAGGCGGCGGAGGGCTATGAGATTGAGACTATCTATGATGTCTCTCTTGTCAATTCCGACGGATCCGCATATACCCTTGCTGACGGAGAAACAGCAACCGTAACGCTTGATGTGGGCAAGGGAAACGCACAGGCGATCAGGGACGGCAGACTGTATGTTATCCACATTGCAACGACGGGCAGGGAAATCTACGGTGTGGGACACAAGCCGATTACCGCAGATACGGAAAACGGCACCGTGACCTTTGAGACGGACAGCTTTTCGCCCTTCCTGTTGGTCGAAAGATCGACGGAATACTATGGCAGAAGCGCACTTGCGAGCCTTCCGAACAAAGAAGCCCTGCTGTATGCCTATGATCAAATTGTGAGCGGCGTGGAGAACGGTGCGGAAAGTATCGGCATTTACGACGGCACAAACACGATTACACAGGACGAGATAAAAACGGTGTTCGACGCATACAGACGCGACCATACAGAGCAGTTCTGGCTGGGAAATGCGTATTCGGTCACCTATGATCCGTCTACATCCGCTGCAGTCTCGCTTGTGCCGACATATATTCTGTCCGGCACGGCACTTGCAACGGCAAAAGCCGCTTTTCGTGCGGCTGTGTCGGAAATGCTCGACGGGATAACTTCCTCAATGAGCGAGTTTGAGCGCGAAAAATTGCTGCATGACCGTCTGGCGGTCAAGGTCACCTATGACGGCACAGCAGCAAACGCTCATAATTCTTACGGAGCAATTGTTGAAGGCAAAGCGGTCTGTGAGGGCTATGCCGAGGCATTTCAGTATTTGCTCCGGAAGGCCGGCATTCAGTCATTCATCATGACGGGCGTGAGCAATAACCCGTCAACCGGCACACCGGAGGGACACGCATGGAACGCAGTTCGTATTGACGGAAAGTATTACCATGTGGATACTACATGGGACGATCAGGGCGAAACGATTTTCTATGCGTACTTTAACAAAAGCGACGCAGCAATCGGCGAGGATCATACCATCCATGCCGCCGACTATGCGCTGCCGATATGCAACAGCGACACCGCCGACTATTTCTTTGTAAACGGCGGCAGACTTCCGGCTTTCGACCTTGATGCGGTCGCCGCCTTGCTGGCAAACGGAAACGGTACGGCACGCATCTATGTGACCGGCGATAAGGAGGCGTTTGTTTCGGCATTTACGGCGAATGCATCCGCCTTGGCTTCCCGGCTCGGATATACCGGCGGCTGCCGCTACGGCTACGCAAACCTGGGCAGAGAGTTTATCCTGTTTCTCACGCCGGTGGGCGTCACCGTCAGCGGCAGCATCACCTGCTTCGGCAGCGAAGCGGACAGGATCAGGGTAGAGCTTATTAAAGCCGGAGAAACCGTAGCGGCTCATCAGTCGGAGCTCACCGACTCCCAGAATGCGGACGCCTCCATACAGGCACGCTATTCCTTCTCCGCCGTTGCGGCAGGCACATACACCTTGCGGGTATCCAAGAATAATCACGTCACCCGTGAGTACACCATTACTGTAGGCGCAGAAGCGGTGACCCAGAATGTGAAGATCCACCTGCTGGGTGATATCAACGGCGATGGAAGTGTTGATATGAAAGACTGGGGTCGTATGCGTAGCCATATCAATGAAACTAATATGTTAACTGATGATTA
>ENA-UEPL01001377-UEPL01001377.1-human-gut-metagenome-genome-assembly--contig:-NODE-1377-length-18749-cov-4.749357_pt1 | contig 18749 bp, 15 predicted proteins | sample MGYA00242896_ERZ507908 | MGnify/ENA primary metagenome ERZ507908 (study PRJEB26167, sample SAMN06115518) | human gut metagenome | host: Homo sapiens | place: China:Chongqing | collected 2015-08-20...
GCTTTTTTTATGTTGTTAAAAAATCGTATTTCCGTCCTCGTCAAAGATTTCCGGATCGGGATTCTCCAATAACAATTGGTCCGCTACATATTTTCTCATTTCAGATATGAGATATTGGAAGCGGGCGGATGGGATTTTTGACGCATCATTAAAGTCAGAGCGCGGGATGTCCATTACCCGGCAAGTCAAAAAGAAACGTTGAGGGGTAAATGGGTACATATAAGTGTACCAAGCAACAGGCGCTTCCGTGAACAATTCGGAAAATTCGATTTTATGACGCATGGTCGTGACATCCGTACCGCTTTGGATATCCGTGATCTCGTGCGTGATGATCGGTCTGAAATACTCGTTCTCTTCAATGGCGAGCTCAATCGTTTTTGCTTCTTCCTGCAGGGCGGTCGAACGTTTCAACGTAATTTCATAATTGAACGAACTGGCTCCCGCGGGTAATACCGGGTTGACGGGTAACACGAAATCGTCCCCTTCCTTTGCACTTCCCCCGACAACTTTGATGTTTACTGGGCGAGGTTCATCAGTAGCCCTCCCGACTAATTGAACCGGAATGGACACGGTTGCCTCGTTCTGTGATTCTTCGATATACACGAACGTGAAATTCGTGCTATCCGTCAGTATATTTCCCACTCTTATACGTTGATTGAAATAGATTCCTTCATCTGCACTGTAAGTATTAACCTCTTCTTCAGAGCAAGCGGTTAATCCCATGATGAGCAGCATAATCCATATAAATATATTTCTTGTTTTCATAATTTACGTGTTATTGTCTGTTATTGATTTCCGTGTCGGGTAAAGGCACCACGAAAACTTGGGTTGATGCCGCTTGGCCTGCAGGTCTACTTCCACTACTGTTCGTTCTGTTTAAGATTGTGGTAAACGTCCGTTTATAAAAATAGAACAATTGTCCTTCACCATACAACTCGCGCATGTATTCGTAGGTCAGATCCGTTACGGTTAGTGAACCCAGATTCGAGATACCTCTTTTATTTCTCAACGTGTTGATATATGGAAGTCCGTCATTCAGAGTTTCCGATTCGCTTTCTGCGGCGATCAGATACATCTCCCCTAACCTTAACATCGGAATCATTGTATTCTGTATCAATCCGGTAGTACTCATGTCATTGTATTTATAGAAATACCGGGCACCGCTTGTCAATCCGGGGAGTGTAGCTTGTTCCCAGTTGGCCTCAAAACGAGTGTCGCTCGTGGTAGAGGAACCCGACGCCGAGTACAGGAAATTCAATAATTTTTCATCCATGGTAAATATAAACGACGGGTTACGGGACGGGTCGTAGTAATTCTTGAATAACAAAACTCGATTCGTGTTCGTTAAGGCAAACAATACCTCTGACGAGAAAATCCGGTCACTCTTTGCTTCCGTCCTTTCCGTGAACGGGAATGTCCCCGCTTCTGCCGCCGTGATCACTTTTTTGGCGTAGATGGATGCGTTGCTTTTATCCCCCGCATAGAGATAAACTCGTGCCATGAGTCCTTGTACCGCGTAGTAATTCATACGTAATGCCCGGTAACGTAGGAAATTGGATTCATTCCCGGCTGATTCCATTAAAGTACCTTTCGTGATGATCGGGTCATTTGCCAACGCTTTCTCCGCTTCTTGCAAGTCATGAATGACATATTCCATTACCTTGTTTGCTGGTAATAAATCGTTTACATTCGATGATTGGTACAGATAGTAGGGGATACACTCGTTTTCCGGGTTGTTCATGTAAACCGGTCCGAACAGGCGTAACATATCGAAGTGCAACATGGCACGCAAAGCCAAGGCTTCTCCCCGGATAATGTCATAGTTGATACCCGTGAAGAGTGATTCCCGGTTTTCTATGTTATCAAGAATCTTGTTACAGTTCATGATCAACGCGTAAGCCTTCTCCCAAACTTTATCCAAACGTCCCCGCCAGTATTCCGTGCTGTATTTGTAACTGTTCAAATCAATATAATCCCCCCATTTCGCTTGGTCGTCGCCGATCTTGTAGGCTCCGCCCATGAGTTCTAGCATTTCCACCATGAGGGTACTTCCGTAAAGATTCTCGTCGTTCAACTCGATGTACACGCCGTTTAGTAATTTCTGGAAACCGGCTTCCGAGTTCAACAGGTCTTCTTCCGCTATCTGGTCGTAAGGTTTCACGTCCAACCAACTGTCGCAAGCCCCGAAAATAAGGGTGCAACATATAAGCATTATTAATTGTATTTTTCTTTTCATAATTCTTCCGTTTAAAAGGTTGCAGATATAGAGAATGACATCGTGCGTGCGAACGGGTAGTCAATGCCTCGCTCGCTCTTTACCGAAGACACTCTGAAAATATCGTTCATGTTAGCTTGCACGGTTAATGTGGACAACCCGATATGCTTGATGAAAGGTTGGGTAAATTCGTAACCGATGTTGAAAGACTCTCCGCTCAGCGTGTTCTCGTCCATCACGAAGCGGGAAGAAGTTTCGGTCGTTTGGAAAAGGGAAATTCTTTTGAATTTAGCCTCTTGTCCCGGAGTACTCCAACGGTCGTATAAAGCCCGTTTATCTTGATTATAATTGATCCCTTCCCGGTCGATATTTTCCACCTTTTCGTAGAGAGCGTTATTGAAAACCTGACCTCCTAACCGGTAACGTAGGTAACATCCGAACGATAAACCTTTATAGTAAAGGGTTGTTCCGAGTACTCCTTCCAGTTTGGGTTCGGTATTTCCGACCACCACTTCGTCATTTTTGTCATATGTGAAGGTATAAGTCCCGTCTTTCTTGATAAATAAGTCTTGACCTGTCGCCGGATCGATTCCTGCCGATCTTACCGCCCAAATATCAGTAGGACTGCCGCCATCATAGTATCTGGTGGTGTTCAAGTTTGCTTGATTCTGTTCGTTCATCGACTGCAATCTATTTCCGATTTTGGAGTATTTTGATTTGGCATGTGTCCCGTTGAGACTGATATTCCATACGAAACGATCTTGCGGGCGGTAAATGGGTGAAACTTTTAACGTTACTTCAATACCGTCTGTTTTCAGTTGTCCCATGTTCATCATAACACTTTTCACCCCGATAGAGCTCGGTGTCGTGATGGCTGCTACTAACGGGTCGGTTTTTTTCCGGTATAGATCTACAGTGAGGTTCACTCGTTCGTTGAACATCGTGACATCGGTTCCCAAACTGTAATTGATAGTTTCCTGCCATGCCAGATCGGGATTGCCCAAGCCTTCGAGAATAACTCCAGTTCCGAAAATATTGCTCATCCAGTGCGTGAAAGCGTAGGTGGAGAATGCTTGATAAGAAGCGAAATTCTGGTTTCCCGGGTTTCCGACCGAGCCTCTAAGTTTTAATAGTTGGAAGAAATCGCAATTCTCCATGAATTTCTCGGCGTGAATGTTCCAGCCTAAACCGACAGACCACGTGTTTCTGAAACGGTTGTTCGTCCCGAACACGGAAGTACCGTCACTGCGGTAGTTGAAATCAAACAGGTAACGGTTGTCATAAGCGTATCCCCCGTTGATATAGAAACTGGCGGCGCGTGTTTTGCTTTCCGTGTAAGTCGGTTTAGAGCCTGCCGGATAACTGTTGGTGAAAGACGGGGCGTCAAATTCATCTTCTGTAAAACCGATTGCTTTGTAACCGTTTTTGGAATTTTCTTTGGTGTTAAAATTAAATCCTGCCACGGCATTTATCATGTGCTTTCCTGCGAATAGGTGTCCGTAGGTAACGGAAATATCTCCTTCGTAATTCAGGTTTTTCGTTTGAGCATTCGTGTAAAGTCCTTTTTCTGTCTCGCTCATCTCATCAAAATCACTGTGTTGCGGAGAAAGACGTACCTCGGCTGTCGAACTGTTTTTGCTAATTCCGAATTTTGCTCTTGCACGTAGATCATTCGTGGCAAACCATTCAAGGATAAAATTGTTCGTGAACCCGAATTGATCCTGCACGTCGTAATTATTCAGGTGAGCGTTCCACAAGGGATTGGGTACGGAATATTCTTCAGGATCTTCCGTGTAGTATAAATATTTGTCGATACCGCCTTCGCTGTTGTATTTTCTGAAATAAGGATTGGCTTTTGCGTATTCCGAGAAAGGAACGGCAGGATTATTCGTTTTCATGTAATCCAGTATAAATTTATTGCTGAATTGGAATTTCCCCGTACGGTAAACCAAGTCGATATTTCCGCTAATCGTTTGACGGTCGGAACCTTTCATCACTCCTTGCGTGTTGCCGTAACTTAATCCCAGCCCGTACCGGATGCGTTCCTCGCCTCCTTCGGCATAAAGGTTGTGTTTCTGCACGAAACCCGTGCGAATCGGTTCGCTGAGCCAGTAGGTGTTAACGCCTCGTTCGATGTCTTGTAAACGTTGGTTCCTGAGATTGTCCATTGCGATTTGGTCCATCGGGTCGTTTGTGGTGCTGGTGTACCTTCCCGCTCTGATTTCGAACTCCAGTTTTTCCCGTGCGTTCATGAGGTTATAGTCCGACAGGTCGGCCATGGTTATGCTGAAATCTCCTTTGTACGAGAGCGAAAGTACTCCTTTTTCCGGAATTTTCGTTTCAATAACCAATACACCGTTGGCAGCTCTTGAACCGTAAATTGCCGTGGATGCGGCGTCCTTTAAAAGTGTTACGGAGGCTATCCGGTTCATGTTCAAATCCATGACTGTCTGTAAATCCGTTTCGAATCCGTCCAATATAAATAACGGTTGGTTCGGATCGGTTCCGTATTCTTCTTTCAATCCCATGACGCTACTTTTACCTCGAATCTCCACGTCCGGCAACCGGTTCGGGTCTGATCCGAATTGATTATTGACGTTAATCTTGAAAGAGGGGTCCAGTGTCCTGATACTTTGAAGTACATTTTGCGTACCGGCGGCTTTCAAGTCTTCTACCTTGTACGTGCTTGCCGATCCCGTGAAGCTCTCTTTTTTTCTTCGGTATATTCCGGTCACCACGACGTCTTCGATGGTTTCCACGGCGGGGGCAAGCTGTATTTCCCGGAATTCCGCACTATTGTTACCGTTGAATTTTTTTACTAATCTTTCGTAACCGATAAAAGAGAATATGATATTGTAGTTCCCCGAATCGATAGGGAAAATAAATTCTCCGTTGGCATTGGTTGCAGTACCCTGCTGACTTCCTTCGATCATGACGGTCACGCCGGGAAGAGGTTCACGGGTATCTTTATCAAACACAACACCTTTTAGCTCGATAAGTTTTATCTGGGGTGTATTAGCTTGTACCGGACGTTGTACGATAACGATCGTTTTATCTTCCAGTTTGTACGTGAAAGGTGTTTTGTCCAACAAAAATTCCAGTACTTGTGTTAGCGGGGTGTCAGAAAATTCTTTAGAAATGCGTTTGTCATAAGCCTTGACCTGTCCTGTATTGTAAAAGAATTCCATTCCCGTGGTGGTGCTGATTTGTTTGATAGCGTCCAGAAGGGTCGTATTTTCCAGTTTAAGATTGAGACGCGTATCTTGAGCATGTAAATTATTTGTCATGCTACAAAATACGATGATCAAGAAAAGAGGCAAGATCATTTTTCCCGTGAACAGCGTCCAGGGAATTACTTGTCTAAGGTTGGTTGAAGTGTCTTCTTTCATGATGTTTATGTTACTGTTATTGATTGATTTTTAGTTGTTTATTTGCTTGATAAACCTTTTTTTTAGGGTTACAACCTCCAGGGCTTTATCCGTGATAAAGTCTTCCCTTTTTTGAGTTGTTATCTACATTCGATATTTTTTCGCTAATATGTTGCTACTGTTTTCTAGGTATTTTTGTCCGGTAATGTTCTCTCTTTCATATTATTTGATCGTTAGGTTTTGTATTTTGTGTTATTTTTTTGAGTATACAATTCCCCAGGCATTATGTTTTGATAATGTCCTCGGTCAGATATTCAATATGTTATTCCTTTGTTTTTATTTCAGATGAATGATACCGTTTTCAATGCTACACGTTATATTACTTGTTGTTGTTAATAATTTCGTGATATAATCAATACCTCTTTCATACCGGATCATGCCGGAGAAACAAGTATCGTTGTATTTTTCTGCTACTTTTATTTCAATGCCGTACATTCGGGCAAGTTGTTTTGCCAGTGTAGGTAATTTTTCATTGTTGAAATAGAGGATTCCTTCTTTCCACATGGCGAATTCGGAGGTGTTTACCTCGTTTTTCGTGACTCCTTTCGTTGTTTTGTTTACCCGTACTTGTTCATTGGGTAAGAGGGCGATGGCTTCAGTTCGTGTGGGGAGTGAGTATTCGATTTTCCCGGTAACCAATGTCGTGATATTCTCTTCGTTATCCGAGTAAGCTGAAACGTTGAAACTGGTTCCCAATACCCGAATGGATTCTCCTCCGGGAATTTCTACGTGAAAGGGTTTCGTGGCATCCGATTTGACTTCGAAGAATCCTTCTCCCTCGATTTTTACCCGTCTCTCTTTGGTCGAGGCGAATGTTGCCGGGTATTCGAGCCATGTGTCCGAATTTAACCACACGTGAGTGCCGTCCGTCAGCTCTAGATCGAAACGCTTTCCAGCGGGGACGTATATCTTGAGTGGAGTCTCTTCTTGTAGGGCAATTTCCTCTCCCGTGGCGGATTGTAAGGTCGTCTTCGCATTTGGGTTGATATTCATTTTGGCTGACGTGTTCAAGTTGGCCACGATGGAATCTCCTATCATGAATTGAACTTTTTGTTCGCTGATAGATACGCCCATATCATTTAATTGTGCAAATACAGGAGACTTTTCGGATGATTCGGGGCTGAATAGCAAAAGTATAAATAAGCATACTGCGGCTGCACTACTTGAAATGTAGATGACATGGCGTCTGAGGGTATGTTTATGTATTCTTTGCTTCACGTTCCGATAGTTTTCATCCAACATTTGATCATCGTTTTCCACGGGGGGAAGTGAGTTCCATATTTTTTCTAGTAACTCTTCCTCGTTCTCCCCAATGGGGCGTTCCAAATATTTCCCTGCATTTGTTTTCATGCGTGTTTCTCTCTAATCTATTTATATAATACTTGACTTTTCGAAACTACGTATTCGAAAATGTTATTTTTTTGCTTTTGCCCGAAGTTTTTTCATGGCCTGGTAAAGAATCGTTTCTACGGTCCGGACAGAAATGCCCAGTTCTTTGGCGATTTGCGTGCTTTTTTTATTCTCGATATGACTCATGATGACCACTTGTTTACTTCTTTCCGGCAGCTCGTTAAGGATGTTAGCCAGTTGAGTTTCGGGATCCGTCGGGGGATCGTGGTTGATGATATTTTCTTGTTCTTCTTCGCTTATCTCCTGTTTTATCTGTTCGTGATGCAGTTGATGAAGGGAGTGGGTTTTGAGGTAGCGTAGTGAATTATTGTGAGTTCCCCGAAGAAGATAGTTGCGGAGAGATTTTTCCCGGTCTAGTTTTTTCCGGTTTTCCCACAGGGTGACAAAAAGATTCTGAACAATTTCATAAGCAGCTTCTTGATCCGAGAGGATGGAGGTGGCATAATTTCTTAAGGAGATGAAGTAGCTTTTGTAGACCATGGCAAAAGTTGCTTCATCTCCTTTTATAAGTGCATCAACGATTTCCCCGTTGTTTGTTATGTCGAAATTATGTTGCATCGTGTTTTATGAAAATCCCTTGTGATAACAAAGATACTAAAAAGATGCGAATTTTCTTGTCACGGGAATTTTGGGAATTTTTTGAAGTCTGGGTCTCGTTTCTCCAAGAAGGCGTTTTTACCCTCTTGTGCCTCTTCCATGAGATAGTACATCAAGGTGGCATCTCCGGCGAATTCCATCAATCCGTGCTGTCCGTCCAGCTCGGCATTTAATGCCCGCTTGATCATGCGGATAGCCATCGGGCTACGTTGCATGATGGTTTTGCACCAATCCACGGTTTCATCTTCCAGTTGGTTGAAAGGAACCACTTTATTCACCATCCCCATCTCTTCGGCTTCTTTGGCGGTGTACTGACGACAGAGGAACCAGATTTCGCGGGCTTTTTTCTGACCGACGTGGCGAGCGAGATAGGAGGAACCGAATCCTCCATCGAAACTACCGACCTTGGGACCTGTTTGCCCGAAACGGGCATTCTCGGAAGCGATCGTGAGGTCGCACACGATGTGAAGTACGTGGCCTCCACCGATAGCGTACCCGTTTACCATGGCGATGACGGGTTTCGGGAGAGAACGGATGGCCTTGTGCAGGTCGAGCACGTTGAGGCGAGGCACGCCGTTTTCATCAATGTAGCCTCCTATTCCTTTCACTTTCTGGTCGCCTCCGGAACAAAATGCTTTATCCCCGGCTCCCGTGAGTACAACAACACCAATGTCACTCCGTTCCCGGCAGATATTTATGGCATCCAGCATTTCGAAATTTGTTTGCGGGCGGAAAGCGTTGTAAACTTCCTGACGATCAATGGTGATTTTAGCTATCCCTTCGAAGAATTCAAATCGAATGTCTTCGTATTCTTTGATTGTACTCCATTCTCTTTTTGACATATCCGGTATGTTATTTTTTAGTTTTGTAAAGTGCAATCGCAAATGTACGTGATAATTTTTATTTTAGCGTGAGATCATTATAAAGAATTCTTTTACCGTGAAAAATCCGTTCATTTTCCGGTGTGTATTCGATGATCTTAGGGATTAAAGGCGTATCACTTTCGAATCAAAGACGTTTCAAAGACGTTCACGAGTGTCTTTGATATGTGAATGAGTCCTACGTGTTATAGGATTGATAGGGGTGTATCACGGAAGATCGGTAGGATATTCCGGGCAATCCACCATACGATGATTAAGATTAAGTACGTGTTGACGGTTATTCGATGGTGGCATATTCTTTTCAATTGTGCCAATCGATTTTGGGGATCAAACCATTGCGTGATCACGAGAGCGATCAAGTAGGGAAAGGAGAGTATGAGGAACGGGTTATACCCGAAAGCTCCTTTGATGTTCAGGTGTAATAACTGATGGATGGCCCTTTGACTGCCACATGCCGGACAATCGAGTCCCGTGAACCAACGGAAAGGGCATTTGGGTATGAATGCCGAATACTCGGGATCAACGAAAAAGAGGATGATCCCGAGTAGTATAATTAATATAAGGCCTATTTTCTTAAAATGTCCGAACGAATACATTCATTCGAATATTAATAATAACCTCCTCCTCCTATCATCATGCTTGCTAATCCGCTGATGAACCCGATGATCAGGGCGAGTACACCTCCACCTAATGCCAGGAAGAAAAATAATCTTGCCATGTTAGAAGCTTTTAATGCTTCCTCTTGTTGACCGGAGTTCCAAAGATTGTCTACTTTCGTGGCGTAGATGATGGAGACAATTCCTAGCGGCAAACAACATAAAATGGTCGATAAAATTGCCCATACTAACCAGTTGTCCGGTTTGGGATTGTTGGTTACTGGTGGTTGGGGTGGTGTGGGAGGGAATGGTGGGGGTGTTGAAGGGGTGGAGGTTTCGTTCGTGAACAATTTCGCAAGTTCGTGAACTTCTCCTGCCGGGAGCCATTGAGCCATACCGTTTTTCCACACAAGGGTGTTTTTCGTTACCCCGTTGCTGATTAATTCTTCGGGAGAGATCGGGCCTTTTTGTTCATTTTTTTCGTTCAGGTAAAAATAATTTTCCATAGTTTAATAATTTACCATTTATATTCGCTTCGTAAATAATTTCCGTTAAAGTCGTAAATATCCTTGATGTATCCCCCGTCGGCTTCGATGCGTTCAGAACCGGCGTAGGGCGTGATGTCATTGTATTTGCAGGGGACGATGATTTTGCCCTCTTTGTTGATCGCTCCCCAGATTCCATTCTGAACTTTACCATTTTTCGAAAATCCTCCTCGATTGATCAAGGATATTCCGTTTAATTCTTTACAGATAATAAATTGACAGGGTAGTATCTCTTGTCCTTCTGGAGAATAGAGCCCTTCTTGATCATCTATTTTCACGTGGATGAGAGAGGTTTCTCGCCAGCGAGAAATTTTCGTGTACTCTCAAGGAACGATTACTTTTCCTCTTGGGGTATATAGTCCTTTTAGTTTACCTGATTTAACCATGAAATTGTCGGTTGTGAGCCAGGTATCAATGTCATCATATATACACGGGATAATTTCAGTCCCGTTAAGGGCGAGTACACCTTCTTGATTGTTGTAGGTGGCCCGGTAGTAAGCGGGTGACCAGTAACTATTGGGTGCGATATTATCGTATATGTAGGGAATGATCTCCAAACCGAATTTATCCATGACCCCGACACCGGATCTTTTTTCCACGATACAGCGATCATGCCGGAAACGGTAGGCATGATTTAGCATTCCATAATAGAAAATGGAAAATAAGGAAGATAGTAAAAAGGGTAGAACTACCAGTGTTGTATTCAGTAGGTATTTTCTTTTTTTGTAAAACAGGGAAAAGGCGATACCTAGTACCCCGATGATGAGGATGGCAATTCCCGGGACATAAGGGTAAATGTCAAACCACGAGGCGACAAATGCGGAAACAAATCTACCTGCGAGTAAGAATAAAATGGAGGCAAAGATTGCGCATAAAATCAAAATAAGCTGTACCTCGTTGATGTAGGGTTTCGGTGTTACAATATATGCCTGTAATTCGGGAATATCTTTTGCCTGTACCCAGTTCGGCATACCTTCACGCCACACGGGTGTTTCTCGCGTGATTCCTCTTTGTTTGAGTTCATCTAACGAGAGCGGTCCGACCTGCTTGTTGGCCTTGTCCATGAAATAATAACTTATCCCCATAAATTAAGACAAAAAGAATAATCAAATGCTATCCCAAAAGTAGTAAATAAATGGATAAGTGTACTTTCTGGGGAAGAAAAAATGAGAGAGTAGTCGTTTTTCAATTAATCCTTCAACGCCTGAAAATATCCCTTTAATATTTCTCCGTTTATTTTTCCGGGTGTGTGAACAACGAGAATGGCTGGTTGTTGTCCCGGTTGGTAGAATTCTGATAGTACTGATTCTAACGAGGGGGCATCCGTTGCCCGGTACACCTTGAAACGATGAACTCCGGCAAACCGTTCTATATCCACGTCGTGAGGGGTTTCAAAGTACTCCTCGACTTCTTCTAGGCCAGAAGGGCCTGCCAAAAAGCGGAATATGCCTCCTCCCCCGTTTTGGATAACGATGATTCGTAGTGACGGGGAACAGTTCTTGATCCACAAAGCATTAGAGTCATACAGGAAACTATTGTCCCCCACGATCAACGTGGTAATCCCGTTGAATGTTGAGGCAGCACCCATGGCTGTCGAAGTACAACCGTCAATGCCACTTGTTCCCCGGTTGGCATCGGTACGGTCCACCTGCGTGTAGCGGAAGAGTTGGGCGTAACGTATCGGGGTGCTGTTGCCTAGTTGTAAACGACTTCCGGCGGGAAGTGCGGGAATGAGCATGGAGAAGGCTTTCAGATCGCACCACGGGATACACTTCAAGTAGTTGTCGTGTATTTGTACAGCTTTTTCTTCCCGTTGATGCCATTGGTGGGCATAACTAGATGGCAGGCTATTGGCTTTTATTTCTGCGGGTTGGAGTTGATCAAAGAATGTTGGGGTGTCCATTGGGACGTGGAGGGTCATGGACTTGTACGTGTCGGGAGGTGTAGGCCGTTCGTCGATATGCCAATGAGTACGCGGGGGATGTTCTCGGATGAAAGCTTTTATCATGCGGGAAACAATCGCTCCCCCGAACGTGATGAGTAGTTCCGGGGCGTAAGTCTCTACCTCTTCCGGTTGAATAGTGGAAATTACCCTATCTATCGTGGAGATCACGAGGGGAATGGATAGATTTGTTACGCTTTCCGTTAAAATAATCACGTTGGGAAGGCTTGCCAGTAGCTTGATGTGTTGTTGCAAAACCGGGTCGGGTTCATGAAATCCAGCAATGATCATGACCTTGGGGCAAAGGAAAAATTCTTCCCGCAGGTTTTGAGAGATTTCTGCGGTTAAGGAAGGAGATTCTTTCAGAGTTTTGATCACCCGTTCAGAGGTTATGGATTCGTGTTGAAAGTCGTACAGGGGTTCTCTCAAGGGAACATTGATATGAACGGGGCCTTTCCGGCCGTGTTGGGATAAATTGATTGCCTCGTTTACCAAACGATTGGTATGCCAGCGATCCTCGTTGCACGTGATGACTGTCGGGAGCTGGAAGCTCTTTTTCACAAAGTTACATAATGTCCCTTGCTGTTGTATCGTTTGGCTATCATCTTGATCTATCCATTCGGAGGGACGGTCTGCCGAGATCACGAGAAGGGGAATGCCTTGGTAATAGGCTTCCGCCACGGCAGGGGAGTAATTCAATAAGGCGGTTCCCGACGTACAGATGAGGGCAACCGTTTGTCCGGTTTGTTGTGCTATTCCCAGTGCGAAGAAAGCGGCCGAACGTTCATCCACGATGACATGATGTTTCAACCTTTTTTCCCGGGCAACAGACACGAGTAAAGGTGCATTCCGAGAACCGGGTGACAGAACGATTTCCTTGATCCCTTTTTGGACGAGTAGACAGATAAGAATTCGAACACTTTTAATATCAGAATGTAATTTTTCCATAATTCATTTGACGTATGAGGTTTAGTAAAGTATCGGCTTTCTGGCAAGTTTCCTGCCACTCGGTTTCCGGGTCGGAAAGAGGAGTAATACCACCTCCGACATACAACCGTAGGGCATCATCGAATACTTCCATGGTACGTAGGTTAACGAACAGGTCAAATGCCCCGGAGGCTTGCAATGGTCCTAGGAATCCGGCATAATATCCCCGGTCCCGTTTCTCGATCTCCGTGATGATTTGCATGGCTCTCTTTTTGGGTAAACCGCAGACGGCTGGAGTCGGGTGAAGTTGTCCTACCAGTTCGTCAATCTGGTCGGCTGGGAGTTGTTCATCACTTCTGAAAAAGGTACAGAGGTGAAAGACATTCCCGGCCTGTAACGTGATTGGTCCCTCGATTTCGAGATGGCGGGTAAAGAAATGTCTTAACGTGTCTTGAATGTAGTCGGTCACGATTTGTTGTTCCTCGATGTCCTTGTCTCCCCATTCAGGTGGATTTTTTGCTGTTGCCACGGGTTGAGTTCCTGCTAGTGCCATGGTGAAGAATCCGTTTCTGTCGTATTTGAGGAAAGTTTCCGGTGAGGCTCCCATCCAAGCGCATTTACCCGGAATAGCGGCAAAGAACAGGAAGGCGTGGTGGTATTGTTTCATTTGTTCGAAGATTGCTGGCGATAGCCGGAGTGAATCGCAGGGAATCGTGATGGTTCTTGATAGAACGGCTTTTTTCATCCCTTCCCGTTTCAGCGTGTCGATCATCGTGCGCAGTTCATCCAAGTACTCAAAATGCTCGCAATCCTGCTTGGTGAAAATACGTTCCGGGGTATTGAAAACGGTGTTTTGTAAATTCCGAATCGCCTCTCCGTCACTTAGGTAGTCCGTAAATGAAAGATCGGCCTTGATGAAGAAGGGGAAACTCCAGGAGGAGTGATTGAAGGGTGTGATAACAAAACCTTTTTCTCCTCGATGTTTTTCGAATCCCTTGAATATTCGGGTATCGTTGGAGAGTTGAGCCCCGAAAATAACTTCACGAGAACCGGGTAAACGGTACGTGTAAAACGGGATGTTATTCCGTAGGCAGATATTCTGCGCTTCTGCAACCGAGAGTCTGTTTTCTGTTTGTTCTATCATGGCATAACCGTATTCTTATCGCGAAAATAGGCAAAATTATTCGCTGGTGATTCAAATGATACAAAATGTAAGTATTTTTGTGGGGGAAGTAGCTACGCCACGTTGCAGGTTACGGGTGGGTAGGTTATGAGTTTATAAGGTTATTTTGTTTGATAAGATGAATAAAGATAGGAGCGGGTATAGGTTTTTGGGTGGTTGGCGGGGGCTTCGGGAGTTATTGCCGAATAACTTAGGGGCTTTCACGCAGGTATTCGCTTCCTTGAAAAGTTATAATTTCCGTCTTTATTTCGGGGGACAATGTATTTCGCTGATCGGGACGTGGATGCAACAGATTGCCATGAGCTGGTTGGTGTTCCGGTTGACCGGATCGGTCCTTCTACTGGCAACCGTTACTTTTATGGCGCAAATCCCGATTCTTGTGGCAACGCCTTACATGAGTGTTTTTGTTGATCGGTTTAATCGGTGTAAATTGTTGGTACTGACACAATCACTGTCTATGGTACAGGCGTTGTTGATGGCCTTGCTCACGTTGACAGGGTTGATACAGGTGTGGCATATCATGATTCTGAGTTTGTTGATCGGTTTGATTAATGCTTTGGATAATCCTACTCGACAATCTTTTTACCCGAGTTTGGTTCCGAAGGATAAGTTGAGTAACGCTATTGCACTGAATTCTGCCGTGATTAACGGTTCTCGTTTGATCGGTCCTGCAGTGGGTGGCGTGTTGATCGGTTTGTTGGGAGAGGGTATTTGTTTCCTGTTGAATGGTATCAGCTATATTGCCGTGATTATTGCCTTGTTGATGATGCGGATAGCACCCAGACGGGAGAGAGCCGTGAAACAAAAGGTGTGGGAAGATATGCGGGATGGTTTCCGGTATGTGGCTGGAAATATACCGATCCGTACGTTGTTGCTTTTAATGAGTGCGATCAGTTTTTTCGGGTTGCCCTTGATGACGTTTATCCCGGCTTACGTGAAAACGATCCTGCACGGGGAGAGCGAGATGCTAGGGTTACTACTTTCATGTATCGGTGTCGGTTCCTTCATTGCGGCCTTGTATCTGGCTGCCCGGAAAAGTGTACTGGGTTTGGGAAAAGTGGTGATGCTTTCCGGGGCTTTGCTGGGAATCGGGTTATCGGTGATGTCGTTTGTCACGATCCCTTGGGTGGCAGCCGTGTTATGTCTGCCGGTGGGTTTCACGATTATCGCTGCCGTGGCTTCCATCAACACGCTGTTGCAGACCCTTTCCGGCGAGGATAAACGAGGTCGGGTGATGGGATATATGGCAATGTCTTTCACGGGTATGGCTCCCGTGGGAAGTATGGTACTGGGGGCGCTTGAAAAATGGATTGGATTGCAAAAGATTATCCTATTATCCGGAATTTGTTGTTTTGTGGCTGCGCTGGTTTTCGAGTATTATCGTCCCTTGGTGCGTAGACATGCCCGCCCCATTTATATTGAAAAGGGGATTATCAAGGAAATAGCCATTGGGATTGATTCCACGGAGGAACAACAGTTCTGATTAATGATATTTCCTTGGTGTTTATTGTTATGAAAAATGGTGTTCCTTCTAAAATATTTTTGAACCGTTGTTTTTTTGTGTATTTTTGTCATTAACGGAAGTAATAAATGTCTATAATGTGATGGAACAGGGGAAATTCGATGTATTATTTAATCAGTATTACGAACGTTTGGTACTGTTTGCTGAGAGTTATGTGGGAGATTTGGAAACAGCAGAAGATATGGTACAGGATGTCTTCTTGTCTCTTTTGTCACGGTCGGATTTTAATGAAGTCGAATATTCCCGTTCTTATTTGTATAGTTGTGTAAAGAACGGATGTGTGGATTATTTACGAAAGTTGAAAGTTGTAGATCCGTTGGATATAAAATTATTTGATGCTGTTTATTATGTGGGGGATTTTAATCTTTTGGAACAGGAGGAGTTAATTCGGAAAGTGGAAGAAGAGATAGAGAAGTTGCCGGAACAGCGTCGGGAAATACTGAAAATGAGTGTTTATGATGGAATGAGTTATCCTTCGATAGCAGAAGTGACAGGTTTGTCAATCAATACGGTTAAAACACATATGAAAAAGGCATATCAAGATCTGAGGGAGAGACTTTATATGCAACATTTGAATTTACTTTTACCTTTAATCTTGTTAGAAATAAAGAATAAGCATTTATTGTAGTCTTATTAACGTTATTTTTCTTGTTTTTTCATTCACCCTGTTTTCGCTTTTTTACGTCATAGGTCTAAAGTTATGAAAAATGTGGAAATCTAGGTCGATATCTGTATCTATTCTTTATAGGAAATCGGTAGGTAAACCGATTTCTGATGTAGATCAGCAAAAGTTTGATGCGTGGTACAACGAGTCGGAAAAACATCGTTTGTATTATAAACGTTTTTGTGTGCAGCAAGAAAAGATTATGGCTCGTGATTGTTCGGTTGTGGATGTAGAGCGTCGATTGATGGAGATAAAATTCAAAAGACGTGTAAAATATCATTCTAATTGGTGGAAATTGTGTGGTGTTGCTGCTACCGTGTTGATTTTGTTTTCCATTGGTTGGATGTATTGGACTAAAAATGATATTTCCTGCCCGGTGGTTGTTGAAGCGGAACAAGAAAAAGCAAGTGTGACTCTTCGTTTAGGGCAGGGAAAGCGAATTGTGTTGGATTCGACTCTAGTGGCACAAACGATCAGTCAAGATTGCGTGGTTATGCGTGTTGGTGTTGGCGTGTTGGAGTATGACCGGGATTCTGTTGCAACCGGGGAATTGGTTTATAATCAGTTGGATGTTCCTCCTTCTGGGGAATATATGATTGTCCTGTCGGATGGGACAAAGGTTTATTTGAATTCGGCTTCTAGTTTGTATTATCCTACGGTGTTTCCGCCTGGAGAACGAAAAGTGAAATTGGCCGGAGAAGCTTATTTCGTGGTGGCTAAAGGAGAGCGTCCTTTTATCGTGGAGACCTCTTTGGAAGAGGTGAAAGTGTTTGGGACAGAGTTTAACGTGATGGCATATGAAGATGAAAAAGAATTACAAACAACCTTGGTAAAAGGTTCTGTCGGGGTGTTAGCGAAAGGGATGGAGGCTATTGGATTTCAAAAGATTGTTCCGGGAGAACAATTTCTTTTAAATCGAAAAACGGGGAAAACAGAAGTTGTTACAGTAGATGTTTTTCCTTATGTAGCTTGGAAAGACGGTCTTTTTGTTTCTCAAAATGATAATCTTGAGACAATATTAAGGAAGATAGCACGTTGGTTTGATGTGGAGATTTTTTACCAGAATCCTGAGTTAAAGCAAAAACGATTTTTCGGTATTATGAAACGGCAGACTCGTTTGCAGGAGGTGTTGGACGTGATTGCAAAAGCTGGGGACGTGCATTTTGACGTGAACGGGCGAGTCGTGTTAGTTCGGGATTAAAAAAATGAAAGCAGAAATTGTTTCCAGCAATTTCTGCTTTTAGTAAAATAAATAGGGAACAAACATTTTGCGGGTGTTGTTCCCGTATGTTTCACTTATAATTACAAATGTATGAAAAAAAAACGGTGCTCCATTCCTATATGGAGGGATAGTTTACGAAAATTGTGGATTATGACAAGGTTTCTATTTCTTTTTGTTTTTGTTGCCTCGCTGCACGTATCGGCGGCGCTTCACTCTCAAAATAAGATGGTGACCCTTCATCTGGAAGGGGTAAGTTTGGAAGAGGTAATTCAATCCTTAAAACTTCAAACGGATTATGGCTTTTTTTATAACATTGATAGTAAAGATATCAAAAAAATGACAAGCATTTCGGTTGATGTTAAGAATATGGCATTGTAGTATGTTTTGTCACAAATCTTTAGGGGTACAAACTTGAGCTATACTATCGTGAATGACGTGGTTATTTTGAATGCTCGAAGTGCTGTTGTTGTAAATGATTCTTTGGGGAAAAATCATATGCTTGTCGGTAGAGTACTTGACATGAATAAAGAGCCGTTACCAGGAGTGACGGTTAGGTTAGAAAATACAAATATGGGAACGGCAACAAATTTTGACGGTGTTTTCTCGTTTCGGTTGCCTGTTATGAATGGGAGGTTGATCTTGAGTTTTGTGGGTTATAAAACGAAAGAGGTCGAGTTTAAACTTCCTTCTGATACATTAAAAATTGTTCTGGAGGAAGAAGTTGAAAACGTGGAAGAAGTTGTTGTAACAGGTTATTTTAATAAGGCAAAAGAGAGTTTTACCGGTTCGGAAGTGACGATTGAAACAGAAGAGTTGAAGAAAGTTGGAGCGTTAAGTATAACGCAAGCTTTGAGTGCTTTTGATCCTTCAATTCGTTTGGCGGAAAGCTTGACAAACGGTTCTAACCCCAACGTGCTTCCTGATATTACCATTCGGGGTGAAAACGGGTTTGATTTGCGGGCGAATGCAGATGATGCGACCACGAATCCTAATGCTCCTCTTTATATTTTGGATGGGGTAGAAGTTTCGGCTGAACGTGTTTATGATATGGATGTAAATAGGGTTGAGTCTATAACTATCTTGAAAGATGCCAGTGCCACGGCTTTATACGGTTCTCGCGCTTCCAATGGAGTTATTGTGATCACGACGATTCGCCCGAAGTCCGGGCAGATTCGAGTGAGCTTGAATGCTAATTATAATATTTCGGTGCCGGATTTGCGGGACTATAATTTGATGAATGCTGAAGAAAAGTTAGAATATGAGCGGTTAGCTGGTTTGTATCAGGATACCGATTATTTAGAACAATGTAAACTGGATGAACTTTATAATTCTCGATTGGAAGAGGTGAGAAAGGGCGTGAATACTTATTGGTTGTCTCAGCCTTTAACAACCTCATTGAATCAACGTTATTCTATTAATTTCGAGGGTGGAGACGAGTATTTCCGTTACGGGATAGATTTGAGATATGACACGGATAAAGGGGTTATGAAGCAATCCGGCCGAGATCGGTTGGGTATTAACTTGACATTTAATTATAACATCGGGACGAATTTCTTTATTCGGAATGATTTGGCCGTGGATAATGTGAAAGCGAAAAATTCTCCTTATAATGAATTT
>ENA-UEPL01001390-UEPL01001390.1-human-gut-metagenome-genome-assembly--contig:-NODE-1390-length-18642-cov-3.970751_pt1 | contig 18642 bp, 15 predicted proteins | sample MGYA00242896_ERZ507908 | MGnify/ENA primary metagenome ERZ507908 (study PRJEB26167, sample SAMN06115518) | human gut metagenome | host: Homo sapiens | place: China:Chongqing | collected 2015-08-20...
TTGTCCATGATGATGACCGTGCCTTTGCCCTTGTTGTGGACCATGTTCAGCAGCGGCGCGACGCCCGCATGGAAGAAGGTGCCGTCGCCGATGGTGCACACGGCGGGCTCGGGCAGGCCGGACAGCCCCATGCCGTGCAGTACGCCCACGCTCGCGCCCATGGAGCCCATCGTATGCTGGGCGTTGAAGGGCGGCAGGGTGCCGAGGTTGTAGCAGCCGATGTCTCCGGCGACGGGGAGCTTCATCTGGGAAAGATGGTAGAAGGTGGAACGGTGCGGGCAGCCGGAGCACAGCAACGGGCTGCGGATCGGCAGATCCGGGATCGCCTCGTTGGCTCTGGCGGAGGGGGCGTCCTTCAGGATGCCCGCCTTGCGGCAGTATTCCGCGATGTCTTCGGGCAGCAGCTCGCCGCAGATGGGGAAGATGGACTTGCCCCGCGCGTCGATGCCCATTGCCCGGATTTGTTCTTCCATGAACGGATCGAGTTCTTCCACGACGATGACGTTCTTCACGCCTTCCGCGAATTCGCGGATAAGCTTTTTCGGCAGGGGATAGCACATGCCGATCTTGAGGATCGAGGCGCCGGGGAAAACCTGCCGGACATATTCGTAGAGGATGCCCCCGGCGATGAACCCGTATTCGCGGTCGCCCCAGTGGATGGCGTTGCCCGGCCATTCGTTGCTGAAGGCTTCCAGATCCAGAAGCCGCTGCTCAAGCACATAATGGCGTTCGCGGGCCCACGTGCACATGCAGTTATATTTCTCCATGTTGCGGGGGAACGGCCCCACCTGCTTCCCATAGGATGCCGGTTCGCCCAGTTCGACCACGGACTTGGAGTGCGAGGTGCGCATGGTCGTGCGGATGACCACCGGCGTGTCGAACCGCTCGCTGATGGCCACGGCTTCGCCCATGAAATCCTTGCATTCCTGACTGTCGCAAGGCTCCAGCATGGGGAACTTGCCGAGCTTGGCGTAATGGCGGTTGTCCTGCTCGTTTTGTGAGCTGAACAGGCCCGGATCGTCCGCCGTGATCACCACGAGGGCGGCTTCCGCGCCCGTGTAGGCCGTGTAGAACAAGGAGTCGGAAAGGACGTTCATCCCGACCTGCTTGGTCGTGACTATTGAGCGGCGTCCCGAGTAGGCCGCGCCCGCGGCGGCGTCCATGGCGACTTTTTCGTTCACGGACCATTCCGAATAGATTTCTTTGTACTTCGCCACGTTTTCGAGGATCTCGGAACTGGGCGTCCCGGGATAGCCGCAGGCGATCTCGATGCCCGCTTCCAGCGCGCCGCGCACCAAGGCCTCATTTCCTGACAAGAGTTCCTTCATGAATCATTTCTCCAGCGTTATGGAAGGTGCTTGGGGGAATCTCCGGAAGGCCGGGCCTGCATCACGATGTCCACGATGCGTACCCCTGTCCTTCCGGCAACACCATGAGAGGATTGAGATCGAGAGAGACCAGCCGCTCGCCGAGCGCATGGGCCATCCGCCCAAGGCGGACAAGCGTTTCCTCCAGCGCGGCTATGTCGGCGGGTTGTTTGCCGCGGAACCCCTGAAGGAGTTTGGCGGCTTGGAGACGGTTGATCATCGCTTTCGCCCTTGCGGGGGAGAGCGGGGCCAGCTCCAGCGAAACATCGCGCAGCAGCTCGACGAAAATGCCGCCGAGCCCGACGACGACCGCCGATCCGAAGGCCGGATCGCGGTTGACCCCGGCGATGGTTTCCACGACGTCGCCGGTCACCATGCTTTGGATGAGCATCCCTTCCCGGCGGGCATCGGGGTGGTGGAGGTTCATGGATCGCTCAAGTTCGTCCCATGCCTGCCGCAGGGCCCCCGCGTCAGCTATATTGAGCTTGACGAGCCCGGTTTCCGTCTTGTGCGTGATGTCCGGCGAGATGCCCTTGAGCGCCACGGGATAGCCGATGGCTTCGGCGGCGGCCTTTGCTTCTTCGGGCGTTTGGGTCAGGCGTTCGCACAGGGCCGTGATGCCGAAGTGGGCGAGAACCCGCGTCGACAACGCGTAGGGGACGATGCCGCCGCAGGTGTCCAGCTCGGCAAGGAGATCGGTGGGAAGGGGAAGGGGAAGGGGGGCTTCCGTTTCTTCAGGAAGGGGCCTGTTCCAGTCCAGCCATGCCGCGACGGCCCCGACGCCTTCGGTGCTGCCTTGCAGGGCGGGGACGCCGCCGTCATCAAGGATTTTACGGATGGATGGTTCTATCCCGCCGGAAATGTTGGATACGACGACCACAGGCTTGCCCGAGTCCGCCCGTGCCCGCACTGCTGCTGCGGCCACGTCGGAGAACTGGGCGATCTGTTCGTCCGCCATATTGGAGGGCATGTCCTGCGAGACGATAAGCAGATCCACGGCGGGCTCCCGCGCGAGGATGCTGAGGCTGGCAGGGTAAGCTTCCTTGAGGTCGCCGCTTCCCCATGCGTCCAGCGGGTTGGCGAGCGGGGCATAAGGCGGCAGCACGCTGCGGAGCCCGTCCTTGCCCTCTTCGGAAAGGGGAGGGAACTCAAGCCCGTAGTCGGAGCAGATGTCCGCGAGCATCCCCATTTCGCCGCCGGAAACGGTGCTCATGCCTACGCGCCGCGAGGTCGTGGGAGCCCCCCGCAACTCCGAAAAGAGGATGGAGGTTTCGAGCAGCTCGTCCAGCGTGTTGACCCGGATGACGTTCCAGCGCCGGAAGAAGGCGTCGAGCGTCCGGTCGTTCCCGGCGATGGCTCCGGTATGCGTTGCCGCCACCCGGCAGGCCAGTTCCGAGCGTCCCACCTTGAGCGCGATGACGGGCTTTCCCGCGCCACGGGCCCGGCGGCACGCGTCCGCTACGCCTTCGGGATCGCGGATGGTTTCCACGAACAGGGCGATGACGGCGGTTTTGGGGTCATCCACAAGGTAATCCATGTAATCGGCCAGCCCGAGGGCGGCTTCGTTTCCCGAGGAAATGAGCCGGGAAAACCCGGCTTCCCGGGGCGAGTTGCCGAGGGCCAGCAGCACCGCGCCGCTTTGGGCGATGACGCCGATGCTGCCCTTGCGGAAGGCGCGGGGGAGGGGAGCGCTGTACATGCCGACTCCGTCCGTGATGTTGGCGTAGCCGACGCAGTTGGGGCCGCAGAAGAGCAGGCCCGTTTCCCGGCAAAAATCACGGATTTCCCGCTGCATGGCCGCTCCCTGTTCGCCGGTTTCGGCAAACCCGCTGGCAAAGGCCCATACACCCTTGACGCCGCGTGCGTGGGCCGTCTTCAGGATGGGAAGGATGGCCTTGTCCCCGAGCAGGACGGCGGCGCAGTCCACGGGGCCGGGGATCGTCTCCAATGAGGGGTGGCAGGGGTAGCCCAATACATCTGCGTACTTGGGGTTGACCGGATGGATGGTTCCCGCGAACCCGAGGCGCTGAAGATTCCTGATGACGATGGAACCCGCTCCGCCTTTGGGGGATGCCCCGATGACGGCAATGGAATGTGGGGAAAAGAGAGGCGAGAGCTTCCACGGAGAGCGTTTCACGATGACCTCGTCTTTTTAAAATCCACAATATGAAATTAAGTCTGTAATTCGAAGCTAATTGATATGACTAAAGCTTGTCAATAGATCAAACTTAAAAATAAACTCATAAAAAATATTTTTGATAATATCAGTGATGATACTTGACACGAATCTATTGATATGATTTTTTGAGCGCAACGGAACGGTATACGCCGGATCGTCGCGGGATGCCTCAAATGCCGAGAGGCGACGCATTCCACGTGCGGTACGGGAATGGCCGGAATGATTCCCCGGCCTGTTTGCAACATCAACCAAGGAGCCGGTCATGCCTCCCAAACTTCCTGATTTTGCGAATATTTCCGAAAGACTGCGCAAAGCTCTTCGTCTGGAGCACCGGATTGTCGTCATTGGCCTGTCCGATACCCCTCCCGCCAATCTGCCCCATTATGAGGGCGAACCGCTCAAGGCTTGCCAGATGCTGGACACGGTGCGCTTTGAAGGGAAATCGTTCTATACGGTTCAGAACGATCACTATGAATGCAAGAACGCCATTCGTTGGCTTGGCTTTGATGAAAGCTACGAAGGCCATTTCAGCGGCGAATGGGCTACGGGCGACTATCCCGACAACGGGCGTGCCTTGTTCCGGGCTCCCGCTTTTTCCCGCAGAATGTATGAAGAATCCCCGAAAGTGCGCGTGGGTACGGTGAAGTGCGCCTATTACATGCCGCTGGAAAAGGCCAATGAGGGCCCGGCACGTGGGGACGAGGTGGCCATCTTCGTACTGAATCCGCGTCAGGCCATGTATCTGGCCCGCGGCACCCTGTATTCCCGTGGCGGCATCTGCTACGGCATGACCGGCCCCGGCACCTGCCAGAGCGTCATCGCCGGCCCGTTCTGTACCCGTCAGCCCATGTATTCCCTCGGCTGCTTCGGCGCCCGCCAGTTCATGAAGATCACCGGCAATGAAATGTGGTTCGGCGTCCCGATCGAACAGCTTGCCCTGTTGGCCGACGACGTCGAGCTGCTGCTCGAACGCCGCCCGGACCTCAAGGCGCAGATGGATGAGCCGTTCGATCAGGTCCATGTCGTCACGCAGCACGAGCTGGATGTACAGAAGGCGAAGGGCAAGCTGATCACCAAGAACAAGTAGTCGTGTTCCGGCTACGTCCGGACAATGTGTCGGCTTCCGCTTGGAGAGGCCTTCCGGGGAAGGGGATGTTGCCCTGTTTTTCTCCGGAAGGCCTTGGTATGTATAGAATACAGTATAGTGTATATTCCTTTGACAGGGATATGGGGCTTTGGTAGGATCGCTTCCTTTCCTATCCTCAACGGTCAGGGCGCATTGTGAACCGCGACGAATTTTATACGGCGTTCAAGCACGACATCATCACCTCGAAGCTCAAGCCCGGCGAGCTGCTCAAAGAAAAGCAGATCATGCAGGACTACGGTATCGGGCGCCTTCCCATGCGCGAGATCATGGTCCGTTTGCAGCAGGAAAACCTCATCGAAACCATTCCCCGCATGGGAACCGTTGTTACCCGGCTTGACATCAAGCATATGCGCGATGTTGTGGAGTTGCGTCTGGAACTGGAATGCGTGGTCGCCAAGCTGGCGGCGGAACGTATTACGGACGAACAGCTTGGGAAGCTGCGGGAACTCGTCGAAAAAATCCATTCCTGCGCCGACGGCAAGAGCGATGCGGCGGCCGCGTGGGATGCGCAATTCCATCAGCTCCTGTATGAAGCCGCGGGCAATGCGGAGCTCACCCGTGTCGTCAACGATCTGATGCGCTTGTGGTACTATTTGGAATTGTGGGACAAAGACTTCCTCAGCGATGCGGACGGCGCGCCGAATATTTTGAAAGCGCTGGAAAAACGCGATCCCGATCTGGCGCAGAAGGCCATGCGCGTACACATCAATTATTCCGTCTCTCGTGCAGTGACCGGAAAGTTTGATCTGGCATAGCCCGTTACGCTCCGGAAGGTTTCAGGAAGGCAGCACCGAGATTTTTCCGATTCCTCAAAACACAAGAGGCCACCATATTGGTGGCCTCTTGTGTTTTGGTCGAAAGAATGCTGGCTAAAGATTTTTCATGCGGAGCGGGAACGCCGCGCCGGGGTTGGTAAAACTTCCTTGAGAAGGCGTCTCGGCGCGTCCCTTACAGAAAACATCAGGGCCGCCCCTTTGGGGAACGATCCGGAATGGGGCCGGAGGTAACGTTCAGTTACAGCGTGGAAGCATAGTCGGCCAAGCTTTTCAACTGCTCGTCCGAAAGCTGCTTGACGACGTTTTCCATGACCAGCTTGCGTTGGGCGCCAAAGGACCCGTCCTTGTATCCTTCAAGTTTCTTGAGCAGATCGGCGGCGCTCTGGCCCTTGATGGGTTCAATGCCGCTGGCGGGGACACGTCCGCCGTCAGCGCCGTGACACCCTTGGCAGTGGGTTTTGAAGAGGTTGGCCGCATCGCCGTCGGCAAACGCGACGCCGAAGGAAGAGAGAAGCATCACGGCTGAAAAGACGATCAATACCTTTTTCACTGTATTTCTCCTGTCTTTTTACTGTTGAACCGTACGGACCCTTGCGGGATCCGCCTCAGGAAACGTGTTTTGAGGCGTGCTCTTCACATGTTTCTATTCCGTTGAGTAGCCGCATGGGAGTGAAAGCACCATGATAATATGGTTTATTCCCGTGTGAGTTGCGTTTTCGTTCTTCAAGGGCACGGAGGTTCCCCAATGCCTGCCCACAGGGTATGAGTCTAATGGTATTTCCTCATCTATAATGGAAAAGGAGGCGAGGGGCGGGTAGCGTCAACAGCATACGTCTGAGCCGATTTTTCGCTGGATTTGGGATACGAAAGGAACGACGCATGAGCAAAAAACGGATAGGCATTGCCGTCATGGCCCTTGGCATGTTTCTCTGGGCTGCGGTCGCTTACGCTTCGCCCGAGGCGCCGCGCCTGCTTTCTCCCCCGATGGCGTTGCCGGTACCGTCCGGGTTTTTAAAGGTGCTTTTGCTGCTGACATTTTTTGTGCATTTGGTGTTGGTCAACGTGCTCTTGGGTTCGGTGATCCTGTCGGTCATCGATCGGCGGGCTTCGGCTTCGGACAGAAAGGGCGGGGTGGCCTTCATGCCCAAGGTGTTGGCCCTTGCCGTGAACTTCGGCGTCGCTCCTTTTCTCTTTTTACAGGTGCTGTACGGGCATTTCCTGTACCCCAGCATCGTGCTTATGGCCGTGTGGTGGATGTTCGTCGCCTTGTTCGCCATGCTGGCGTATTACGGGCTTTACGTGAGCGACGGGGCGGTCAGGCCGGCGCGGCGGACCCCGATACTGTTCCTGTCCGCGCTGCTGCTTCTGATGACGGCGTTTCTGCTGAGCAACGCAAGTACCCTGATGCTGCGCCCGGACTTCTGGTTCCGGTGGTTCTCCGAGCCGCACGGGCATCTTTTGAACACAAGCGATCCCACCTTATTTCCGCGCTATCTGCATATTTTACTGGCTTCTCTGGCTGTGGGCGGCCTGACGATGGCCTGGCGCGCCCGGTGGAGCAAGCGTGATCCGGAAGTGGACAGGGAAGAGGCCGAGCGCCGTTTCCGCCGGGGGCTGGATTGGTTTTTCTACGTTTCCTTGGCGCAGGTTCCGGTGGGGCTGCTGTTCCTGTTCACATTGCCCCCGGATGTGCGCGGCCTTTTTCTGGGAGGAGACGCGCTGTCCACGGCGGCCCTGATTTTAGCCGTATCCGGGCTGTGCATCGCCCTCATCCTTGTCCGGCAGGGCGGGCTCAAGCTTGCCAGCACAGCAGCCCTTGGCGTCATTCTGGTCATGGTCTGCGTGCGCGGCATGGTACGCGACGCCATGCTTCAGCCCTACAGCGGCGCGGCGTCCCCGGCTCCCACCGCTTTGGCGATGCCTCATGGCCAGGCCGCCGCCTTGTCGCTCTTTCTGGTAGCCACCGTCTTGGTGGTTGCTGTCCTTGTCTGGCTGGGCCGCGTCCTTTTTCATGCCTTGAACCGCAGCGAAAGCTCGGAAATCCGGGAGGGATGACATGGAATTGCCCGTCTGGCATTTCGTCGGCATCGGTTCAGGGCTGATCATCGGGATTGTCTCCGTTTTACACGTCTTCGTGGCCCAGTTCGCCGTGGGCGGGGGGATCTATCTGGTATGGATGGAGCGGAGAGCCTACCGGGACGGCGCACCGGAGATCTTGCAATGGCTGGAGCACCATACGCATTTTTTCCTGCTCCTGACCATGGTTTTCGGCGGGCTCAGCGGCGTAGGCATCTGGTTCACCATGAGCGTGGTGAACCCTGGGGCCACGTCCATGCTGATCCATAATTTCGTCTTTTTCTGGGCCGCGGAGTGGGGGCTTTTCCTGCTGGAAGTGGTTTCCCTGCTGGCCTATTACTATACCTATCCTTGGAGCCGCAGCGGCCGGATGAGCCCGGAAACCCACATGCGCATAGGCATTGTCTATGCCTGCTCGGGCTTCCTGTCGCTCGTGCTGATCAACGGCATCATCACGTTCATGCTGACTCCCGGACAGGGGCTGGCCACCGGAAACGTGTGGCTTGGCTTCTTCAACCCCACCTATTGGCCGAGTGTGGTTGTCCGCCTGGGAATCTGTCTGATCCTGGCGGGGATGTTCGCTTTGTTCACCGCCCCACGCATCGCCTCGGCCGAGGCCCGGCATATCGCGGTACGGGTGAGCGGCCTGTGGATCATCCTTCCCTTCTTTTTGCTGCTGGGCGGTTCCGTGTGGTATTTCATGGCGTTGCCGCCGGATCGGCAGGAAGCCGTCCTGAGCCGGACCTCCGATATCCACCCCTTCCTCATCACATACGGCTGGATGCTGCCCGTGGTCTTCTTGGCCGGGGTGGTGGCCTTTGTGCGGGCCGAGCGCCTCCGCAAGCCCCTGAGTATCGTCATCTTGTGCTCGGGGCTGCTTTTGGTGGGGAGTTTCGAGTGGGTACGCGAAACCGCACGCCGCCCTTGGGTGGCCGAAGGCTACATGTATTCCAACGGGATGAGTGTTGCGCAGGGTGCGCGGGCCAAGGCCGGGGGGATCGCCTCCGTGTCCGGCTGGGTACGGACGCTTGATGCGGTCGAAAGCGGTTCCCTGAAGCTTGAAGCGCCCCTTGCCGACGGGCTGAGCAAAGGCTCCATGCTGTTCGCGCTGCAATGCAACGTCTGCCACGGCTTGGGCGGGCCGCGTATCGACATCATCCCCCGGGTGCGGCGTCTGACCCGGTATGGCCTTGAGGCGCAGCTTCAAGGCCAGGGGACGCGGCTCGGCTACATGCCGCCTTTTGCCGGCAACCTTGCGGATCGTCAGGCATTGGCGGACTATCTTGAGCGTATGGGCGCACGGCGCCAGACCATTCCTTCCCCGGAGGCACAATGAGCAAGCACGCGTCATCCTCGTCAACGTCTTATGGAGCGTGGGCCTTGGCGGCTTGGCTGGCCGCGCTGGCTTTGTTCCTGATCTGGCTGGGTTGGGTTCTTTTTTCCACGTCTCCGATCGAGGGAAAGGCCGAAAAACCGTCCCTTCCGGGGGTTGCGCAAAGCGATCCCGGCACTGTGCTGGACTCTCTGCCCGCCAAGGGTTCGCTGGCCACTCCCAATATGCCTTTTACGGCTTCTCAGGAATATGTGCTGACAGGAGCCGGGTTGCAGGGGTTTTACCAGACGTCCGCGCCGAACGACGTTTGGACCCTTTCCTATCCCGAGCCGCAGCTCAACGCGCAAGTCATCAAGCGTGGGCCGCCCGTCCCCGAGATCGTGACCCAGGGCGTCGACGTAACGTGGGAGCTGGGCCCGCAAGCAGGGTTGGCGAAAGATTCCACGACACGTCAGGGACGGATGAACGCTGTGGAGGATTCCTTTTTCGCGGCGTCGATTCCCGTGAGCGCCGTCAACGCCGACGGTGTGCTCAACCCGTATCCGGTGATTACGCTGCGCGCCAAAGATGAAAAGACCGGGAAACTCCTGGCCGAAAGCGCCGCCGTGCTGGCTGTTTCTCCCGGCTTCGGCTGTGCCCAGTGCCACGCGAACGCCGGGACGGCCATTTTGGAAGTACACGACCGCCACCAGTCCACCCACTTTATGGAACAGCACGCGAAAGGTGAGGTCATTGCCTGCCGATCCTGCCATGTCGGCCTGAAAGGCGGGAAGGCGGGTGAAGGGAAGAGCGGGCCGGAACTCAGCGTTTCCGCCGCCATCCACGGCTGGCACGCCACCTACCTGGCCGACAGGGGCGCTGACGCCTGCAAGACCTGCCATGTGGATCTGGGCCGCACGGGGGATGATCCGAAGGATGCCCCGCGCCGTCTGTTCGCCCGTGATTTTCATGTGGATCGGGGGCTTTCCTGCGTGCGCTGCCACGGGTTCATGGAGGATCATTCCCTGGCGCTGCTCAAGGCCGAGCAAGAGGCTGGGCTGCCGCAGGCCGCCAAGCTCATGTCCGGCATCACGGCACGCGAGGTCCCTTTGGACAAGATCAAGGGGCGGCTGCCTTGGGTACAGGAACCGGACTGCACCAGTTGCCACAATTTCTCGGAAAAGCCCAACCTGCTCACCGCGTCGGCCTTCAACAAGTGGACGCCCAGAAGCGAGGGGCTGTCCGGACTCTTCAGCAGACGCCGCGACGATATGCTCATGGTGCGCTGCATCGTCTGTCACGGCGCGCCACACGCCGTGTATCCGGCGAGGAACCCGCTTGCCGACAATCTCGACAACCTCCCGCCTCTCCAGTACCAGCAACAGGCGGCCACGCTCGGGAGTTACGGCAACTGTGCGTTGTGCCATGGCCAGCCCATGGACTTTTCGGCGCACCATCCCTTGGTGCAGTGGAGCGAAAGGGAAATCCATGTGCCTTCCGGAGCGCGGCAGACCATGCCCCCGGCCCGGTTCTCCCATCAGGCGCATACGCCGCTGATCAACTGCACCATTTGCCATCACACGGGATACGCGGACGGCAAGTCCCTCCTGTGCACGAGTTCCGGATGCCATGACGGCCTGACCGCCACGCTGCGCACCGACAAGAACGCCAAGCCCACGTTGAATCCTTTCTATTTCTATAACGCGTTTCATGGGCCATACCCGAGTTGCGTCGCCTGCCATACCGAATCGCTTGCGGCGGGCAAACCGGCGGGGCCCACGGACTGCAAGGCCTGCCATCAGGCGCCTTCCCCCTTATGGGCGCATGAGGCGGAAGCCGGGGGTTCCGGCGCAGCGGCGCAATAGCGCTCCCGCACGGATGTTGGGGGGTGTTTTTTATATGCGTTTAGAGGTATTCGGCTTGAAATACGCTGGCGCGGACGTCCGCGCGGGGAGGCAATCCTGTGTGGATTCAGTCGAAAATGACGTTTTCGGCAGAATGAACCTTTAAACGTGTCGCCGCTCAAAAGTTCATTCCATCCTCGGAAGCGTAAGAAACTGCGTATACATCAACATGCTGAATGGCCAAGGGATCTTCCCCTTGGCCATTCGCCTTTTCGAGATTGGGCAGGTCCCGCGTAGGCGGGGATACGGCTGTACCGCGTGGAGCAGGCTACCGGATGATGCGTCCGTCTTTGCCGGGAGTGATGGTTTTGCGCGACTGTATGGTTTCAGTCAGCAGGGCCTGGATACTGATCCCCGTGTCCGTCAAGGATTGGATCGCATCTTTAGGAAAGGTCTGATCCATAACCGCGGCAGTATAGACCCGCTGGGCCTCAAGAGGCTTGCCCTCCGCATCGGTTATTTTGATGATGCGCTTTCCGGGTATGGCGGAGGGCGCGTAGGTCATCTTCAGGCCGGAGAAGTAGTAGAACCATCCTCGGATGTCGTTGTCGGCCTGTATCGCGTATTCCAACGTCCGGAGCAGGTTTTCACCCGTCATATCCACGACCTGCAACACGCCCGATTCGCCGTGCTTCATATCGGGGAGAGCCCGGACACGTCATTGGTGGTCTGGGGCCTGAACCGTGCGCTGGCCCCCTTGCCGTTGTATTTCCCGTCCTTGCCGTTGTCGAGGAAGAGAGCGACGTCCGCCCCGGCCTTGGCCCTCATGGCGTCGGTGAGGAAATTCCCCGTTTCTATGAGCGTGAAGTCCGTGGTTGCTTCTCCGATGACAGTGCAAGCCTTCGGAGGCAGAGGGGTCTTGTTTTGGTGATCCACCATCCGGATGACGTCATCCTGCGTGAGGGCACCCGCGAGCATCCCCGCCAAACCTTCCCGCAAGGCGTCCTGAGCGTTCTTCGACTCAGGAAAGATGGCGTACCGCCCATGGCTCAAGGCCGGGAGCATGTCCGCAATTTCCGGGATATCCGGCGCGGGGACTTTCTTTACGCTGGAATACATGGCCCCCGTGTCCGCCGCCAGGGCGAGCTGCCCTTCCGGCGTGCGGATGTAATCCATCAACTGCATGACGGGATCGTATTTCTTTTTGTTCTGGGGTTCGCCCAGAGGTTTGTTCAAACCGATATAACACACCATATAGAGGCGGTCCCAGTCGCAAGGGGTGCCGGGGCTGAAGAAAGGCATGAGCGCGAACTGATCGGTGGAGCCGGTGAGGGCGTACCCCCCCCTTCGGGCCATGAGCACCGAATCCTCGACCATGGCGCACTGGCGGTTGAACAGCATGAGCATGGTTTCCCTTTCGGCATAGGTCAGGCTCAGATCGCTTTTTTTCCAGACGCCGGTGTCGATCATGGTTTGAAACGTATTGAGGGCGGGGCGGAAATGCTCCCCGAAGCTGCCCCGGCCCCTGTTGTAGTCGGCCAGCCATTGGGCATCGGCCGGAGTGCTGAAACCGTTTCCGTAGCTGTAGCCCCGAAGGCCGTATCCAGCAATTCGGAGTTGCCGAAGCCGAGATGGATGGAACGTATGCCTCTAGCTTCGATTGTCCGGCACAAGGCTATGAACCTGTTGAAATCGTACGGGACCTTCCAGCCTTTTTCCTCGAAGAGGATTGTATTGTATACGATGTCCCGCACCTGCGCCGAGCAGAGCAGGGAATCGTTGTTGATGACGTAGACGCCGAACTCCACAATGGGAGAGAGCCATACGCTTTTGGCGCCCTGCAAACGCCCGGCGGCCTCATACAAAGCGCTTCAGTGTCTGCTCTTCATTGGCGTAGACGGCCAGAATGCAGAAGGTGTCGGCAAACAGCCGTTCCATGCATTCATGGGGCGAGAGATCCGACATGATGCCGCCGTGAAGGCAGCGCAGCATTTCGTCGCACGTCTGGCGGCCGAATTCCTCGTTCAGCTGGCCCGCGCCGGATGGAAGCCATACGGCGAGGGCTGGCGGCGTGCGGACTGTTATCGCAGCATGATACCGTGTTTTTTTAGCTTTGTGTACAACGTGGAACGTTTGAGATTGAGCAGTTCCGTCATGCCTTTTTCCCCGTACACGCAGCCGGAGGCGATATTAAAAATATATTCGAGATAACGCCTCTCAAGTTCGTCGAGTGTAGGAATGTCGTCGACCACAAACCCGCGGCGGTTCGGCGTTTCCTCGCTGGTTTTCCGGTGCGGCGGCGAGTGCGGCACGTTCAGGGCCGGAAGGCGGTTCAGGATGACCGCCCGCTCGATCACGTTCTTGAGCTCCCTGATGTTTCCGGGCCAATCGTAACTGCGGAGGACGGCGGTTTCCTCCTGATTCAAGGCGAACGGGAGCTGATTGTAGCGGCGGCAGAAATGCTCCATGAAGTTCTGCACGAGGGGGATGATGTCCTGCCTGCGTTCGCGCAGCGGCGGCAGCATGAGCGGGACGACCGAGATGCGGTAGAGCAGGTCCTCACGGAAACGGCCTTCCTGCACTTCCTGCCACAGGTTTTTGTTCGTGGCGGTGATGAGCCGGAAGGAAGAATAGATTTCCCGCGTGCCGCCGACCCGGATAAACCGCTGCTCCTGAAGGACGCGGAGGAGTTTCGTCTGGATCGCCGGAGGGATGTCTCCCACTTCGTCGATGAAGAGCGTCCCCTCGTCGGCCATTTCGAAGAAGCCGAGCTTTTGCTTGATGGCTCCGGTGAACGCGCCGCGCTCATGGCCGAAGAACTCGCTCTCGAAAAGGTGTTCCGGGGTGCTCGCGGGGTGAACGGCGATGAAAGGCCCGCTCCGGCGGCTCATGAGGTGGATCTGCCGGGCCATGACCTCCTTCCCGACGCCGGTTTCCCCCAGAATGAGCACGGGCGCGTCCGTCACGCTCACGTGCCTGACCTGTTCGAGCAGCTCCCCGAGGCCGGTTCCGAACAAGGGGGCAATGTTTCTGTCCTCTTGGAGCACGACGGACTGGAAGCGTTCCTTCTGGTGCCGCGATTCCTCGTCGCGCACTTTTTTGAGGCGCAGGGCGGAGCGTACTTCCGAGGCGAACAAATAGGAGAGGGTATGGAGTTCGGGCTGATGGAGGTGGGCGAATGGGCCGTCGGTAAAGGTGCTGTCCAGGTAGAGCAGCCAAAGGCCGGATTCGCCGATGTCGAGAGGCAAACAAAGCCCTTGCTCGCCGCGCCCCGGAGCGGCAGGGCGGTCGGAAAAGCCGTCGAGCCATTCGAGGCACGGGCGCATCTGCTCGCTTTTCAGTTCCATGTCGGTCAGGTTGACGGCCGCGACGCAGGCAAGCCGGTTGTCCTCGTCCCGCCGGAACAGCGCTCCGCGTTCCGACTTCAATTCCTTCTGGGCGATGGCGACCAAGCGGTGCAGGGCGCTGGTCAGGCATGTTTCATTGGAGAAAGCGTTGAACGCACGGTGGCAGCGTTCCACGCAGGAGTCCTGCGGGCAGTCGTAATGCCCGTCGCCGAGGGCGGGGAGCCTGTTTCCCTGGGAATGGCGGGTTAAAAGAAGGACCATCTGCTGGTAGGAAACGCTCCGGTCGACGCGGAACCCGGCGCAGGCTTCCGCCTGATCCCGCAGGGCCGCCGCCGAGGCCGCATCGCCGATCCGTTCGAGGACGTTGGCCAGTTCATTGGCGCTGAGGGCTTCTTCGCGGCGATCGCCCGTTCCGGAGATGCAGTCCAGGCTCTCGCGCAGCAGCGTCTGCTCACGCTTCGGATCTCCGCCGCGATCCCGCAGCCGGAGGGCTTCAATACGCAGCGCAGCCCCCCTGAGCTGGCGGTTGGTGCCTTCCTTGAGCTTTTTTACGATAAGAGCGAGCGGGTACCGCGAGATTGGCGGAAACCCGGCCTGTTCCAGCGCATAGAGCATGTCGAGGTTGAGGGGGTCTTCGAAGGGGACGTGCGGCGCGTTGGGAGAAACGCCCCTCGCGGCCTGCCCGGTGAGCAGGGCATGGGCGGACCGGAGGCGCCCGTTCAGATAATGGTAGAGCGCGATGCCCCGGACGGTGCTGACGGCGGTCTTGTTGTACTGCCGTGCGTCGAATGCCATGAACAGGCAGTCCAGATTGAGGAGGGCGGCGTCCATGTCCCCGACGCGGAGCATGGCGAAGGCCAGATGCAGCATCCAGAACATGGAGAGCATACGGTCCCCGGCAAGGGCCGCCGTGCGCCGGGACGATTCGTTGATGCCGAGCGAGAGGTGGTATTGCCGCAGGTAGAACGCGGACTGGCTGGCGCAGGATGCAAGCAGCATGGCGAAGCGCCGGTATTTCCAGCCGTAGACTTCCAGTTTTTGTTCATAATATTTCAGGACATGCGGGTACTCGCCGCGCACGTAATGCAGGATGCCCCGGAACAGCGGCAGGCAGTCCTGCATTTCCTTGTCCCCGAGATCCGGGAGTTCCCCAAGCCGCTCCACGTACCGGGAAATGTCCTGCGGCAGCGGCTCGTCGGAAAACACCTTGAGGTAGCACCCGAAAATCGCCACCAGCGTCCTGAAGCGCTCATTTCCGGACTGTTGCGTCAGGGCGTAGGCGATGGGCGTCAGCTTGACCGCCATCTGCATCTGGCTGTTGAGGAACAGGCACTGGCTCTGCACGATGAGGACCATCTCCGCGTACTGCGAGCTTTTTTGGAAGGCCGCGTCGGCGTGGGTTTCTCCCCAGTCCCGCAGGTACCGGATGACGAATTCGAGGCAGAGCAGGGTTTCCGGGGCCTGCTGGTTCAGTTCCTCGTCCAGATACCGCACCACGAGTTCGCATTCTTCAAGCGGGGCGTCCGGGAGGAGGAAGCCCAGATAGTGGGGCATCCGGGATTCGGGAATCTTGGCCCGGACCGTGGCGGCCATCGCGCCGAGCAGGGACGGCGGGACTGTGCCGCAGGTCCACGCCGCTTCGGTCCTTGCGGCAAAGCCGAATCCTTCCAAATCCAATAAGATCTGCCGGATGTTTTCTTCGGGCTGTCCGGTGATGAGGGAGAGGTGCCTCTCGCTGAGCGGGGCTGCCGAAAGGCGGAGCGAGAGCGTCAGCGCGGCGAGGATGGGGTCCGATGGCGATACTGTCCCTGCGTACATGGCGGAACCTCCGAGGCCATTCCCGTTTTACGGATAAATCCCGTTTTCGGGATTATGCAGTCCCGTTTTTTGGAAAAGGAATATAACGCTGATCCTGATTTGTCAATATCATACTGAAATTTCATCTTTTATATGGAATATCATGTTGGCATTATGTTTGCTTGTCTACAAGTGCCTTCTGAACGAGAAGCGCCTGAACGGGGTGTTCCTTCCCGTGCTCAGGCCACTGCCTCCCCGCGTCACCGGCTTTTCCCTCGTCGCCGCCGGGCGGACGAAGGGCCTCGAAACCCGGGCCGCCTCCCCATGCCGGGAAGCGCCCCGCAACTCTCCGGGTGCAGCATGGAAAGCTCGTTTCTTCCTTATCTGATGGCGGTCATGTGGATGTCGTTTCTTCTGCTCCTGAGCGTCTGGCTGCGCGCCAAAGTGACGTTTCTGCAGAAGTATCTTGTTCCGGCGGGGATCATCGCCGGGACGCTCGGGTTTGCGCTGATCAACTTGGGGTGGATAGGCTATCCCTCGCCCGAGGGCTGGGTGCCGCTCAAGGTCGGCGATTTCGGGATGATTTCTTTCCATCTGTTCAGTTTCGGGTTCGGGATCATCGGCCTCGGGTGCTTCAGCACGCACACCAAGGGCCGCAGCATGACGCTCATCAAGGGCGCTCTGTGGATCGATCTGCTGTTCTGGCTGTTCTACGGCCTTCAGGCGACCGTGGGCTACGGGATTACGGAGCTCTACGCCAAGATCACCGGGTCCGACCTGACCGCCGCGACGGGGTTCCTCGCCGGGTTCGGCTTTGCTTTCGGTCCCGGTCAGGCCCTTTCCGTGGGCATGTCGTGGCAAAACGACTATGGCTTGCCGGACTGCGTTTCCATGGGGTTGGCCTACGCGGCGGCGGGGTTCATGGTCGCCAACTTCGTGGGCGTGCCCCTCGCCAACTGGGGGCTGCGCAAGGGCTATGCGACCTACGGCACGAAGGAGCTTTCCTCCGATTTCCTGAAGGGCCTCCGCCCGGAGGATAAGCGGGTCCCCGCCTGCCAGTTGACGACCCACAGCGGCAACGTGGATACGTTCGCGCTGCACTTCGCCGTCGCCGCCACCGTGTACGGGCTGGGCTGGATCGTCTGCTACGTGCTCAAGTATTTCGTCCTTCCGCCGAACTATCAGACGGCCTCTTTCGGGTTCATTTACCTTTATGCGCTGTTCGCGGGCATGATCGTCCGCCTCGTCATCAACCACACCGCCGCGAATGCCTTCTACAGCGATGACGCGCAGAACCGCATCCTCGGGACCACCATCGACTACATGATCATTTCCGCGCTCATGGCGGTCAGCGCCGCGACGGTCATGAAGTATTTCATTCCGTTCATCCTCGTCATCGTCGTGTGCACGCTGATTACGCTTCTCGGCGTGCTGTACCTCGGCCGCAGGGTCGGCTCCTTCGGGCTGGAGCGGCTGCTGGTCGTATTCGGGCTGGTTACCGGTACGGCGGCCAGCGGGCTCGCCTTGCTGCGCATCGTGGACAGCGATTTCAAGACGCCCGCGGCCGCTGAAGTGGGCCTGAACAACGTGTACGCCCTCATCCCGCTGTTCCCCTTCCTGCTGCTCTCGGTGACCATGCCGGGCGGGTTCGGCATCTCCGGGATGCTCATCATGCACGTCGTCATGATTGCCGTCTGTGCGGCCATCCTGTTCGCGGGGCACAGGATGAAGATCTGGGGGCCGCGCCAGTTCTAGGTTTTTGGGAATTCTCCACTCCCCGGGCCGGGCGGCCTCCTTCCTCCGCTGCCGTCCGGCCCACAACAAGGGATGCACGTTATGTATACGGATTTGAAAGGCAAGACGGCATTTGTGATGGGTGCCGGGAAGGCAAGGGGCATCGGTTTTCACATTGCGGGAGCCTTGGCCCGGCAGGGCGTATCCGTCTGCCTCGCCGACAGGGACGGGTGTGTGTTCGAACGGGCGCGGGAACTGGAAGCCGAAGGGGTGGTGGCCCGGGCGTTCACGGCGGACGTATGCTCCGCCGCGCAGGTCGAGGCTATGCGGGATGCGGTCGGGCGCTTGTTTCCGAGCATCGATATCCTGATCCAGTGCGCGGGGGTCTTCCCCGATCCCGTGAAGCTGACGGAAGACTCCATTGAAACGTGGCTGCGCACGCAGGACATCAACGTACACGGCACGTTCCGCCTGCTGCACGCGTTCTTGCCCCTCATGCGGGCACGCGGCGGGTCCGTGGTCGCCGTCGCGTCGGGGGCGGGCAAGCGCCCCCTGCCGGGGTACAGCAGCTATTCCGTCAGCAAGGCGGGGCTGATCATGCTCCTGAAGTCCGTGGCGGTGGAGTACGCCGCCGACGGCATACGGGCCAACAGCATCTGTCCCGGCCCCGTCGAGAGCGAGATGGTGGATTCCCGGGTGGCGGCGGAATCGGAACGTCTGGGCGTTCCCGCCGAAACCCTGCGCGAGGCCATCCGGAAAACCATTCCGCTGGGCCGCATGGGCGAGCCCGAGGATGTCGCCAACGCCTTCGTCTTCCTGGCGAGCGACATGTCCGCCTACGTCACAGGCGCCGTGCTCCCCGTCGATGGAGCCGCCCGCTCCTAAGGGACCACGAGCTTTGGCCCCTGGCCTCAACATAGCTCAACCAAAGAAGGCGCGCTGTCCACATCAACCGCAGACAGCGCGTCTTCTTCTGTTTGAAGGGAAACTGTGTCCCGTTTCGCGTCCGTCCTCAAACGGGAATGCCGCCCCCGCATCAGCGTCGGCTACTTGCCGTCGTCCT
>ENA-UEPL01001411-UEPL01001411.1-human-gut-metagenome-genome-assembly--contig:-NODE-1411-length-18339-cov-10.910908_pt1 | contig 18339 bp, 13 predicted proteins | sample MGYA00242896_ERZ507908 | MGnify/ENA primary metagenome ERZ507908 (study PRJEB26167, sample SAMN06115518) | human gut metagenome | host: Homo sapiens | place: China:Chongqing | collected 2015-08-20...
TTTACTAATGATAGAAGCAACCATTTGCTTTATCTTATGCTCTGTTTCGTCCAATTCTAACTGGTCTTCGTCAAACTCGTTACAATACTTCTCCCATTCATTCATTTCTGAAATAAAATTTATAACAAGTTCTTCAAGTATTTTTTTCGTAATATCGTCCATACTTTAATTATCTTTATTATTAATGGTTTGGAAAGGAACACCATTCAGGGGTTATCTTTCCTTGTTACCAATGAATTTACTTTTATATATAGCGTACTCTACTGTGTAAGTAGCCAGCTTCACGCCCAAGAACATACCTACAAGCAATATATATGCTACTAAGCAATATTGATTATACAAGAGGTCTTTTAAGAATACAGGTATCAATAAGGCTATGATTGTAGCGTTCTGAAACCACTTCTGTACTTTCAATAAGAGGTTAATATATAAATGGTTTCCTATGTAATTGAACCCCCATTTATAATTATGCCGTTTCAGGTAAGACAATGAAAACCAAAGTCCTACAAGTGAAGCAATAAGGGCTACTCGCCACCATGCTCCCATGTAAGGGAACATACCTTTTAAGAATGTCAGCAAAACAATGCCTATTATGCTACATTCATATACTATTCTTACTTTTGTTACATCATTCATATTATGTACGCTATTTGTTGGTAATGGTTCAGCAGGGAACGGCTTGTCCGTTATCCTGCTTCGTTAATGGTAAATTATATTTTTCCCTGTCTGTGCAATGCCTCTATGAAAAAGCAAGTAAAGGTTGCCACTATATATACAGTAAGTGCCCACACTCCAACTTTACGTTGCACAGAGTTTTCATCCTCATACTTGGTTATAATTCTTCTGTACCTTTTCTTGAAGAAAAATCTGCCACACAGCAATGCTATTAAACTGCCTTCAATGATATAGTATTGAGTATCGGACGGATAATCAATGATTCCGTATTGGGTTAATATACCCCATGCGGTTAATACATTTGTACTTAACATGACCGAAAACAAAAGCATTGCCAAAAATGTGGCTCCTTCCGATACAGAAGAATGAAGCCATAATCTATAAAACCTATAATATAAATAGTCTATCATATACCTTATTACCATTAATTTGTTTATAAATGCACCTTTAGGTGTAGGATATTTCGATAACCGACACCTAAAGGTGTGTTTCCTGATCTCTAATAGCTGCACCCTATGAATCATCCAGTGAATCAAGCGGATTGGGTATGCTTGACTTGTGTGCGCTCGTCACATGAAGATAGATTGAGGTTGTCTTGATGTCATTATGACCCAGCAGTTCCTGTATGGTTCTCAGGTCTGTTCCTTGCTCCAGCAGGTGGGTGGCAAACGAATGGCGAAGCATGTGTACATGTACCCGGTGCTTGATTCCGGCACGGCTGGCGGCTTCTTTCAGTATCTTTACCAGCGCACTTGCGGAATACGGTTCTCCGGGTGTCTCTCCCTCGAACAGCCATTTCTGCGGACGGTACTCCTTGAAATATTCCCTCAGATTCTTCAGCAGTTTTTCCGACAGCAGCGAATACCGGCATTTCCGTCCTTTGCCCATGATGCGTACAAGCATCCTTTCGCTTATGATGTCCTTGGGGGTGAGGTTCAACAGCTCGCTCCGCCGTAGTCCGGCTGAGTATATCAATGAGATCATGCAGCGGTGCTTCCGGTTCGATAGGCACGAGAGGATACGGCATACCTCATTACGGCTCAGCACTTCGGGCAGGCTCTTGTACTCTTTGGCGCGGGTGATGCCGCCGTAGTATTGCCGCTTTCCGCCCTTCACCTGCTCGTAGTAGAACTTGATGGCGTTGATGCGCATGTTCTGCTGCGATACCGAGATTTTCTTTTCGTTTACAAGATAGAGGATGTATTTGTTGATGTCCGCCACTTTCAGGCGGTCGATGTTGCGTCCTTTATGGTATTCCATAAAGTCGCTGAAATAGGCACGATAGGTTTTAATGGTCGAGGGGCTGTAACGCTTCTGCTCCAGCAGTTCCAGATAGCCTTCCGGCAGTGTGTATTCCCTTTGGGGCTTGGGATGCCTCACATAAACCCTGCTGTAATCGATGTAGGCGTGGGGCGAATAGCGGTCGTAGAAATCAGGCAGCCTGAAAGCGGCAGCAGGGATGCAGGCGGAATTCTCGCCTGTCTTTTCCGCATCTTGCGAGAGCAGTATGCCAACAGCTTCGCTGTCAGCATACTCTATCCGTATGTAATCCGCACCGTTGCGTTTTTCCTTATACAGCACGATGCTTCCTCTCTGTTTCCGAACATGATCCATAGTACTGAATGTGATGTCATACAGATGCAAATATACACAAAGAAACAGAAAAACCAACAGGTTGGTCGGTTTTATTTTGTTAAAGTCCCTCGCTTGGGTATCGTCCGCCGTTCCGTACAGCCTGCAACCTGTACTTTAGGCTTTCAGCAGCGAATAGAGGAAGTGCAGGCTGCGTGAGAGTTTCCGGGTGTCAAGCCCCTGAAAGAAGGACAGCTCATAGGAGGTTCCGAAGAACATCTGCCAGAACATCGAAGCCGCTTCATCCACATCCACATCCTGCCTGATTTCCCCGCTTTCTTTCGCCTTTTCAATAGCAGCTTTCCACAGTTCAAGGTTCTGGCTGAATATGGCAGCAATCTTTTGCTCCACGCCAGGATAGTACATCCTTACCTGCATCAGCAGGTGGTAATAATAGAAGTTGACACTGCACCCGCCGGAATTGTCCCCGTCGTCCAGCAGTCGTACGAGCCCCTGCCTCGTGTTCTCCACTCCGGCTACATACTGGTCAATAAATTCCTCCAGCGAGTTTGCCGTAAAGTTGAACTTGTTTTTAGTATGCTGGGTATCGAACACGTACCTGTCTGCCACAGCCGTGAACAGGTCCAGTTTGAACGGGAAATAATAGGTCAGTCCCGCTTTCGACAGTCCGCAGGTTCTGGCAATCTCCATCTGACTTGCCTTCTCGTAATTCATTTTTGCGAATATCCGCAAAGCCTTTTCCAGTACTTCATCCCTGTTGGTAAACATATTTTTATATCCATTGGTTTTCTTCTGCGAAGATAGTGATTTCGGGGGGATTTCCCTTCACCGTACCGGTTATTTTCATCCCCCCGGATTTCTGCATACCCAGACCCTGCTGTCAGGACTGCCCGCTATGGACACCCGCAGCCTCTATTCTTCCCATTCCATTTCCAGCTTCCCGTTGATGTCATAGCGTTTCCACCGTCCCGTGCGGTGACCGTTGCGGTAGGTTCCGGTTTCCCTTACCTTGTCGTTCTTCACGTAGCGCGACTCGAAGGGACCGGTCTGGCGTCCGTTGACGTAAGTGCTGGTTTCCCAATAGTCGAACCGGTTGTCGCGCACCAGTGACCTCGCCTTGCCGTTGAGCCGTCCAAACTCGTAGGTTGCCTCATAGACAAGTTCTCCGGTTGCCGGGTCGTATTCCCTGTAAAGGCCGTCATACCGGTTGTTCTTTTTGTAATATTCCTTGAGCCGTGAACCGGTCTCTCTGTCAAAACGGACCTGAAGCCCTTCTTCATTCCCTTCACGATAGGTTGTGATGTGCAGGGTGTCGCCGCTCTCCGCTATCTGCACCCAGGTTCCATCCTTCTGCCCGTTTTTGTAATGGCCGGTTGTGCGGGGCTGGCCGAACAGGTAAAGCTGTTCAAAGTCGCCGTCAAGCAGCCCCTGCTCGTTGTAGTAAGAGGTCTCTTTCAGCTCGAATGTGCCCTTGATGTAGGAATACTGCTTGCCGGTCTGCTTCCCGTCCTTATAGTTGTGTTCCCTTCGCAGCGTACCGTCAAACTCGTAGTACACGTCCTTTCCGTCTTGCTTTCCTTCTTTGTAGAAGCGTTCCATTTCCAGTTTCCCGTTTGTGTAGAATGTGCGGTGGGCACCGTCCAGTTTGCCGGATTTGTAGGATTTCTCTTCCGTCACCCTGCCTTCGTCGTCATATTTCCTGAAGGTTCCGTCCTTCCAACCCTCCTTGTAGGAGCCCTTGGCTTTCAGCTTGTTGTAGATGTATTCTTCGTAATCGCCATTGTAAAGACCGTCCTTGAAACGGGCAAGGATATAGGCGGAATGGTAGCCGTCGATAATGCGGTGCTCTCCGTCAAGAGGCTTGTCGCCCGAAATTTCCCGGTGGAGAATACGGCCGTCTCCCAGATTTATGGCTGTGATACGGTCTATCGGGTATTCTTTCTGTGCATGGAGCGGTAAAACGCACAGTGAGGCTGCCAACAGCAGAAAATAACAGTTCATTCGTTTCATACTTCAATTGTCTTTAGGGTTATTTCTATTCTTTGAATCTCATTCTTTCTTCAGTGTCCGTATTCCCGGTCAGGATGCCGTCCGGTCGCAAATATACACAAAGAAACGGGAAAACCGACAGGTCGGTCTGTTTTTTGTTTTGTCATAGTTTCCTCCCGTATTTTTCCGCTTTTACGACAGGCAAGCCGATCACGTTCTGCATGGCAGTGCGACCGGCTTGCAAGAATCGGGCCTACATCTTTATCCCTTTCATCCGGGGCTCATCCTTGGGCTGAAATCCCGGCCGTACGGCAGAGAACCGGTCTGCAATGTTTTCACCGGCAGGATGCTGCCCGTCAGCCGTACCGCGTACCTGCGTAACATCTCCCAATGTCGGTCGGGCCTGTTGCTGACCCTCCGTTTCCTTTTCGGCGGTTTCCGTTGCGGGAGGAGCCAGTTCCAGCTGTATCTTGCGGTCGAGTGCGGCAAGCTCGGACTTCAGTTGTTTCAGCTCGTCCTCCTTCTTCCACACCTTACTGGCTATCTCCTGCAACTGCGGAACCTCCTTTTCCAGCACCTCGTTCTTCGCCTTGTACTGGTCAATGGTGGAAGGTATCTTCTCCATCGCATTCAGGAAATTGCGCGCGGCGGCTACCGGGTCAGCCATTGCCAGATGCCCGTTGTTGTAGGTGTACTTGTAGTTTCCCTCCACCACGAAGCGGTTGTCTGTAAACTCCAGTCCCTCTTTGAGCATCCTTTCGCTGACCACCTTGACAGGGAAGCCGTACAGTTCTCCAATCGGTTTGTACAGTCCGCCCGTAGTGGCGTTCCTGGCTATCTCCTGCAAACGCTTTCCGATAACCTTCTCGTCGGTGGAGTCCACGCCGTCCACCCTGACCCCATTCAGTCGGTTGCCATCCTTGTCTGTCCGGGCAGCAGCAAGGAACCTGTTCCAGTCCTCTGTCATGGCTTCAATGGCCGCCGTGTTCCCGCTCAGTTCCCCTGTCTTGGTCTCCAGTTTGAGCTCCGACTCGCGCTTGCCCTTGTGGAACGACTTGCGCTCTCCCTCCAGCGAGGCAATTCTCTTTTCGAGCTTCGCCTTCTCCAGCAGGTCGGTGTTGCCGGAGAGCAGCGCCATGTACTCCGAGAAGTTCATGCCCGATTTCTCGTCCATAGCTCCCTCATCAATGGTACGCGCGCCCATCGCCCCGCTCTTGAGCTGCGAGATGAACGTCTGCTTGCAGTGCAGCAGGTTGAACTTGTACGAGTCCAGCGATTTTTCCACCGCATAGATGATTACGTCCACCTTGTTATCTGCATACAGCTTCGATATCTCGTTGCCCTTTCTCACCGCCCGTCCGTCACGCTGGGCGAGGTCGGACGGACGCCACGGCGTGTCCAGATGGTGGATCGCCACCGCCCTGCGCTGGGCGTTCACGCCCGTGCCGAGCATGCTCGTCGAGCCGAACAGCACGCGCACATATCCCTCGTTCATCGCCTCAATCACCGCTTTCCTTGACTTCTCGCTCTTGCATTCCTGTATGAAGCGTATCTCGTGTGCCGGTATGCCGTGATCTTCCACCAGCTTGCGCTTGATTTCGGTATATACGTTCCACCCGCCCGGCTGGTAAGTACCCAAGTCCGAGAATACGAACTGCGTTCCTTTCTGTGCGTCGTATCTGTGGTAATACTCCGCTATCATCTTGGCGCAGTGGCTCGCTTTGTTGTCCGGGTGATCTTCATATTCCGGGTCTATCATGCGCATGTCCAGTGCCATCTTCCTTGCGTAGTCCGTGGCGATGAGCATCTTCGCCTTTTGCTCCGTTTCCGACAGCGGCAGCCTGCCCAGCAATGTCGCATCGCCCGTCTGGGCAAATTCCATCAGCTGTTTGATGAAATATTCCTGGTCGGGTGTGGGCGGTATGTTGTGCAGTATCTCGTTCTTGTCCGGCCTGTCCACACCCACGTCCTCCGCCGTGCGGTAGTCCGTTATCTCGTTGTAAAACGCCGCCAGCTCCGGCACCTTGATGAAGTAGCGGAAGCGTTCCTTCTGCACGATGTTGTTCGTCACATTGAACTCGAAGTCCGTCGTCTTCTTGGCGAAGATCGCCGCCCATGCGTCGAAGCATCGGATGTCCTGCCTTTCCAGCTCCTTCGGACGCAGGTACTTGAAAAGCAGGTACAGCTCCGTCAGCGAGTTGCTGATAGTCGTGCCCGACAGAAACGTCGCTCCCAGATCTTTTCCCGTCCGCTCCTGGATGGTGCGGATGGCAAACAGCAGGTTCAGTGCCTTCTGGCTGCCTTCCGAGTTGCCCAGCCCCGCCACACGGTCATGTCTTGTGTTGAATGTCAGGTTCTTGAACTGGTGCGACTCGTCCACGAAGATATGGTCGATACCCATCTGCCTGAAGTCCGCCACGTCGTCCGTCCTCGACTTTATCGCGTGTTCCACCTTCTCCAGCTTGGCCGTCAGGTTGAACTTGCGTTTCTCCAGTCCCTTCAGCATGGCGCGTGACACGTCCTTGCCCTGCGAGCGGAGCACTTCCAGATTTTCCTCCACCGTATCCAGCTCCGCCTGCAATATACGCTGCTGCAGTTCCGGCGACTGCGGTATCTTCCCGAACTGGTCGTGGCTCATGATGACGCAGTCCCAGTCGTTGTTCCGTATGTCGTTGAAGAATCGCACGCGGTTTGCCGCCTCGAAGTCCTTCTCCGATGCGTACAGTACGCGGGCGTTGGGGTATGCCTTGCGGTAGGTCTCCGCTATCTCGCGCACATTGGCTTTCAGACCGATTATCATCGGTTTGTGTACCAGCCCCAGCCGCTTCATCTCGTGCGCTGCCACGCACATGATCAGCGTCTTGCCGGTGCCCACCTCGTGGTCGGCTATTCCTCCGCCGTTCTGTTTCAGCATCCAGATGCAGTCCTTCTGGCTGGGGTACAGGTCTGTGATTCCCAGTCCTTTCAGATTCAGTTCCGGAAATTTCTGGTGCGAGCCGTCATATTTCGGTCGTACGAAGCAGTTGAACTTGTTGTTGTACATGTCCGTCAGCCGTTTCTTGAACTCCGGCGACTGCTCTTCCAGCCATTCCGTAAATCCGTTTCTGATTTCGTCAATCTTCGCGTTCGCCAGCTGTATGCCCTCGCTGTCCCGCACCTTTATGTCGTTCCCGTTCTCGTCCTCGCCGACCTTCTTCATCATGTCGGGGCAGGTGTTGTGCAGGGCGTGTTTCAGCAGGTGCATCCCGTCATAGTGGCGGTAGTACCCCTTCACCAGAAACTCGTCGGTGATTTTCATCGTCCTGTGGCTGCACGCCACCGAATACTCGTCAAGGCTCTCCGAGTAGCTTATCCGCACGTCCGTGTCAAACAGACGGCTCATGTAGGCGGCATACACGCCCGTGGGTATCCATCGTTCCCCGAAGTTGAAGTCCAGTTCCTCAAACGGGATCTGTTCCGGCATGGCTTCTTTCAGCGCTTCCAGCGACACCTTTGCCTGCGGCAGCATCCCGTGCTCCCCGTGTCCGCTTATCCATTCCTCCACATCGGCGGCCTTCTGTACCACATTCCCGGCTATGAAGCGGTCGGCTATCTCGTAGCCCTCTGCCAGCGGGTTGTAGAACACCCGTCCTTTCAGTGCCTCCAGCATGTCCGCCTGCGGCATGTCGCAGATGGATTCCATGTAGGGCAGGTTTACTCCGCCATACAGGTTCAGCGAGGCGGACAGGGCTTCCTCCGGCGATTCCGCGGCGACTGCCGTTTCCTGCGAAAAGGAAACGGGGCGGTCGAATATGTCCGCCTTCACCATCGTGCCGCCCTCGCTGCGTTCCAGTGCCAGCATGTTGCGCCCCGAAGCGTCCATCATCAGCAGCTTCACGTTCTGCTTGGCGTTCAGGCAGCCGTACCGCATCATGAACTCGTCATAGTAGGTGTTCAGGTGGCGGCGCAGCATTTCGTTCTCCTCGTGCTTCTCCGCTTCGTAGGCATAGAGCCGTTCGTAGGTGTTGCGCAGGTCTATGTATAGCTGTGCCTTCTGTGCCTGCATCCCGTCCATGTCCAGCGGCTGGAATGTGGCGCCGTAGCGGGTGACATCCTTCAGCACGCCCACCTGGAATCGTACGCCTGCCGTGTATTCCCATGCCAGCGAGCCGTCCTTCAGGTGCGGCTCCAGTATGCCCTTGAACGGGCGCGGCATCATTTCCTCCTCCCGTTTGCGCTGCCGCTCTTCCGGTGTCAGGGCGGCTTCCTCACGGCGCATGGCTTCTTCCACCTCCGCAATCCGGCGCTTCCTTTCCGCCTCAAATCCGTTTTCCACCGGATAGACTACCGTAGCAGTCGTATCCTGCATTTCCGCCGTTTTCCCCGCATCGGCTTTTTCTCTTTTCGCCTCCGTTGTTCCGGCCGCTTGTCTGGCGGTGTTGGCCTCCATCTTCGTCTTTCCCAGCCGGCGCAGTTCCGCACGTCGTTCCGGCGTGAGGTCCATCATCATTTCATAGAATCCGTTGATGGGCGGGTTCGTTTCCCAGTCCAGTCTGCGGTACACTTCATCTTCCGGGTCATAGGATTCTTCCGTTGCGGTGCCGGGTTCCGTCTTTTCCGTTGTCGGGACAGCCGCCTCCGGTTCGGCAGCCGTCGGCGCATCCGTTCCGCCGCGTATGATTCCGTCCATTTCGCGTGCCTCTTCCGGGGTAATGCCGGCAACCGCTTCCGCATTTCCCTTGTCCGTTGTCCTTTCCGTATCCTCCGCTGGCAGGGAGAACAGTGTCGGCTGCACGGGTTTCTTCCCTTTGTACTTTCCGCCTTTCTTCCTGTCCGGTTTCAGGCCCTGTTCAGCCATCCGTCTTTCCTCCTGCGTATAGCCGAACAGGTCATACAGGTCCATTACCGTTCCTCCCGTCTGTCTGCTTTGCGCTTCCTGCGACATGCCGGTCATCACTTGCACTTTCGGCTGCACACTGTCTTCTTCCCGTTTTGTCCCGTCCGCTATACCAGCAACAGAGGTGGAGTTTTCTCTTTTCACCTCAGCCCGCTCACCCTCAACCGGATGGATATTTTCTCTTTTCGCCTCCTCCAGTTCTCTCGCAGCCGAAGCGGAATTTTCTCTTTTTGCCTCAATACCCTCGGTCTGTACGGCAATGTTCTGCCGCACATCCTCTCTTTCATGCCCCATGCCGTTGTAGCGTTCCATGTCCAGCCGTGCCGACAGGTCTTCCGACAGCATCCTGTACAGGTCCATGGCAATGCCCTCCACACCTCCGCTGTGCGTATATACCATCGCCGGTTTTCCGTACGGGTCGGTGCCCCTCTTCGCATCGGTATGTATGATACGCTCCGTGTGGTAGGCGAAATAGGCGTTGTCCGTCAGTCCGCCGTTATGTTCCGTCTGTATGATAGTCAGCACCCGCTCTTCCTGTGTCAGTCCCTTCTTTTGCAGGTCTTTTTGCAGGATTATCAGGTCGCTGCCGGCTTCCGTGCCCGCATTGTCGGTAAACAGGTTGTTGGGCAGTCGTATTGCCGATACCAGATTCGCCTTGCTGAACATTTCGTTCCTGACGGAAACCCTCGAACTGTTCAGCACCCCCTGCGAGGTGATGAACGCCACGATGCCGCCGTCACGCACAGCATCCAGACCTTTCAGAAAGAAATAGTCATGGATGGCTTTCTGTGCCGAACGTCTGCCGAAGGATGCGCTGCGGCTGAATTCCGCATCGAACACTCCGAAATCCCCGAAAGGGATATTGGAGATGGCAAGGTCAAAATGGTTCAGAAACGGCTTTTCTATTTTTTCGAAACCCTCCGTGCGTATCTTCTGCTGCGGGTACAGGCAGCCCAGCAGCTTGCCCGTCAGCAGGTCTTTCTCAAATGCCATCACCTCCGCCTGCGGATTGTTCGACAATACCGGGCTGATGAATGCGCCCATACCCGCCGACGGCTCCAGCACCAGCCTTGGGCGTACCTTGCGGTCGTGCAGCACGTCCGCTATGGTGTCCGCAATGGCCTGCGGCGTATAGAATGCCGTCAGCACCGATGCCTTCAGCGAGTCCACATACCGCCTGTACTCCGCTTCGTCCCGGCTGTTCTCCCGTATCAGACGGTGCAGCTCCACCGTCGGGGCAAACAGTTCGAGGTCTGATTTCGCCCAGTGTACGGCATCCGTCAGTTCCCTGGCGGGATTCAGTATGCACTTCAGTCCCCCGAAGCCGCAGTACCTCTCCAGCAGCGCCCGTTCCCGTGCGGTGGGCGTACGCTGTTCCTTCTCCAGTGTGAATGCCGTCCGTATCGCCTCGATGTTTTCCCTGAGCCTCTGCTTCTTGTTAAACGCCATAAGCCTCCAGATAAAGCATTATCGCACCCGTCAGCTCCGTATAGAGCAGGTCGTGTTCGGGCGACAGGGCGAATGTGTCGTCCGTTGTGGGATAGCCGGCAAACAGGTTTTTCAGGTGCGGGAATATCTCCCGGCAGAACGCCTCGCGTTCCTGTTCCTGCACCTCTTCGGAAAACTCGTTTTCCACCACCTCAAGCAGCAGTGCGTAGGGGGAGAAGTGCAGCCCTTCGAGCAGGACACGCATGGCTTCCTCCTGTGCGGCTTCCACCGTACTTCCCGCCGTCCTTTCCTTCTCGAATGTTTCCGAGGCGGCTTCCTCCCTTCCTGCAATGAATGGGGTGTCTGATACTTTGTCCGGATGATATTTTCTCAGATAGTCCAGCAGATACAGCCCGTAGTAGGACAGCTCCGCCGGAGCGGTTTTCTTGTTCTGTTTCATCTTTTTATGGATTTAGTGGATAAATGATTATGGAAATGAAAAGGAAAAAGGCACCCGGTATCCCTCCGGGTGCCACCACTAATTGTCGTGCAAATGAGGGCAGAGTCGGACTTGTCAGAACTATGCCGAGTGCAGCCGACAATCAGTCACCACTAAATCCATGTAAATAAAAAGTACAACCAGGTTGAAACAGATTATGACATGAATCAGTGGCAAAATTACTCATTATTTTCTTCTTCCTTTTGTTTTCGTACCTTTTCTTTCGCCTTTGCTCTCCGCAAACACCAGCTTCGTGTTGAACTCCGCATCAAAAGTCACCGCAGCGCTGAAGGGCTTGCCCTGCTTGCTCTTGAACCCGCCGAGCATCGCCGTCTTTCCTTCCGTCAGCAGACCGGTCATTTCCTCGTCGGTAAGTGTCTTGCCCGCTATCTGGCGGAACACGGGCAGCAGGCAGTCCGGATTGTCACAGCGCACAACCTTGCCGTAGAACTGCATCGTGCCCGTGCCGCATTTGGGGCAGGTACAGCCCGATGCCTTGTGCCCGAAAATACGGTCACACGCAAGCAGGTCCGTGGTAATCTTGCGGGTATAGCTTTCTATGTCCCTCATAAAAGCCTCATGCGGTGTCTTTCCCTGTTCTATCTTTGCCAGTTCCGCTTCCCAGCGTCCGGTCATCTCCACATTGGCGATGTCCATTTCCTTGACAATGGAATACAGGGCAAGCCCTTTCTCCGTCGGCACCAGCGATTTCTTCACACGCACCATGTATTCCCTTCTGAGCAGCGTTTCGATGATTGCGGCACGTGTGGCGGGTGTGCCGATACCGCAGTCCTTCAGGGCCTGGCGTGCCTCCTCATCCTCCACATCGTCGCGTCCGGCGGTCTCCATCGCTGCCAGCAGCGAACTTTCCGTATGCAGCGGTTTCGGTCGTGTCATGCCCGAACTCATCGAGCATCCTGCCATCACCAGTGTGTCGCCTTCCGCCCAGTCCGGCAATGCCGTATTCCCGTTGTCCTCGCCGTACTCTCCGTACACGCCGCGCCAGCCTGCCTTGCGCACGATGCAGCCTTTCGCCTCAAATGTCAGGCCCTCGCATCTTTCGCCTGCGTCCGGCACCACCTCCGCTACTACGGTAGCCGTATCCTTCACACATTCCTCCGAAAATGCCTCTACCATGCGTCCGGCAATCATGTCGTAGATGAGCTGCTCGTTCTTGTACAGGGCAAGCGGGCGGTTGGGCGTCACCAGCAGGGCATGGTGGTCAGTCACTTTCGAGGCATCCACACAACGGCGGTTCAGTTCTCCCAGTTCCCTGATTTTCTCCGCAAGGGCGGAGTGTCCTGCCAGCCGTTCAAACAGCAGCGGTATTTCAGCAAACACATCTTCCGGAATATGGCGGCTCGATGTTCTCGGATAGGTGACGAGCTTCGCTTCATAGAGCTTCTGTACCAGCTCCAGCGTCTGTTCCGCCGTGAATCCATGTTTCGTGTTCGCCTCCTTCTGCAGTGTGGTCAGGTCGTACAGCAGCGGCGGGTTCTCCACCTTCTCCTTCTTTTCCACCTTGGTGACGGTGGCACACATCTTCGCCTTTACCTTATTGTATGATGCAGCCGCCTCTTCCTTGTCCTGCCATTTCTTTACCGAGGAGAACTTCACTACCGTATCCGTACCCGCCGGTGTCACCGAGAAATGCAGCTGGTGTACCGGTTCCGGTGTAAAGCGTCTGTTCTCCCAGTACCTCTTGCAGACCATACCCAGCGTGGGAGTCTGTACGCGTCCTACCGAATACGTGCCCCGTCCGGCGGCTACGGTCAGTGCCTGCGTGCCGTTGATGCCCACCAGCCAGTCCGCCTCGCTGCGTGCCTTTGCCGCCAGATACAGGTCGTCATATTCATGCCCGTCCTTCAGTTCCTTCAATCCCTTGCGGATGGCGGTGTCCGTAAGCGAGCTTATCCACAGGCGGCGGAATGGCAGCGTACAGCCCGTATAGGCATACAGGTATCTGAATATCAGTTCCCCTTCGCGTGCGCAGTCCGTTGCCACTATTATGCCGTCGCTCTCGTTCCACAGTTTCGTAATCACTTTTATCTGTTTCACCGCTGCCGCGTCCGCCTTGTAGCCCTTGTCCGTCTTTACCTGGCGTGGTATCAGCATGAACTCCTCCGGTATCACCGGCAGGCTGTCCCTGCTGAATCCCTTGAAGCCGTAGCCCTCAGGCAGGGCAGGTTGTACCAGATGCCCCAGTGCCCATGTCACATGGTATCCGTTTCCTGTATAAAATCCTTCTTCCTTTCTTGTTGCTCCGGCGATGCGTGCTATCTCACGTGCCACGCTCGGTTTTTCTGCCAATATGGTAATCATACATTTTCTGTTTTAATCATTGATACTTTTGTTCCTTGTGGAGTGGAACGGGGTACGCCGGTTATCCGTGGGATATGCGGTACATGGCGCATGAGGCCCCGTTTCAATCCGTTGTTTATTCTCTTGTAATGGATTTAGTGGTGGCACTCAGGATACCTTCATGCCTTTGCTTTTCTTCGGTTTTTCCTGCTGTTGTTTCTGGGTGTCGTCCTTCGGGGCGGTCTGTCCCTGCTGAAGCGGCTCCTTCACATGTCTGGTGGCCTCGTTCGTCTTGCCCTCGTTGTTCACCGCAAGCTGTGTACGGCTCTCGTTCGACGGGGCAACGGTCTGTGCCAGGTCAGGGTTTTCCGAATAGGTCAGCGGTCTGCCTTTCTCACGGTCGAACTTCAGGTATTTTGTGCAGGGCTGTCCCTTGTCATCCTTCGCGTTGGCGAGTACCACGACCTTGCCCGCCACATAGTCCGCCTTCTGCTGTTCCGTGAATTTGTCGTCCTTCCATTTGCCTATCGGACGTATGCTTCCGTCCTCGTTCGTCCACGAGCGGTTGCGCCGCTGTCCGTTCTCCTGATTCCCGTCTTCCTTCTGCTGCTGTCCGGTAGCATCCGGGGCTTCCGGGCTTTTCTGTTTTTTCTCCTGTCCGTTTCCGCGTCGTTGCGACTGTCCTTGCCACAGATGCTCCGGCACAAACTCCACGTCGCGCTTGTCAGCGTTCACCTGCAGCATGGCCTCGAACTTGCGCCCGCCCTTCAGTGTCACTTCCTTGGGCAGTGCCAGCCCCGCACGCAGGATTTCCTGTTCCGCCTTCGACAGTTCCGTCAGTCCGATCCGGTTCGGGATGCGCACCTTGTTCGTCGGTACGTCCACTATCTCATTCGTCAGTCGGTCGATGCTGACGTACGCCAGGCGCATCTCTCCGGTCTTCGTATCGGCAACGTTCACCAGCTTGCCCAGGTTACCCGTCTGTTTCAGTGCCTGCTTGTCCTCGTCCGTGAATGTATAGCCGTTGTATGGCACGTCGAGTCTCGGCTCATGGCGTACGAAGTGGGGGGTAAGTTTCAGCTTTCCGTCCTCCGCTTTCTGCAACGAAAGTCGGGCCTGCAGCTCGTAGCGTTCTCCGCCCAGCACCGGTTCCACCGTCACCAGCCTTGTCTTCCCGTAGTTCATCAGGGCTTTCATGTCCTTTTCAGACAGGTTTTCCCTTTTCACACCGAACTGTTCCAGTTCCTTCCAGTCCACATCGCTGTCCGCAATCAGGTTCGGTTTCTCCGGTTTTGCCTGCGCTTGCCCTTCCTGTGCAGGCTGCTGTCCCTGTGCCGTCTGCGTTTCCGTCGCCTGCGGCTGCTGTTCCTGATTTTTCTGTTTCATTTCTTCCATTTTCTCGTCCGTTTTCTGTTCCACATTGTTTTCTTCCGTATTTTCTCTTTTCGCCTCCTCCGCAACCTGCTGTCCCTCAGTCTCCGTTTCAGCATTTTCTCTTTTCACCTCCTCCGCAGCCTGCTGTTCCTCAGTCTCCGTTTCGGCATTTTCTCTTTTCACCTCCTCCGCAGCCTGCTGTTCCTCAGTCTCCGTTTCAGCATTTTCTTTTTTCACCTCTTCCGCAGTCTGTTGTTCTTCAGTCTCCGTTTCGGCATTTTCTTTTTTCGCCTCCTCTGTAGTCTGCTGTTCCTCAGCCTGCTGGTACGCCGATGTATCCACTTTGTGCGGTGCGAGCAGGTCAGCGTTCGCCACAGGGTCTTTCAGCAGGTCCTTGATAACCGGAAGCAGAGCTTCCACCGTGTCCGCTGCCACCCTGTAGAAACCGAATCGTGTCGGCTCCTTACACTGGCGGTAGAAATTTCTCATGAAATTGTCTATCGCATCCCCGTGGCGGTCAAAGCGCAAAAACTCCTGCGAGTGTTCCGCCTTTGCCTGTGCCCTCTTGGGATAGCCCCTGGCATCCAGTCCGGCAACCACACTGATTTCGCCCGTCTTCTCGTCGCGGACGACCAGTACATCCTCTTGCTTTTTCTTTTTCTGTTCCATTGATTGATTTTTTTTATTGTTTGATGATAGTCCCGCCGGTATTCCCGTGCAGGTCTGTTTATCTTTTCGTTCCGGTTTCCCGTTCACCTCACAGTCCCGGTTCGCATCAGGCTTGCCCTCAGCTTTCCGTTTACATCCGGTTTACCATCCACTTCCGGTTTCTCTTTTCGCCTCCGTTTCACGTGCGTTTGTCAGTCCCGGTATTCCTTCTGCCTCCTTTTTTCCCTTTCGCCGTTTTGCCCGGAGCTTTCTTTCCCGTTCCTTCCTTCACTTTCAGCACCTTTTTGCCGTCCAGCGTCACCTCTTCCATGTTCCGGCTGATAAACTCCAGCACGTCCGATTCCTTGTAGTAGGTCTTGCGGCTGATTTTCTGGTAGCGCAGTCCGTATTCGCTGCGGAACCGCTGTAGCGACCGTTTGCTCGTTCTCAGCATCTCGCACAGGTCCTGATTGTCATACAGCCGTTCTCCGTCCATGTACTTCACGCCCGCCGCTTCCTTGTTTATCAGCACCGATATGATGCTGTCCAGCCGGTCAATCCGTTCCATGAGGCGCTGCATCCATTCCTCGAACACATCCTTACCAATCCCTTCCATCATCCGCCTCCTTTCTTGTCATCAGGTAGTTATGCTTGAACTCCTCCAGCGTCTTGGGATTGCAGTGTACGATTTTCCGTCTCACGCATTCCTCCAGATCCGTCAGTCTGTACCGGCACTTGCTTCTCACCATCATGTAGGGAATAGTCTTGTCCTTTCGCATCCGTTGCAGTGTCCTCGTGCTGATTTTCAGCAGGTCCGCCGCCTCCTCGCTCGTCAGCAGGATTTCCGCTTCCTCCTTCGGCACGTTGTCTTTCTTGAAAACATAGTCCGCTATGCGGTCTATCTTCTCCATCATCGTTTTCACGACCTCATTGTCCATTGTTACTATTTCCATATTATTCCGTATTGGTTACGCTGCAAAGGTGCGCAACTCCGTGCAGGCACAATCCATAGTATTTCCATAGTAGGGAATGATTTTCCCGAAATTTCCTGTAATTCTTTCCACAAGTGCCCTGTTTCTTCACATACGGGCACAAAAAAAGGCGGCTCCGCCCGGCATGAAGCACGGATGAAGCCGCCTAATCGGTCAGTCATTAAATATGTAATAGAATCAAGCTACACTGTTTTCCCCAGAAACACCCCGATAACCGACAATGCCCCCAGTTGTTTCATCTTTCGTTGCAGTTGCCTGAAGCTCTCCCCGGTCGTGAGTACATCATCCAGCAGGACAACATTCTTTCCTCTGATATACCGCCGTGTGAATTGCAGGTTCCGCAGTATGTCCTTATCTTTTCCTTTTCCTTTCAGCTGCTCACGGTCTTCCTCTATCCAGATGGCCTTGAAACCATCCGCAATGCCCAGCCATTTCGACAGATAGTAGCACACCACCGGAAAGCGTTTCCGTTGTCTTTCCCTTGTCGATGCCGGTATCGGTATCAGCACCGTATCTTCTTGTGTGCCATTGAAACCCGTATGCCTCAGGCACAGTGCAAGTATTTGTGCGACCAGCTCGCCGCAGTGTCCACCCTCCTTGAAACGGAAAATCAGGTTGCTTACCCGTTTCTGATGTTCGTTCGTCTTTTCCATCTTTGTGGGGTGATAGTCATGCAGATAATGACATTTACATCCGTCTATAAGCACTTCTCCCTTGAATATCGTTTCATACGGATAGAAGTCCGGTCGCTTCCCACTCTCAAAAGTGAAGTTCAGCACATCCCTCATCATAGCATTCGATTCCTTCGACCTGCCCAGCGAGTACCATCCCGCATGTTTCCCGCCTTCCATCAGACACATGCCGATTTCCATCGCCTCGCTGAACCGCTGGTGCGAGACAATGTACCATCCGTGTTTCCGGCATAGTCCTGCAAACTCATCCATATCTGCCGCAAGGAAATACATCATGCCTTCCTCCCTGACGATTACCGTCAGTTCGGATTTCGGTTTTTCCCGGCAGAACAGGCTTTCGCAATAGCTCACCCCATGCCACACCGATGCCGTGCATTCCTCGTCACAGAACTGCACTTCCACCTCTTCGAACAAATCAAATTCTTCCACCATGATGTCTCTGTATTTTTACAATCTGTTTTTAAGGAGGGATAAGTTACACATTACTGTCATTTTACGAATTGCCGCACTTCCATTTTTATATTTTTTTAGCTTATCCGAAAAACACGTGTCGGGACAGCCTCCCGGACAGGGGAGACTATCCCGACACGTATATCCGCCATATCCTGCGGTTTTCAGTTCCAGTTGTTTCTCTTTTCGCCGCTCATGCAAAGAATCACCGTACTTTTCTTCTTTTCAAAAGACTCTGCCAGCCGTCTTGCAGCCCATTTCCTGAATGCCTCGCATTTCAGTCCCTTCATGCGGAATCCCAGTGCAATGATGGTTTCCAGACTGTAGAGGTCCACACTGCAATCTTTCCCGTTATAGGTGAAATGTTCCACCCGCACATCCCGGTATTCATCAAAGTCTCCGGTTTTTGCAAGGGATTTCAGTCCTGCGTTTACCGACTGTACAAACACGCTATACGCCCGTGCAATGTCGCATTTCGGCAGCCATACCTCGCCCTTGCCGTCCGTTTCTATCCTTACGCTCACCTTATCAGGTGCATTGCGGTTATATTCCACTTCAAAATTGCCAAATTTCACCATAATAGTTACTTTTATACATTATTATATATAGAATTTAAGCATGGAGGTCATGACATGGCATCCAGTTTTCCCGCAAGGACCTCCATATCCTTTCTTATCTTCTCATTGGTTATGCGTAGGCTCGGCAAACAACGCCTTTCCGCTTTACAGCGGTAGGTTTTCGTTTGCCTGCCCCCGAACCGTACTTACACGTCTCCATGTATACGGCTCTCCATCTGTAACATCATCTTACTTGACACATCTC
>ENA-UEPL01001421-UEPL01001421.1-human-gut-metagenome-genome-assembly--contig:-NODE-1421-length-18277-cov-3.242582_pt1 | contig 18277 bp, 17 predicted proteins | sample MGYA00242896_ERZ507908 | MGnify/ENA primary metagenome ERZ507908 (study PRJEB26167, sample SAMN06115518) | human gut metagenome | host: Homo sapiens | place: China:Chongqing | collected 2015-08-20...
AGACCCTTGACAGGTGGAGAAACCCGTGATATCATATCGAAAGTTTAGAGATTTTTAGAAAAGGAGCGATGAACGTGACGTTGGTACTGAACAATGCGCAGGTATTCCGCAGCGGCGTTTTCTCCCGGAGCAGTGTTTCCATTTCTTTGGGCAATGGTGTTTCCCGAGGCGGTACTATTTCCACTATGGATGCTTCTTCTTTCGTGATTTTACCCGGTTTCGTTGATGTGCATGTGCATCTTCGGGAGCCGGGTTTTTCTTATAAGGAGACCATCCGTACCGGCTCTTTAGCGGCGGCCCACGGCGGCTATACCACCGTATGCGCCATGCCGAACCTGAATCCGGTGCCGGACAACATGGAGACCTTGCAGCCGGAGCTGGACGCCATTCAAAAAGACGCCGTGATCCGGGTCCTGCCCTACGGGGCGATTACGAAAGGCGAGCAGGGCGGGGAACTGGCGGACTTGGACGCCATGGCCCCCTATGTGGTGGCCTTCTCCGATGACGGAAAAGGCGTTCAGGACCGCGACATGATGTGCCGCGCCATGCTGGAGGCCAAACGCCTGGGCAAGCTGATCGTGGCCCACTGCGAGGACAATTCCCTCCTGCGGGGCGGCTATATCCATGACGGCGCCTACGCCAAGGCCCACGGCCACCGGGGCATCTGCTCCGAGAGCGAGTGGCGGCCCATCCAGCGGGATCTGGAGCTGGTGCGGGAGACGGGCTGCGGCTATCACGTCTGCCACATCTCCACCAAGGAGAGCGTGGACCTGATCCGCAAGGCCAAGGCCGAGGGTCTGAACGTCACCTGTGAGACCGGTCCTCACTACCTGCTGCTGGATGACTCCTGCTTGCAGGAGGACGGCCGTTTCAAAATGAATCCGCCTCTGCGCGATAAGAGAGACCGGGAGGCGCTGTTGGAAGGCCTGGCGGACGGCACCATCGACATGATCGCCACGGACCATGCCCCTCACAGTGCCGAGGAAAAAGGCCGCGGACTGGAAAAAAGCGCAATGGGCATTGTAGGACTGGAAACGGCGTTCCCGTTGTTGTATACTGAACTTGTGAAGCCCGGCGTCATCTCTATAGAACGGCTGATGGAACTGCTCCACGATGCTCCCTGCCGTCGCTTCAACATCCCGACAGACACCGGTTTTACTGTGTTCGACCTGAATGACACCTATCGGATCGACCCGGCAGACTTTCTCTCCATGGGCAAGGCAACGCCCTTTACAGGATGGGAGGTCCAAGGCCGCTGCCTGCTGACAGCAGCAGGCGAAACGGCTGTCTGGTATGATGCAGACCGTCTGCTGAAAGGAGAATGATTGTGAAGCAAACAACCTTGACGGTGACTGAAAACACAAGGCTGGCCGATGGGATCTACCGCCTGCGGCTGGCGGGAGACACCTCTGCCATCACCGCGCCGGGGCAGTTCGTGAACCTGAAACTCTCCGGCTTTTTCCTCCGCCGTCCCATCTCCGTGTGCGACTGGGAGAACGGAGAATTGACGCTTATTTATAAAGTCTTGGGCCACGGCACCGAGGCCATGACGGGCATGGCTCCCGGCACGGAACTGGATGTGCTGACGGGCCTTGGCAACGGTTACGATGTGTCCCGCAGCGGGGAACACCCCCTGCTGGTGGGCGGCGGCGTGGGCATCCCGCCGCTGTATGGCCTCGCCAAGCGGCTGACCGCACAGGGTAAGCGCGTCACCGCGGTGCTGGGTTTCAACCGGGAATCCGAGATCTTCCTGGCAGAGGAGTTCCGGGCGCTGGGGGCGGAGGTCATCATCGCCACCGCCGACGGCAGCGCCGGCCTCAAGGGCCTTGTGACCGACGGCATGGCCGCCATGTCCGACTACACCTATCTCTATACCTGCGGTCCGGAGCCGATGCTGAAGGCGGTATACAGCGCCTGCAAGACCTCCGGCCAGTTCAGCTTTGAGGAGCGGATGGGCTGCGGCTTCGGGGCCTGCATGGGCTGCTCCTGCAAAACGAAATACGGCAATAAGCGGATCTGCAAGGACGGCCCCGTGCTGGAAAAGGAGGAGATCGTATGGTGAATACAAAAGTGACCCTCTGCGGTATTGAGATGGACAACCCCATTATCCCCGCCAGCGGCACCTTCGGCTTTGGCTATGAGTTTGCGGAGCTGTACGACATCAATATGCTGGGCACCTTTTCTTTCAAGGGTACGACCCGGGAGCCTCGCTTCGGCAACCCCACCCCCCGCATCGCGGAGTATGCCGGCGGACTGCTGAATGCTGTGGGCCTGCAAAACCCCGGCGTGGACGCGGTAATCGAAACGGAGCTGCCGAAGCTCAAGCAGGTATTTCACAAGCCGGTGATGGCGAATATCAGCGGCTTTTCCGTGGCGGAATACGCCGAGGTCTGCGAGAAGCTGGACGCTCAGAAGCAGGTGGGCTGGCTGGAGGTCAATATCTCCTGCCCCAACGTCCACGGCGGCGGCGCGGCCTTCGGCGCGGATCCCAAGTCCGCAGCCGAGGTGACGAAGGCCGTCCGGGCGGTGACGAAAAAGCCCATCATTTTGAAGCTGTCCCCCACGGCGGCCAACATCGCCGCCGTTGCCAAGGCCTGCGAGGATGAGGGCGCCGACGGCGTGAGCCTCATCAACACCATGCCGGGTATGCGGATCGATCTGAAGCGCCGCCGTCCGCTGCTGGCCAACACCACCGGCGGTATGTCCGGCCCGGGGATGTTCCCGCTGGCAGTGCGGATGGTGTATCAGGTCTACGAGGCAGTGTCCATCCCCATCGTGGGCATGGGCGGCGTTACCACGGCGGAGGACGTCATCGAGCTGATGCTGGCGGGCGCCACCGCCATCGGCGTGGGCGCGGCGAACCTTGTGGAGCCGTATGCCTGCAAGACCATTATCGAAAATCTGCCTGCCGTGATGGAACGGTACGGCATGGAAAATCTGACAGAGATCATAGGAGGAGCACATCATGGGTAAAGACGTTATCGTTGCGCTGGACTTTGACAGCAAGGAAAAGACACTGGCATTTCTGGACCGCTTCACAGAGGAAAAGCCCTTTGTGAAGATCGGCATGGAGCTGTTCTACGCCGAAGGCCCCTCCATCGTCCGGGAGATCCGGGCCCGGGGCCACAAGATCTTCCTGGATCTGAAGCTGCATGATATCCCCAACACCGTGAAAAAGGCTATGGCCGCTCTGTCCGCGCTGGATGTGGACCTGGTGAACGTCCATGCCGCCGGTACCGGCGCCATGATGTCCGCCGCTCTGGCGGGCCTGACCCGTCCGGATGGTACCCGTCCGCTGCTGATCGCTGTGACCCAGCTGACCTCCACGGATCAGGACATGCTGGAAAAAGAGCTGTGGATCGAAAAGCCCATTGCCGAAGTGGTGATGCACTATGCGGAGATCGCCTCCATTGTGGGACTGGACGGCGTGGTGTGCTCTCCCCTGGAGGCAGGCGCGGTCCACGAGCGCTGCGGCAAGAACTTCCTCACCGTGACCCCCGGTGTCCGCTTTGCTGACGGAGATGTGGGCGACCAGAAGCGGGTCACCACGCCGGCCAAGGCCAAGGAGCTTGGCTCCGACTACATCGTGGTGGGCCGTCCCATCACCCAGGCGGAGGCCCCCGTGGCTGCCTACCGCCGCTGCGTGGCGGAGTTCGTGGGCTGAGCCGCGAAACGGAAACGATTGGATCAACAGAAAAATTGATATAAAGGAGAACAAACTATGGACAGCATCAATGTGCGCGTTGCCAAGCGTCTGCTGGAGATCAAGGCGGTCTTTCTCCGCCCTCAGGAGCCCTTTACCTGGGCCAGCGGCATCAAGAGTCCCATCTACTGCGATAACCGGCTGATCCTCACCGCTCCGGAAGCCCGGAACGAGGTGGAGCAGGCCATTGCCGATACCGTGAAGCGGGAGTACCCGGAGGCGGAGGTCCTGATGGGCACCGCCACCGCCGGCATCGCCCACGCCGCCATTGCCGCCCACCTGCTGGGCCTGCCTATGGGCTATGTCCGTTCCGGCAATAAGGATCACGGCCGTCAGAACCGCATCGAGGGCCGTCTGGACAAGGGTGAGAAGGTCGTGGTCGTGGAGGATCTGATCTCCACCGGCGGCAGCGTGCTGGAGACCGTAGAGGCCCTGCGGGAAGCAGGTGCTGAGGTGCTGGGCGTGGTGAGCATCTTCACCTACGGCATGAAGAAGGGCGTGGAGCGCATGGCAGAGGCCGGCGTGAAGAACGTGAGCCTGACGAACCTGGATACCATCGCCCAGGTGGGCGCGGAGGAAGGTTATATCGCGCCGGAGGATGTGTCCCGTCTGCTGAAATTCCGGGACAATCCGTCTGACGAAAGCTGGATCAATGGAGGGAAAAACTGATATGGAAAATTTGATCGACATTATGCAGCTCTCCACCGAGGAGATCGACGAGCTGGTAAAAACGGGCTGCGATATTATGGAGCATCCCGCCGAATATGCCCATAAGTGCGACGGCAAGATCCTGGCAACGCTGTTCTTTGAGCCTTCCACCCGTACCCGCCTGAGCTTTGAGAGCGCCATGCTGTCCCTTGGCGGACAGGTGCTGGGCTTTTCCTCCGCCGCCAGCTCCTCCGCCTCCAAGGGCGAGAGCGTGGCGGACACCATCCGGGTGGTCAGCGCCTACTGCGACATCATCGCCATGCGCCATCCCAAGGAGGGCGCGCCTCTGGTGGCAACGCAGCACTCCTTGGTGCCGGTGATCAACGCCGGTGACGGCGGCCACAACCACCCCACCCAGACCCTGACGGACCTCATCACCATCCACAAGGAAAAGGGCCATTTCGACAACCTGACCATCGGCTTCTGCGGCGATCTGAAGTTTGGCCGGACGGTCCATTCTCTGGTGGCCGCCATGAGCCGCTATACCGGCGTCCGGTTCGTGTTTGTCTCCCCGGAGGAGCTGAAGCTGCCCCGCTATGTCAAGGAGCAGTACGTCAAGTCCAAAAACATTCCCTATACCCAGTCCACCTCTCTGGAGGAGGTCATGCCGGAGCTGGATATCCTGTACATGACCCGCGTCCAGAAGGAGCGCTTCTTCAATGAGGAAGATTACCTCCGCCTGAAGGACAGCTATATCCTCACCCCGGAGAAGCTGGAAAACGCCAAGGAGGATCTGCGAATCCTGCATCCGCTGCCCCGCGTCAATGAGATCTCCGTGGCAGTGGACGAGGACCCCCGTGCCTGCTACTTCAAGCAGGCCCAGAACGGCCGCTACATCCGCATGGCGCTGATCATGAAGCTGCTGGGTATTCAGTGAGAGGAGAGAACGGACATGATTATTGATTCTATTCAGAACGGCATCGTGATTGACCACATCACCGCCGGTAAGGCCATGGAGCTGTACAACATCCTGGGCCTGGACAAGCTGGACTGCACCGTCGCTATTTTGAAGAACGTCACCAGCGGCAAACTGGGACGGAAGGACATCATCAAGATCGACCGCGAGATGGACCTTGATTGGGATCTGATCGGCTATGTGGACCCCACCATCACCGTGAATATCATTCACGAGGGCCAGCTCCGGGAGAAGCGGAGCCTCAAGCTGCCGGAGCGGATCCGGGGCGTGCTGAAGTGCAAGAACCCCCGCTGCATCACCTCTGTGGAGCAGGAGCTGCCTCAGGAATTTCTGCTGACCGACCCGGCCAAGCGTATTTACCGCTGCATCTACTGCGAGACTGAGGCCGGCAAATAAGGCGGCCTGAGGAGAATATGATGAAAAAAGGCTATTTGATCTTACAGGACGGTCAGGTATTTGAAGGCGTCCGGTTCGGTGCGGAGACCGACACCGTGGGTGAGCTGGTGTTCACCACCGGTATGTGCGGCTACGTCGAGACCCTGACGGACCCCAGCTATGCCGGACAGATCGTTATGCAGACCTATCCTCTGATCGGCAACTACGGCATCATCCGGGAGGATTTTGAAGGAGCCTGCTGCGTGAAGGGCTATGTGGTCCGGGAATACTGCGACACACCCTCCAATTTCCGGACGGACTGCGATCTGGATGCGTACTTGAAAGAGCAGAGCGTGCCGGGGCTGTGCGGCGTAGATACCCGGGAGTTGACCCGCATCATCCGGGAGCACGGCGTGATGAATGCCGCCATCTGCGACGAGATCCCTGCCGATCTGACTCCCATCAAGACCTACGCCATCACCGGCGTGGTAGAGGCGGTCTCCTGCAAGGAGCCCACCGTCCATCCGGCGGAGGGGGAGGAGCGGTTCCGGGTGTCCCTCCTGGACTATGGTGCCAAGCGCAACATTGTCCGGGAGCTCCAGAAGCGGGGCTGTACCGTGACGGTCCTGCCCGCGTCCACCTCTGCGGAGGATGTTCTGGCCGCTGATCCTGACGGCATAATGCTCTCCAACGGCCCCGGTGACCCGGCGGAAAACGTATACCAGATCGAGCAGATCCGTAAGCTCTTGGGCAGGGTGCCCATGTTTGGCATCTGCCTGGGCCACCAGCTGACGGCTCTGGCCGTCGGCGGCAGCACCTATAAGCTGAAATACGGTCACCGGGGCGTGAACCAGCCGGTCCGGGATGTGGAGGGTGTCCGCACCTACATCACCAGCCAGAACCACGGCTACGCTGTGGACAGCGATACGGTGAAGCTGGGGAAGGTTCGTTTTGTCAATGCCAATGACGGCACCTGTGAGGGCATCGACTATCCGGAGCTGAAGGCGTTTACCGTCCAGTTCCATCCTGAGGCTTGTACTGGCCCCAAGGATACGTCCTTCCTCTTCGACCGGTTTGTAGAGTTGATGAAAGGGGGCAGAGTCTAATGCCTTTGGATACAAGTATCAAAAAAGTGCTGGTCATCGGTTCCGGCCCCATCGTCATCGGCCAGGCCGCCGAGTTTGACTATGCCGGCGCCCAGGCCTGCCGCATTCTGAAGGAAGCGGGGGTGGACGTGGTGCTGTGCAACTCCAACCCTGCCACCATCATGACCGACCAGGCTATGGCGGACGAGATCTATCTGGAGCCTCTGACCACAGAGACCATCAAGCGCATCATCAAGAAGGAAAAGCCCGACAGCCTTCTGGCGGGTCTGGGCGGCCAGACCGGCCTGACTCTGGCCATGCAGCTGGATAAGGAGGGCTTTCTGGAAGAACAGGGCGTCCGCCTGCTGGGCACCGATGCCAAGGCCATTTCCCGGGCCGAGGACCGGGAGTTGTTCAAGGAAGCCATGGCGGAGATCGGTCAGCCGGTCATCGCCTCCGATATTGCCGAAACGGTAGAGGGTGCCTTAGAGGTGGCCGAGCGGATCGGTTATCCCGTCATCGTCCGTCCCGCCTTTACCCTGGGCGGCGCCGGCGGCGGCGCTGCTGCCAACGAAGCGGAGCTGCGGATCATCGCCCAAACCGGTCTGGATGCTTCTCCCATTACCCAGATCCTGGTGGAGCGGGCCATCTTCGGCTGGAAGGAGATCGAATTTGAGACCATGCGGGACGGCGTGGGCAACGTGATCGCCGTCTGCTCCATGGAAAACTTCGACCCGGTGGGCGTCCATACCGGCGACTCCATCGTGGTAGCCCCCACCCAGACGCTGGCGGACAAGGAGTTCCAGATGCTCCGTAAGGCGTCTCTGGACATCATCACTCATCTGGGCATCGTGGGCGGCTGCAACGTGCAGCTGGCGCTGAATCCCGACAGCTTTGAGTACGCTGTTATCGAGGTGAACCCCCGCGTGTCCCGTTCTTCGGCGCTGGCCTCCAAGGCTACCGGCTATCCCATCGCCAAGATCACCACGAAGATCGCGCTGGGCTACACGCTGGATGAGATCAAGAACGACATCACCGGCAAGACCTGCGCCTGCTTCGAGCCGACCATTGACTACATCGTGGTGAAAATGCCCAAGTGGCCTTTTGACAAGTTTGCCGATGCCAGCCGGAAGCTGGGAACCCAGATGAAGGCCACCGGCGAGGTCATGGCCATCGCACCCAGCTTCGAGATGGCGCTGATGAAGGCCGTCCGGGGCGCGGAAGTGGGTCTGGACAGCCTGAACCGTAAAAACGATCCCGAGGACCATGTCCCCATCTGGGAGCGGCTCCGCCGGGTGGATGACCACCGACTGTTCACCATCTTTGAGGCCCTGAAGGGCGGTACGTCCATCGATGAGATCTTCAGCATCACCCGGATCGACCGCTGGTTCCTTGCAAAGCTGAAGAAAATGGCGGAATTTGAAAAGGCTTTGGAAAAGGACGGCCTCACTGTTGAGCATTATGAGACCGGCAAGAAGATGGGCTATCCCGACGATACCCTCAAGCGACTCTCCGGCGCTGCCGCGCTGCCCTGTGAAAAGAAAGACGCCGTCTACAAGATGGTGGATACCTGCGGCGCGGAGTTCGATGCCGAGACTCCCTATTTCTATTCCACTTTTGATAAGTTCTGCGAATCCCGGACCTTCCCCCGCAGCGGCAAGCCGGTCATTATGGTGCTTGGCTCCGGCCCCATCCGCATCGGTCAGGGCATCGAGTTCGACTATTCCTCCGTCCACTGCGTCTGGACGCTGAAGGAGCTGGGCTACGAGGTAGTCATCGTCAACAACAACCCGGAGACCGTCTCCACGGACTATGACACCGCCGACCGCCTGTACTTCGAGCCCCTGTTCCCCGAGGATGTCATGCACATCATCGAGGTGGAAAAGCCGGTGGGCGTGGTGGTGGCCTTCGGCGGCCAGACGGCCATCAAGCTGACCAAGTTCCTGGACAGCCACGGTATCCCCATTTTGGGTACCAGCGCTGAGTCCATCGACATGGCAGAGGACCGGGAACGGTTCGATGCCCTGCTGGAGCGGTTCTCTATCAAGCGGCCTCAGGGCCGGGCCATCACCGGTATGCAGGAGGCGCTGGACGCCGCTCATGAGCTGGGCTATCCCGTGCTGCTGCGCCCCTCCTACGTCATCGGCGGCCAGAACATGGTCATCGCTCACAATGACGAGGACGTGCGGACCTATATGGAGGTCATTCTCTCCGGCAAGATCGAAAACCCGGTGCTGGTGGACCAGTACCTCATGGGCAAGGAACTGGAAGTGGACGTCATTTCCGACGGCAAGGACGTCCTGATCCCCGGCATCATGCAGCACATCGAGCGCACCGGTGTCCACTCCGGCGACTCCATCGCTGTCTATCCGCCCTTCTCCATCGGAGATAAGATGCTGAAGGTCATTGTGGACTGCTCGGAAAAGCTGGCCCTGTCTCTGGGAACCCATGGCCTCATCAATATTCAGTATCTGATCTACCAGAACGAGCTGTACGTCATTGAGGTGAACCCCCGCGCCAGCCGCACGGTGCCCTACATTTCCAAGGTCACCGGCGTACCCATGGTGGATCTGGCTACCCGCGTCATGGTGGGTCAGCCTCTGGCATCTCTGGGCTACGGCACTGGTCTGTACCGCCAGCCCCCCTATGTGGCCGTGAAGGTGCCTGTGTTCTCCTTTGAGAAAATCACCGATGCCAACGCTGCCCTCTCCCCGGAGATGAAATCCACTGGCGAGGTGCTGGGCCTTGGCAAAAATATGCAGGAGGCCCTGTTCAAGGGCCTTGTCTCTGCCGGATACAAGGTGGAGAAGGAGACCCGCGGCGGCGTGCTGATCTCCGTGAACCACCGGGATCAGCCGGAGATCGTCAACATCGCCCGGAAGCTGGACGAAATGGGCTACAAGCTCTACGCCACCGACGGCACCGCCAGAGAGATCTCCCGTCTGGGTACCGATGTGGAAATCGTGGGCAAGCTGGGGAAGGACAACCGGGTGTTCCAGCTTCTTGAAAACGGCCGGATCGACTATGTGATCCTCACCGGCTCCACGGAGCCCATCTATATCCGGGACTTCATCCATCTGAACCACCGCTGCGTCCAGCTGGGGATTCCGTGCCTGACCTCTTTGGATACCGCCAATGCGCTGACGGATATTCTGGCCAGCCGCTACAACCAGCGGAACACGGAGCTCATCGACATCTGCCATCTGCGCAGCGAGCGCCAGAAGCTGAAGTTCGCCAAGATGCAGACCTGCGGCAACGACTACATCTTCCTGGAGAATTTCAGCGGGGAGATCACCTGCCCGGAGTCCCTGTGCGTCACCCTCTGCGACCGGCACTACGGCATCGGCGCCGACGGGATCGTCCTGATGGAGCATTCCGACATTGCCGATGCGAAGATCCGGCTGTTCAACGCCGACGGCAGCGAGAGCGCCACGGCGGGCAACGCCCTGCGCTGCATGGGCAAGTACCTGTATGACAACGGTCTGGTGAAAAAGGAAGATATGCGGATCGAGACCGGTGCCGGCGTCCGGGAGGTACACCTCTACACCGCCAACGGTCTTGTGACTTCCGCCTGTGTGGATATGGGCCGTGCCTCTCTGGATGCGGCGGCCTTCCGGTTTGCCATCGCGGAAAAGACGGTGGTGGATTACCCGGTGTATATCGGCGGACAGTCCTTCAACATCACCTGCGTAGACGTGGGAGAGCCCCATTGCGTGGCCTTCTGCCCCCGGATCGACGATGTGGATGTGGAGTTCCTCGGTCCCCGGTTTGAGCAGGCTCCCTATTTCCCGGAGCGGATCAACGCAGAGTTCATTCGCGTGGTGAATCCCAGCACCATCAAAATGCGGGTCTGGGAGCGGGGCAGCGGCGAGATCATGGCCAGCGGCACCGGTGCCTGCGCCGCTGTGGTGGCGGCCGTGGCCAACGGTATGTGCGAAAAGGGACGGGATGTGACCGTCCGGGCTGCCGGCGGTGATCTGGTGGTGAACTACACCGACGAGAAGATCACCCTCACCGGCGACGCCAAGCTGGTTTATACCGGCGAAGCGGTGTACTAACGGAAAAACTGTTTTTGAAAACTGGATCTAATCTGCTTTGACTGCACGAAAAAGCGGCCTATGCGTTTTACGCATGGGCCGCTTTTTTTGCTGCAAATTTCAAGTGCGCTATTATGGGCCCGAAGGCAGGGCCATGGGCGCATTAAGGGAACGTTTTCCGTCGATTTTGACCGTGATACGGCAGGTGAGAGATAACCGGCAGAGATTTACATAAAAAATATGACAGTCGCACCCGGCTTCGACAGAAACCTGTCCGGCGAATATGCTACCATCACCGTAAGACAAGCCATTCCCCAACAGATCTGATCGGAGCAGAGTACCTTCTGAGCTGATTTGACAAATGGGGATAAAATTCGACAAAAGAGGGAATAGTATGGATATACGAGCGCGGGACACAGACCGGGAGCTGCTGCTGGAATTCAGCGGAGAAATGGACCATCACGGGGCCAGAAATGCCTTGAAGGAAGTGGAGATCGCCATTGATGCGGCCCTTCCCCGAAGTCTGATCTTAGACTTTGCGGGCGTGACCTTTATGGACAGCTCCGGGATCGCCCTGATCCTTCGGTCTCAGCAGCGGATGCAGCTGATGGAGGGCAGCGTTGTGCTCCGGAACGTGCCGGAGCAGGCCCGCCGTGTTCTGGACGCTGCCGGCATCGGGCGGCTGGTTTCCATTCAATAACGGGAGGTTTACATAATGAAAATAAAGACGGAAAATGAAGTCACTTTGCAGTTTCCCAGCCAGAGCAGCAACGAGGGGTTTATCCGCTCCGCGGTGGCCTGCTTCGCGGCACAGATGGACCCCACTCTCAACGAGCTGGAGGACATCAAGACCGCCGTTTCTGAGGCGGCCACCAACGCCATCGTCCATGCGTACCCGGACCGGATCGGCAAGGTGACGGTGAAGGTCCGGATCTGTACCGGACAAGTGCTGGAGATCACGGTGCGGGACTACGGCCGGGGCATCCCGGATGTGGAAAAGGCCCGGCAGCCCATGTTCACCACCGGAGGAGAGGAACGCAGCGGCATGGGCTTCACCATCATGGAGAGCTTTATGGATAGTTTAAAGGTGCGGTCCGTGGCTGGTCGGGGTACCACCGTGGTGATGAAAAAGAAGATCGCCCCCCGGATTAAGCGATGAATGGCGCCATGGAGCTGCTGCGGGCAGCTCAGGAGGGGGACCGGGACGCCTGTGAGCAGGCGGTGCTGGAAAACAACGGCCTGATCTGGAGCGTGGTCCGCCGGTATTACGGCCGGGGAGTGGAGCCGGACGATCTGTACCAGCTGGGATGTCTTGGGTTTCTGAAAGCGATCCGGGGGTTTGATTTTTCCTACGGCACCTGCTTTTCCACCTATGCCGTTCCCAAGATCGCCGGGGAGATCCGGCGGTTTCTCCGGGATGACGGCACCATCAAGGTGGGACGGAGCATCCGGGAGCAGGCACTGACTCTGTATGCCCTGCGGGAGCGGCTGCGGCAGGAGTTGGGGCGGGAGCCGTCCCTCTCCGAACTGTCGGCCCAGACCGGATGGACACCGGAGGAGATCGCCCAAGTGGATCTGGCCACAGAGGCACCGGATTCCTTGCAGCGGGAAACAGCGGACGGCCTTGCGCTGGAGGGGCTGCTGGGCACAGAGGCTCCGGAGGAGGGACTTGTGGAGCGCATCGCCCTGCGGGAGGCGGTGGATCAACTGCCGGAAAAGGAGCGCATGACGATTCTGCTCCGCTATTTCAAGGGGCTGACGCAGGAGCGGGCCGCCCGGGTGCTGGGGGTGTCCCAGGTGCAGGTTTCCCGGCTGGAACGCCGGGGACTGGAACGGCTGCGGCAGAGCTTTGCGGAGTGAAATAGGGATCATCCTGAAATTCCGTCATGGTGGACCAATAACGCTTTGGCATGTGGGTCATTCGCAGTTTCGGATTTTCCCGCTCCCGAATAGCCACGGTATCGTAAAACCGCTTCCAAAGCAGCCGGTAGGCGGCCTCCGTTTCATTCGGCGGCGCCATCTGAAAGTCCGCCAACGGGCGGATGACGGCCTTGCCGACGGCGTAAAACAGCGCCTCGTGGTGGGTGCGGTCATAAATGAAAAATTTCTCGTTTTGATAGCGGGCGCAGAAGTGGCCCCGCAGAATGGGGAGGACCCGGTTTTTCGGTTCGATCTCACTGCCGAGGATGCCGCCCAGCTCGGAGAAGCGGAGAAAGCCTTTTAAAAGGTGGGCTTCGCCGTTGAGATGCCGGACGGCTGTCGCTACCGGATGAAGCGTCTCGTCGGAAAAGTTCCGCAGAAAGCCGGGACCCTTCTGCAGCAGCTTCACCACCAGCCGGTACAGGCGAATCTCACGGTCCTCCATGCAGGTGAGAAATCCCCGGCGCACCAGTTCCTCCCCGTAGGGGGAGAGCTTGTGCAGCTTTCGCAGGACGCGCCCGGCATGACCGCTGTCGGTTTGTATCGCCCGGACGGGAAACAGAATAGGCGCAGAGTCCTCATCGTCGGTAATGGCGGTGAGGACTTCTTTGTTGGCATAGCTGTCAAAAATGCAGCAGAGAAAGCCCTCGAAGCTGCCGTCATAGGTGTAGATCATTTCGTTCATAGGGCACCTCCGGACTTAAACGGCATCGTCGAACAGAGAAAGCTGTCGCATCTCCGGCTGGGGCAGCAGGGACTGCTCCACGGTGATGAGGTTTCGCAGAAGGCTGTCTTGCGTGAAGCGCAGACCGTCGGCCATGCGGCCATTGGCGGTGAGGAAATACTGCGCCCGCTTCATGACCACACCTAATTTCGGCAGATTTTCCAGCCGCAGGGGGCCGGATCGCCGGGCAGTCAGGATGCGGCGGGCGGATACTACCCCCAGACCGGGGACGCGCAGCAGTGCTTCGTAGTCCGCCCGGTTCACCTCTACGGGGAAAAAATCCGGATGCCGCAAGGCCCAGCAGCATTTGGGGTCCAGACGGGGGTCAAAGGAAGGGGCCTGCTCGTCCAGCAGCTCCTCCGCACGGAACCCGTAAAACCGCAGCAGCCAGTCCGCCTGATAGAGCCGATGCTCCCGCAGCAGGGGCGGCTTGGTCTCCTTGGAGGGGAGAAGGGCACTTTCCACCACCGGCACATAGGCGGAGAAAAATACCCGTTTCAGCTGATACCGGTCATAAAGCCCCTGCGTCAGCCGCAGAATGTGGAGGTCGCTGTCCGGCGTGGCACCCACGATCATCTGGGTGCTCTGGCCCGCCGGGGCGAACTTGGGCGTGTGGCGGTACTTGACCAGTTCTTCTTTATTTTGAATACTTCTGACTTGGATCTGCCGCATAGGAGCCAGTACAGCGGCCTTCGTCTTTTCCGCGGCCAGCGTCCGCAGTCCTGCCTCTGAGGGCAGTTCAATGTTGCAGCTCAGCCGGTCGGCCAAAAGGCCCAGCTGCTCCACCAGCTCCGGGGCAGCGCCGGGGATGGCCTTGGCGTGGATGTAGCCGTTGAAGCGGTATTCTTCCCGAAGAATGCGGATGGCCCGGATCATCTGCTCCATGGTGTAGTCCGGATTCCGCAGTACCCCGGAGGAGAGGAACAGCCACTCAATATAATTCCGCCGATAGAAGTTGATGGTCAGGTCCGCCAGCTCCTGCGGCGTAAACGCCGCCCGCCGGGTATCGTTGCTCCGCTGGTTGACGCAATAGGCGCAGTCATAGACACAGCAGTTGCTCATCAGCACCTTCAGGAGCGTGACGCACCGCCCATCAGCGGAGAAGGTATGGCAGCAGCCGGCGATGGCCGAGGTGGTGTTGCCGATATAGCCCTGCCGGAACCCGCGGCGGACGCCGCTGGAGGTACATGCGGCGTCATACTTGGCTGCTTCCGTCATGATCTCCAGCTTTGCAAGAACGTCCATCTTCACCGCGCCGCAGCGTGGCGGCGGGTATGACGGGCGGGCTGTTCAATATAGTCTACTACCCGGAATACCTGGGAAGCCAAAGTGGATACGCCTACCAGCATAAAGAAAAAGCTCCAACCGATCATAACACGTTCCTCCAATCGAACAAATGTTTTATCTGCTTTTATCATACATCGAACACTTGTTCGTGTCAAGAAAAACTTGTCAAAAAAAGAAGAATCCCCTGCCCTTTTTTCAAAAGAGCAGGGGATTTATGAGCTGTTTTGCCGGAAATCGCGATTACTGGCACTGAGCCAGAGCGTTCAGCAGATCGTCAATAGCGCTTTCGGGAGTGGCCCAGCTTGTGACGAAGCGGTACATAATGTGTTCTTCGTCGATGACCCGCTCCACCTGGAACTCAAAGCCCATGGCGGCCAGCTTTTCGGCGGTCCGGATCTTCATGACCGGGAACTGCTGGTTGGAGGGGGAGGGGACCGGGAACTCATAGCCCAGCGCCTTGAAGCCGTCCCGCAGACGGAAAGCCATGTCATTGGCGTGACGGCCGATGTCGAAGTAGAGATCGTCCTTCAGCAGCGCCTGGAACTGTACGCCCAGCAGCCGGCCCTTGGCCAGCATACCGCCCCGCTGCTTGATGTGCCAGCGGAAGTGGGGGCAGGGGACCGTCAGCACCACGGCTTCGCCAAACAGCGCGCCGTTCTTGGTGCCGCCGATGGTGAACACATCCGTCAGCGCCGCCAGATCCGCCAGCGTCAGATCGCTTTCCGGGGAGGTGAGGGCGGAGCCAAGACGGGCGCCGTCCAGGAACAGCAGCAGGCCGTGCTCGTCGCAGCAGTGCCGCAGAGCGGTCAGCTCCGCCTTGGTGTAGACGGTGCCGATCTCGGTGGTATCGGAAATGTAGACCATCTTGGGGGAGACCATGTGCTCCGAGCCGTCATGACGGGCCAGAACGGCCTCCACCATAGCGGGAGTCACCTTGCCGTCCGGGGAGGTCTCCACGCAGACCTTGTGGCCGGTGGCTTCGATGGCGCCGGTTTCGTGGCAGTTGACGTGGCCGGTGTGGGCGGCGATCACCGCCTCATAGGAGGCCAGCAGCGCCGTGATGACCGTCAGGTTGGTCTGGGTGCCGCCGACCAGGAAGTGAACGTCTGCCTCGGGAGCGGCGCAGACCGTCCGGATCAGGTCACGGGCCTCCTCACAGATGGGGTCCACGCCGTAGCCGCAGGTCTGGACCAGATTGGTGTCCGTCAGAGCCTGAAGAACCTGGGGATGCGCGCCTTCGCTGTAATCGTTGCGGAAGCTGTACATGAAAAAAACCTCTTTTCTGTAATCGGATTGTTACCGCTTGTTTCTTGACTATTATAACGCAAATCGTGTATATTAGCAAGCAGAGAACACAATAGAAAGAAAATGAACGCCCTTGAGGGACGTTTATAAGGAGGCACTATGAAGAAATTGTTTGCGCTGGCGGCTGTGGCCCTGACCCTGTGCGGCCTGCTGACCGCCTGCGGCAGCAAAACAGAAACTGCCAATGACGTGGATCTGACCGGATTTTATAATGCTCTGGCGGAGCAATACGGCTGGGGCGACGATATGATGGATCTGGACGGTGAAATGCTGGAGATGTACTATCCCGGTCTGGGGGACATCCCCGCCAAGCAGCTTCTGGCCAAGGCCCCGGTGATGTCCTACGCCGTAAGCGAGTATGTGTTCCTGCAAGCCGACAGTGAGCAGGATGCCGCGCAGGCGGTGAAGATCCTCCAGACCCGGATCGACAGTCAGGCGGACGGGGATGCCTTCTATCCTGAGACCATTGACCAGTGGAAGGCTGCCAAGGTGCTGCAAAACGGCGCCTATGTGGCAATGATCGCCTCCGGCGAGCACCAGACGGAGATCGAGGACGCCTGGAACGCACAGTTTGGCGCGTAACAGTCTGACGCGGAACAACCAGCCGTGACACCACGGCTGGTTTGCTATGTAGAAACGAAAAAACGCTGCATTTCAACGGCGCTCAAGTAGAGATGCTTTACAGAAAAAGGAGGTGAACAGCCCATGCGTTTCAGCAGCTTACCCTTTTTGTTCGGTTTTTTGCCGATCACACTGGCGATCTACTTTGCCGTTCCTCTTCGGTGGCGGAACCTGGCGCTGCTGCTGACCAGCCTGGTGTTCTACGGCTGGGGTGAGCCGGTCTATATCAGTATCATGGTGCTGTCCATCCTCATCGACTATACCCACGGTCTTCTGGTGGAGAAGTACCGCAGCCGGAACAAGCTGGCACGGTGGTTCGTGGCGGAGAGCGTGCTGCTGAATTTGGGACTGCTGGGCTTTTTTAAATATTGGGATTTCTTCGCCGCCAACCTCTCTCTGATCCCCGGCGTTTCCATTCCCACCCTGGGACTGCCTCTGCCCATCGGCATTTCCTTTTTTACCTTTCAGACCATGAGCTATACCATTGATGTCTACCGGCAGGACGCGCCCGCCCAGCGGAACATGGTGTCCTTCGGCGCCTATGTGACCATGTTCCCGCAGCTGGTGGCGGGGCCTATCGTCCGCTATAAGGATGTTGCGGCGGAGCTGATTCACCGGACGAACACGGCATCGGCGTTCGCCGCCGGGGCACGGCGGTTCACCGTGGGCCTTGCGAAAAAAGTGCTGCTGGCCAACAGCATCGGTGCACTGTGGGACGCGGAGCTGGCGGCGCAGTCTGCCGGGACGCTGACGGCCGTCGGCGGCTGGCTGGGCATCGCGGCCTTCGGCTTTCAGATCTACTTCGACTTCTCCGGCTATTCCGACATGGCCATCGGCATGGGGCAGATGCTGGGCTTTCACTTCCCGGAAAACTTCAACTACCCCTATACCGCTGCCTCCGTGACGGAGTTCTGGCGGTGGTGGCACATTTCCCTGACCACATGGTTCCGGGAATATCTGTATATCCCCTTGGGCGGCAGCCGGAAGGGGACATGGCGGACGGTACGGAATATTTTCCTTGTCTGGTTCTGCACCGGCTTCTGGCACGGGGCGAGCTGGAACTTCATCCTCTGGGGCCTGCACTTCTTTGTGTGGCTCATGCTGGAAAAGTATCTGCTGCGGGACTTCCTCCAAAAGCTGCCATCGTGGCTGCGGCATTTCTACACGCTTGTGGTGGTGTTCGTGGGCTGGGGCGTGTTCGCCATGGAGGACCTCACCGTCTGCACCGGGTATTTCAAAACCTGCTTCGGCAGCGGAACGCTGTGGAGCGCCGCTGACGGCTACTACCTGATAGCCTATGGTCTGACGCTGCTGATTTTAACGGTTGGCTCCACCCGCCTGCCCCGGAAGGTCTGGAACCGTCTGCCGGAGCGGACGAGAGACCTGCTGGGGCCGCTGCTGATGGCGGCGGGGCTGGTGATCTGCACGGCCTACTTGGTAGACGGCAGCTACAACCCATTTTTGTATTTCCGATTCTGATTCTTTATTTTGCCCAAGAAGGGAGGGAACCGCATGGCGAACAAGGGACGGCTGACCACGGGGATTTTCTGCCTGTTTCTGGCAGGATTGCTGGCGTGGCACATTGCGCTGCCGGAC
>ENA-UEPL01001428-UEPL01001428.1-human-gut-metagenome-genome-assembly--contig:-NODE-1428-length-18230-cov-10.355644_pt1 | contig 18230 bp, 13 predicted proteins | sample MGYA00242896_ERZ507908 | MGnify/ENA primary metagenome ERZ507908 (study PRJEB26167, sample SAMN06115518) | human gut metagenome | host: Homo sapiens | place: China:Chongqing | collected 2015-08-20...
TGACTGCATATCTCGGACTCCAATCTGCTTCAACATAGGTCTCAATCTGTCTCGGAATAAATTTAAAACAGCTTCTATGTATTCGATATTTTCCGATGATTCTTTTATGGCGTTTTGAAGGGTGAATAGAGGGAACCTTGATGTGCGTGGCTTGTTTGTTGTACTGTTGTAAGTGAAAATAGATCTCGGAATCGGGAGAAAATTTTGGAATAGTGATTAGGTGATTGGTGAAATTGCGGGATAGATATTATTTTTGGAGATGTAAAACAGTGGTTTTGTGTTATGGCGAAAGAACTTTTCAATCGGTATGTATGGCTGATCGATACGTTGCAGCGTTACGGAAGGCTTACCCGCAGGGAGATAGACGGGTTGTGGCAACGGAGCGAATATTCGGACGGCAAGCCGATGGCTCGACGGACGTTTATGAATTATCGTCAGGCCATACAGGAGATGTTTGACGTGAATATCGAGTGTGATGCTTCTACGTATGAATATTACATCGAGGACCCGGATGCTTTGCAGGGAAACGGTGCACGTGTGTGGGCATTGAACACGCTTGCGGTGAATAACATGCTGAACGAGAGTCAGGAGTTGCGGAATCGAATCGTTTTGGAGAATATACCTTCGGGGCAGAAATTTTTGAGAATCGTCTTCGAGGCGATGAAGGAGAACCGGGTGCTTATTTTGTCGTATCGTTCATTCCGACGTGTAACAAGTTCGCATACATTGGCGGCTCCCTATTTCGTGAAGTTATTTCGTCAGCGTTGGTATGTCATCGCTAAGGATTTTACGGATCGGAAAATCAAGACTTATGCTTTGGACCGGGTTGCTTCTCTCGAATTGAGCAGCCGTACATTCGTCTATCCCGACAGTTTTTCTCCCATCGATTATTTCCGGGATTGTTTCGGGATTACGCACGACGATATGCCGGTGCAGGAGGTGGTGCTGCGTGTCCCTGCTTTGCAAGCTAATTATTTGAGGACACTTCCTTTGCACGAAAGTCAAGAGGAACTTGACCGGAACGAACATAGTTCTACGTTTCATTACCGTTTGAAAATCACTCCCGATTTCGAACAGGAGGTGTATGCTTTGGGGTATTGGCAAGCTGAGGTTTTGTCTCCGCAGACTTTACGCGATGCGGTGGCTGAACGGTTGTCCCGAAGTTTGGCGTGTTACGGAACGGCGGGGTTATCTTGCCATGAACACAGGAAGTAGAAGGTATTTATTTTTTCCTTTCATCGCCGAAAAGAAAGAACCCGGAAATGCAGCCGCTTTTTGTAGCTTTATTGCCCGATAAAGGAGGGGAGAATCTTGTTCTTTTCTTTATATTTTACTCCCTCGCCTTACGGGCACTCCCCCTATCTCATCTACGATGAGCAGAGGGAGAGGATTAAAAGCGACACTTCGATCGGCCTTTTGTGCTTTCTTTTTGCTTTGTGGGTACTTTCTATTCCTTTACAGAAACATAGGGAGAGAGTGATGTTTTTATATGCTTCCTCTGCTACGGATATTTTTTAACCCCTCCGTCCTGCGGACACCTCCCCTATATTTTGCTATGCAAAACACAGAGGAGGAGGTTAATACTTTCCTGTGTATCGTGTTTGTTCTTCTCCCCTGCCGTGTTTCGTAGCATTACGGGGAGATACAGAGGAGCGGTAGCGACGATGAGAGGGGTTAAAAAAGATAGCATATAGGATTTTTTGTAGAACTACCTCCTCCGTCTTTCGGATGCCTTCCCTATCACGCTGCATGTGCAGGAGGTCGGTTTTCGGCTCTTGCCCATGATAATGACAGATAGTTTCTATTCTCCCGTGTACACGGCTTTCATAGAGCCTAAGGGGAGTTTGCCTTCTACTTTCAAGGGTATGCGTTTATTGTCGGTAGAGATCCATGCCGAGATTTTGTCGCTGGTCTTTTTTCCGGTTCTGTCATAGAATCGGAAATGAAGTTTGTAGGTGCTGTATTCCTTTTTGTTCTGTTTGAGGATTTCCTGTCCCAAATATTCTATTTCGAGGTATTCGAGGTTTTTACCGGAGAAAATTTTGGTGTTATAGATTTGATACATTTCCATCGCTCGGAAGTCGAAGGTGCGAATCACGTAAAAGATACTCAGCATGTCGTAGACTATACCGGGTTCGGTGAGTGTATAGTCCTCTATGGCGTTACGCTTGGGACGATATAGGCGGATATTTCCCGTGGTCGAGTTTCCATCGTAGGTATAATTTACTTCGTCTTTCCGGTAGGTTCCGTTTTCGTCAGCGAGTTTGGCGTAATAAATGGGTAGCAGTTCTTTGTTTCGCTGCATATCGGATACCAGTGTGTCGCGTACCTTGAATATGTTGTCGGCAAAGGGGAGTGTACGAGCTTTTAAAACAGATGTATATTTGTCGGGGTATTCGGTGAGTTGGAGCGTAGCTGTCGCTGCCCGCTTCCAGAGAAATCCCAGTTGGTATATGACATCGTAGGATAGCCATTCGGGTTGCATACCCGGAGTCGTTTGCGCATAAATTCCGTTCGCCATACTCCAAAAAAGAATCCCGAAAGTAATACGGCGTAACGACCCGGTGTTTTTCATATAACGATGGCGTAGCATGCGGTTTGTTATTAAGATTGTCAGTAATTGCGTTTTTTCTCTTTGGGCTTGTTTTTCTTTATTTTGTCGGGTTTTTGTTTATCGACCGGTGTCGCGTAGATGTCCCAATCCTGTTCTATATCCCAATTGGCTTTCAGTTCGAGTTCCTGTGGGTAATACGATACTTCCTCGGGCTGTCGTTTTTCGGAGTAGTTTCCGGTGTCGTATTTCCTGTTTCCGTTACGGTCGATGAATAAGCGGGCGTAGTAAGTACCCGGATTCATATACATAAACTCGGCTCCTCCGTTGATGACCGGGGCCGTTCTTACGGGTTTGTCTCCTGAATCGAGAATTTCGACAAAAGCGGAATCGGATACGCCCGAAATAGAGAGATACAGGTTGGCGTAATCTTCGAGGGCTTTGACTTTGAATTCTTGTTTATAGGTGTTCGTGAATAGTCCGTAAATATTGGTGAATGCCGTGGAGTCCATAACGATGCGATAGGATTCTCCCGGAGTCCATTTGTAGGTGAGTGTGTAGTCACGGATAGCAATGGAGTCTTGGAGGAATGTGTACAGGGAGTCGGCAACAGGTATCCACAAGGTGTCTCTTTTTTGTTCCAGATGTATTTTCCCTGCATCGTATGTTTGCAATGGTTCGGCAAAGGAAAAACGAAGCGGTTTATAAACATCGAGAGAAGAGCTTATCTTGGCGTTCATTTGCATGAATTGGATTTCGGGAACTTCGATGGAGTCGTTGTCCTTGTCTTTCTTTTTTTCTTTTTTCTTGGGCGCTTTGACTTTTTTCATGATGAATTTGAGCGTATCGTTGTAGAGAGACAATTGTCTTAACGTGTCGGTACGGAAATATTCGGCCGTGAATAAAAGTGTATCCATGTTGTAAATGAGCGAGTCTTTTATCCAGTATTGCAGCGTGTCGTTGTGGAACGAGCGTTCGAGAATGGTCCAGTCTTCTTGCTCGAAATTCAGCGGTTTCAGCTTGGGCAACGAATCGGCGGGGGCTTTGAAATAAAGGTCGATTTTACGACGGTCTTTTCTTTCGCTTTTATCGAGATATTGAGATTGGAATCCTTCGTTGAATGCCGTGAGCAGAATATCGTTCGGATAGAAATGGGTGTGGTTGTATTCGATAATGGTGTCGATGGTGACGCTGTCTTTCCAAATAGTGTCGACGTGTAATTTAACATCGGCCGAAGGAACAACGATAGAATCGAGAAAAGCGATATCTTCCGACGGGTTGTCGAAGCGGTAGTCCCGGTTCATGTCTTTCAGCGCGAATAGACGGTATTTGCCGGGTGTTACATTTCGTATCGTGAAATGACCTAATTCGTCGGAACTGGCAATTCTTTCTAATGGGAGTTTCTGGAAAGCCGAGTCTTCGAGGTCGCTGTGTAATCCTACCAACATGCCGGTTATGGGCTCCAAATCCCGGGCATTGAGTAGTATTCCCGAAACTTGCAGAGAGTCTATCTTGGGGCCGGTCGAAAAGGAGTAGGCGAATCCATAGAGCGGATTGCGCTCATTGTTGTCGATGATGGCATCGGAAAAGTCGATGGTATAGGTCGTGTTGGGTAATAACGAGTCTTTAAGAATCACGGTTATTTTACGTCCCGAAGTACGAATTTCGGGCATATCTTTTTGGGGGGGAGAGACAATTACTTTTTCGGACGGTTTGTCTACTTGAATGATTTCGTCGAATTCGATTTCGACTTTCTGTTTCGAAACGTTCAATGCGTTAGGAACCGGCATGCTCTTGATGAATACAGGCGGTGTTTCATCGCGGGGACCACCCCCGGGTCTCGACATGTTGGCGCAGGAATATATGGAAATCGCCAGAATGAACGAGGCGACCAGCCGATAGATTGTTATCGTGGAAAGGGGGTGTTTCGGATTCATCGTCGAATATTTTATGTAAAGATAGTACAAATAAGAACAGAAATAAGTTATGTCCTGTTTTGCCGAATCGATCTATTTGCGACAAAGATAGTGCAAACCGAGACCAAAAGCAAGTTTACTTATTTTTACCGATGTGCAGCCTAATTTCAATTTTTTCGTCACAGAGGGTAAATCGAGTTCCTAAGAAAAGGGAGCTAAAAAAGATAGTATATAGGATTTTTTGTAGAGCTAACCCCTCCGTCCTACGGACACCTCCCCTATATTTTGTATGGCAAAACACCCCGTAATGCTACGGGACACGGCAAGGGAGGAGGGTGGTACTTTTTATTTTATAATTTGGCATTTTTGTGCAGCAAGTAGGAGTTATCTAACCTTCTCCCTTTTTGCTTGCTCTTTCCCACAACCCGACGGGAGAGGAGAGGGTATAATCTTTTTATTTCAATAGTTTCAATAGCGTATGTTTGTATATGAACAGCCGGACTTTATCTGCCATTACCGATACGATGAATACTCCCACCATAAACAGCAAGGCATACGGGAATGATGGAGTGTAACGCGCTTCAATATAGTTACATACCATTTGGTATAAAGGGTAGACAGAGTATTCTGTATGAATCAAATATACGGCGAATGAAGAGGCTGCGATATAATTGATCCATTTTATGCTACCGATATTTAGTTTTTTGAAGAACAGGAACAGGGCTATGGATTCGAGAATGATAAGGGGGTTGAGGTAGCTATAAGGGGTTAATATTGATTGTTTGTCTAAAAATCATTGAACGATACAACTTTTATTCGTATAATTGAGCATATTTATAAGGGTTAATAATCGATTTGCCGTCACATCGAAATATCGGAAATGCGGCGTTTCGGTCGGGGCATGAACCTCGGGTTATGACCAAAGTACAAAAATAATATTAAATCTTGAAAAGGATATAACCGTTTTCTTTTTCATGTTTCTTTGGGGGATTGTGCTTTATCGAGGTAAGAAACGCTAATAATAAATAAATCGAATAATTTTGGGCTTCTGTGAAAAAATAATATATCTTTGCACCTTGATAAAAATACGAAATTCATTAAACAAAAAATAAAGTAATAGTCACATGCAAAACAAAGGATTTATTAGAGTCGTTGCGGTTTTGCTTACACTTATCTGTTTGTTCTATCTTTCGTTTTCGGTTGTAACCGCTATTTACAATAATAAGGCGAAAGAGTATGCTGCGGGCGATGAGGCTAAGTATAAACATTATATCGACTCTATCTCTACGGAAAAGGTGTATTGGTGGTATTACACGTATCAGCAATGCCGTGAAATGGAAATAGGTTTGGGTCTTGACCTGAAAGGAGGTATGAACGTAACGCTGCAAATTTCTGTGGCAGACGTGCTCAAATCTTTGTCGAATAATAACCCGGATCCTAACTTCAACGCAGCTATCGCTGCCGCTCAGGCTGCTCAGGCCGGGAACAACGACTTTATCGTTTCGTTCTACAACGAATATAAAAAGATAGATCCGAATGTGAGACTTTCGGCTATTTTCAGCACTTTCCAGTTAAAAGATAAAATAACCCCCAGATCGACTAACGACGAGGTGATTTCTATTCTTCGCAACGAGTTGAATAGTGCGGTGGATAACTCGTACAACGTATTGCGTACTCGTATCGACCGTTTCGGTGTGGTCGCTCCCAATATTCAAAAATTGGAAAAGGACGGTCTTATTCTTGTCGAGCTGCCGGGTATCAAAGAACCCGAGCGTGTGAGAAAATTGTTGCAGGGTAGCGCTAACCTCGAATTTTGGGAGACGTATAAACTGGAACAACTTGCTCCGAAACTCGATGCCGTAAATAATGCTATCGCTGCGGCCAATGCTGCGCAAGAGCCGGCAGAGGAAGAAGCTCCGGTCGTTGCCGAGGCTACGCCCGATACCGCAGCCGTTGCAGCTGACAGCACGGCTTCGTCGTTGAAGAAAAAATTACAGCAGGAGGCATCGGAAGCCGAAACTATGGAGCGTATCCGTAAACAGAATCCGTTGCTTTCGTTGATGAATTATACCCAAAGCTACGGAGGATCTCCGGTTATCGGTATTGTCAATAAGAACGATACGGCAGCGGTGAATGCTATGTTGGCAAGCAAAATCGCCCGCGATATTCTTCCGAGCGATTTGATTTTACGCTGGACGGTAAAAGCCATCGATGAAAAGGAAACCTTGTATCAACTTATTGCGTTGAAAGCCGGTAAAGGCGGTAAGGCTCCTTTGGGCGGCGATGTAATAATCGATGCTCGTGACGACTTCGATAAGATACAGGGTTCTGTGGTGAGCATGACCATGAATGCCGAAGGGGCCAAAGTTTGGGAAAAACTGACTCGTGACAATATCGGCAATGCGATTGCTATCGTGTTGGATAATCAGGTATATTCTTTCCCCAATGTGAATGGCGCCATCTCCGGTGGTAGTTCGCAGATTACCGGAGGTTTCTCTCCCGAAGAGGCTAAGGACTTGGCTAACGTGTTGAAGTCGGGTAAGATGGCTGCTGCCGTGACTATTGTTCAAGAGGATATTATCGGTCCTTCGTTGGGACAGGAAGCTATCCAAAGCGGTGTGATTTCGTTTGTCGCCGCTATCATCTTGCTGATGATCTATATGATCATGATGTATGGGGCTACTCCGGGTCTTATCGCCAGTTTCGGTGTTATATGTAACTTGTTTTTCACGATGGGTATTTTGGCCTCGTTACAAGCGGTGCTCACGCTTTCGGGTGTTGCCGGTATCGTTTTGTCGATGGGTATGGCTGTCGATGCCAACGTGCTGATATTCGAGCGTACCAAAGAGGAGCTTCGTTTGGGCAAGAGCTTGAAATCTTCTATCGCCGATGGTTACAAGCATGCTTTCTCTGCGATTTTCGACTCGAACTTGACTACGATTATTACCGGTTTCATTCTATTGGTATATGGGACAGGTCCTATCAAGGGTTTTGCTACGACATTGATCGTTAGTATTCTTACTTCGTTCTTTACGGCGATTTTCATTACCCGTCTTATCTTCGAGGCCGGTTTGAATAGAGGTAAATTCAATAATCTTACATTCACGACCCGTATCTCCAAGAACTTGCTTACGAATACGAGAATTAACTTCCTCGGTATGCGCAAGATCGGATTTACGGTTGCTGCTGCTATTATTGTCGTAATGGTAGGTTCTTTGACGTTCAGAGGTTTGAATCAAGGTATTGATTTTTCGGGTGGTCGTAATTATGTAGTTCGTTTTGATAAACCGGTGAAACCGGTTGAAATCAGTGAGATGCTGAAACCAGCTTTCGAGGGTAGTTCTCTTTCGGTGATAACTATCACGAGCGATGATCAGGTGCGTATTTCGACAAACTATCGTATTGCCGATCAGGACGAAAATATAGATAAAGAGATCGAGACGAAACTTTATGAGGGAATGAAGAGCCTTTTGGGCGATGCTTCTTATGAAGAGTTTACCGAAAATATGATTCAGAGCCGTCAGAAAGTAGGTCCGAGCATTGCCGATGATATTAAGGTGGGTGCATTTTGGGCTGTGATGCTTTCGTTGATAGCGATGGCTTTCTATATCTTGTTGCGGTTCCGTGACATTTCGTTTAGTGTGGGTACGTTGGCTTCTGTGGCCTTTACATCGTTCTCTATCATCGGGTTGTATTCTTTGTTGTATGGCGTATTGCCTTTCTCTATGGAGATGGATCAATCGTTTATTGCAGCCATATTGACAGTGATCGGTTACTCGGTGAATGATACGGTGGTGGTATTCGACCGTATTCGTGAGGTGAAGGGTTTGTATCCGAAACGAGACCGTGCGCTTGTTATTAACGATGCTTTGAATAGTACGTTAACTCGTACGCTTAACACTTCATTAAGTACGGCTATCGTATTGTTGTGTATCTTTATTCTGGGTGGAGACGTTATTCGCAGCTTTACATTCGCTATGTTGTTCGGTGTGATTGTCGGTACGGCTTCGACTTTGTTCGTGGCTACTCCGATTGCTTACGAAATCCAACGACGCAGTATCGCTAAAAAGGCTGCCAAAGAGACCGCTGCAAAATAAAAAAAGGTAAGCGTATAGATACAAAAAAAAAGGAATCCGGATTCGGATTCCTTTTTTTGTACCCTCGCCGAGAATCGAACTCGGATTTAAAGTTTAGGAAACTTCCGTTCTATCCATTGAACTACAAGGGCATTTCGGTCGACAAAAGTAGTATAAAATTTTGTAATAGTCAACCTTTGCGGGATATTAGTCGAATATGGCTCGTAATATTTCGGGAGACCGAAGTTCCGAGATGTCGGGTTGGTGTAACCGGTAGTATGTTAAAATTCGGTCGAGTATGGCGTTTCTTTCTCCCCGATTGAATTTGAAGTGGCGAAGATTATTGAAATCCATGCGGGTGAGCCGGGCGAAAATCTCGGCTTCGCGGGCATCGAGCGTGTAGGTGTGAATAGGGCGTGAGGGGGAGAAAACGCCGTTCAACATGTCGAAAAAATATCCGGGTAGGTAGGTTTCCATGTTGGGGCTGAACCCGAAAAAACTGCATAATTGCAGCAGGAAACAGAGATGAAAATTGGCTTTACCTTCTTCCATTATATTGAGGACTTGAATGGAACGGGCGATGAAGGCGAAAAGTGGGAGATTGGGCTCGGGTTCTTTTATGGTTTGACAGAGTACTTCGGATAAAAAGAGCGCTTCTGCATTTTTTACCGGATCGGAATAGATGTTTTGAAGAGGTAAAACCGTGCGCGCTTCGATGATTTTTTGTAATTCCCGGCTGTTCCGGTAGTCTATATCGAGTTCCAAAATAGAGAACGGCATGAAGAGGGACCGAAACATGCGAGCTTTTTTCCCGCCCCCTTGTGGAATAAGATAGGAAGATCGGCCATATTGTTCGGTGTACAAATGGGCTACCGATATTTTGTCGTTATAGGGAATGATGTGCAATACTATTCCTAATGTTTTTTCGAGCATTCTCCCGGTAAATTTTTCTACAAAAATAGTTGTTTTATCCAAAGGCCGGTACTGGTTCGGCGCATTGATTTTATTTATTCGGGAGCAGTGGTTGTATCGGGAATGTGAAAATTGAGCTTCACAGCAAATATTGTACAGATACAATGCATTATATTTGTCCATATAAAAGGCTGATGATATGGAACAGTTAGATGTATTCGATTGCTCGAATGTGCTTATAGCGAGTTATTTTGCCGATGATCGGGAGTGCGCTCATGAAAATCGGGAGCATACACTTATTTATCTATGCTCCGGTAGATTAGAGATCGAGGAACGTGGAAAGAAAACCGTTTTGTATCCGGGGGATTGCGCTTTTATGCGGCGCGATAACCGAATGTGGCTGCAAAAGAGGATCGGGAAAGGTTGCTTTATTCAACGGTGTTGTGCGTTTTCCGGACGAGGGGGATTACTCTCGGTGAAAATGTCTTTTTAAGGGGTGGTAGTTCCTGTTCGAGCGGGAAAGTCTGTGCAGATTGTATGCGATAGAAAGGTAAATGAAAGATTTTTAGGTAAAAATTTTGTCAATTCAAAAAACAACTCTATATTTGCACTCGCATTTGGAAAGGGCGCCTTACTTTATATATCTAAGGCGCATTTTTATCAAGGGCCCATTCGTCTATCGGTTAGGACGCAAGATTTTCATTCTTGAAAGAGGAGTTCGATTCTCCTATGGGCTACGAATATAAAAATATAATTATTAGGAGACTATTGAGATGGCAAATCATAAATCGTCGGAAAAAAGAATCAGACAAACACAAGTGAGAAATTTGCGTAACCGTTACTATGCAAAGACTGCTCGTAATGCCGTTCGTAAATTGCGTGCTACTACTGTGAAAGAAGAAGCTGCCGCTTTGTATGTAAAAGTTAGTTCGATGTTGGACAAGTTGGCTAAAAAGAATGTGATTCATAAAAACAAAGCTGCTAACTTGAAATCGAAATTAGCTTTACACGTTAATAAGTTGTAATTCCTTGAAATTAAAATCGGCAAGGTTTACCTTGTCGGGGATAGGTATGGCCCATTCGTCTATCGGCTAGGACGCAAGATTTTCATTCTTGAAAGAGGAGTTCGATTCTCCTATGGGCTACGAATGCGACAGATTTTTCTGTCGCATTTTTTTTGTTCGGATATGTGGTGTCTTTGTCATGTGGTGTCTTTTTTTTGATGGGAATTACCGGTTCGGTAGAAAATTCATGGGGATAGGCTTGAATGTTAATGAATGGGAGGGTTTGGAAAGATTTCATAAGTTTTTTTGCGGTAAAGGTTACCCCATGCTATGAGTGTACTTTCCCCCTATTTTCTTGCATCTTTATCATCAAATAAAGGTGATGTATTTGGGAGTGAGTTTTTTTGTTTGTATTAACCCCCTCGCCCCGCGGGCACCTCCCCTATATTTTGTATAGCAAAACACCCCGTAAAGCTACGGGGCACGGCGCAGCCATATGTAAAGAGTATGGGGGCGGAACATATGGCTCGGTCTCGTGGACCAAAGGGGGGCGGACTTATGTCATACTCTGATGTCTTTCTTTTTCAGATTTATATATAAACGAGAGATTCGTCACTAAAATTCATATTTGCCTCCACTGATTTTTTTATTGTGCTGTTTTTAATTTTAATGCTGAAATATAATAATATTGAAATTTTTTATAAATTTGCATCAGGCCTTGTTTTATAAGCCTTGACTTTTTTATTCGAAAAAGTCGACAGTGGGCTGGGTAAAAGGGGCTGCTTTATATAAAAAGGCGTTTACTTGGCCTTTGTCTTTGGCGTACTAGAATCTCGCAAATTCAAGATATAGTCAAGGAACAAAGCAATGGTAGATGTCCCGTGGTGGTGTTTATATCTGCTTTTCTGTTATGTTGTCTCTTGGTGTTTGAGATTGCTAAATGGGGAAGTGGTCATATAGCTTCATCGGCGTGGGCTTCTGCGTTGCTCGTTCTACTATATCGGGCAATGCGAGAGCCTTAGTACGCAGGACGAGCAATGGTATCGGACTCCTGCGCCTCTTTTTTTATAAGGTTTCTATTCGGTTTAACAGGCTTGTTGGGGGAGTCGGCAGGCAAGAGGGGTATTCCCCTCTGTTGTGTAGGAATCGATGGAAGCTGCAAAGGTAAATCTGTTTATTCGTTCTCATCGTGAATTTTTCCCGATTCGGGAGATTCCGACTATCAAGATTCTTTTATCTTCGGCAAGCGAAGATAAATGGGACGAACTTTCGTGTGTGACTTTTAGAAATCCGACGACGGCTCTTATGCTGTCTATTTTCGGGGGATTGATAGGTGTAGATCGGATTTATATCGGGGATTATTTTTGGGGTATTGTTAAAACGATTACTTGCGGCGGCCTGATAATATGGTCTGTCATCGATAATTTTTTGATTATGGGGGCTACGAAAAGGAACAACTATGATACTTTATTCACAATTTTAAATTCTTAGTTATGGAACAGCAAAAAGTCGACATGTTTATTATGACGAACGGACCGTATATTCCTGAGGAGAAAGTTCCGTTTGTCAGAGAGAGTCTGTTATCTCTGGACGATTCCAAGTGGGCGATGGTTTCTACAATTCAATTCAAGAATCCCACCACTGCGTTGATTCTCTCCATTTTTCTTGGGGCGTGGGGAGTAGATAGGTTTTATATCGGGAGTACCGGTGTCGGTGTGGCTAAATTGTTAACGTGCGGTGGTTTCGGTGTGTGGACGATTATCGACTGGTTTTTGATTTCGGGAGCGACCAAGGAGCAGAATTATAATAAACTTCAAACGTATCTTTATTAAACGGGTTTATTTTATTTCTGTCGGTTTGTATGTAACAGTCCTCGTGTGGTTGTTACTTGCCATGTTTTTCGAGGGGCGAATGGGGGTGACTGTCTGTCCCTCGAAATTGTTGTGGCATATTCCCTGCCCCGGTTGCGGAACTACCCGTGCTTTGCTGCTGATTTTGGAAGGGGATATTTTAGAGGGGATTTCGTTGAATCCCAATTCGATTATTGCTGTTGTGTATTTGGCGATTTTTCCTTTCCTGTTATTGATTGATGTCATTTTTCAGGTTCATAGTGTATATGATTTATATCTTTTTGTGAATAAGGTGCTTTCTGTCAGATGGGTTTTTGTTTTTATCCTTATGTTTGAATTTGCTGTTTGGATTCACAATGTCTGGTCGGGGCTATGATTTGAGAGAAACGTCGGTGTGATTATTTCCACCCGGATTATTTCGCTATTCCAACTTTTTTGTGTATTTTTGTTTGTTGGTGGAAATCCGGCTGTTTGAGCCGGATTTTAAGTGTTTCCTGTTGATTTTCTGTTAATAAGAATAGCGCAGGGATAGCTCATAAAAACAAAAAAGATTCGGATAATATGTCAGAAGAAACAGAAAACAAAAGTTATTCAGCCGATAGTATTCAGGTGCTCGAAGGTTTAGAGGCCGTTCGTAAACGCCCTGCCATGTATATCGGCGATATCGGTGTAAAAGGGTTGCATCATTTGGTATATGAGGTTGTCGATAACTCTATCGACGAGGCTCTTGCCGGATATGCCACTCATATCGAGGTATATATCAACGAAGATAATTCTATCAGGGTTGTCGATAACGGTCGCGGTATTCCTGTCGATATGCACGAGAAAGAGCATAAATCGGCTCTTGAAGTGGTTTTGACGGTATTGCATGCCGGTGGTAAATTCGATAAAGGGTCTTATAAAGTTTCCGGTGGTTTGCACGGTGTGGGTGTATCGTGCGTAAATGCTCTTTCGACTTATTTACGTGCCGAGATTCGCAGGAACGGAAAGATTTATATGCAAGAGTATTCTTGTGGTAAACCTTTGCACGATGTGGAAATTATAGGAGAGACCGAAGAGACGGGTACGACGATTATCTTCCGTCCAGACGATTCGATTTTTTCTGTTACGGTTTACGACTATAATATTTTGGCGAATCGTTTGCGCGATTTGGCTTATCTGAATGCGGGGATTACCCTTTCGCTGACGGATAAACGGACGACTAACGATGCCGGCGAGTATCGTAAAGAGGTGTTCTATTCAAAGGAAGGATTAAAGGAGTTCGTTCGTTATATCGACTCGAATAAGGAGCATCTTATCGACGATGTGATTCATATCGCTACCGAGCGTCAGGGAGTGCCTGTGGAGGTCGCTATGACGTACAACACGACGTATAACGAGAATGTCTATTCGTATGTGAACAATATCAATACCATCGAGGGAGGAACTCACTTGACGGGTTTCCGTCGGGGATTGACCCGTACTTTGAAGAAGTATGCCGAGGATTCCAAGATGCTTGAAAAAGTGAAAGTGGAAATCAGCAGCGATGACTTCCGAGAGGGGCTTACCGCCGTTATTTCGGTGAAAGTGATGGAGCCACAATTCGAGGGACAGACCAAAACGAAGTTGGGCAACAGCGAGGTTATCGGGGCTGTGGACACGGCTGTGAGCGAGGCTTTGGCAAATTATTTGGAAGAACATCCGGCTCAGGCGAAAACAATTGTCGAGAAGGTGATTATCGCCGCCACAGCGCGTCATGCAGCTCGCAAGGCACGTGAGATGGTTCAACGCAAGTCTCCTCTTTCGGGTGGCGGATTGCCCGGTAAATTGGCGGATTGCTCTTCGCGTAACCCTGAGGATTGTGAGATATTCCTTGTTGAAGGGGATTCGGCAGGAGGTTCTGCCAAACAAGGTCGTGACCGTATGTTCCAAGCTATTCTACCGTTGCGCGGTAAGATATTGAATGTGGAAAAAGCGATGGATCACAAGGTCTTCGAAAGTCAGGAAATCAGTAACATGTTCAAGGCTTTGGGTGTGACTATCGGGACGGAAGAAGATTCGAAAGAGGCGAATATCGAGAAGTTGCGCTATCATAAAATCATTATTATGACCGATGCCGATGTGGACGGGGCGCACATTGCCACGTTGTTGTTGACATTCTTTTTCCGTCGTATGCGTCCGTTGTTGGAACAGGGATATGTTTATTTGGCGACGCCCCCTTTGTACAAATGTAAGAGTAAGCGGGGTAAAGCCGAGGAATATTGCTGGACCGACCAACAAAAGGATCAGTTCTGTTTGAAATATTGCGAGGGAAACGAACAGTTGATGGAGACTCAACGATACAAAGGTTTGGGCGAGATGAACCCGCACCAGTTGTGGGAGACGACGATGGATCCCGAGAACCGGATTCTCAAACAGGTGACCATCGACAATGCTGCCGAGGCCGATCGCGTATTCTCGATGTTGATGGGCGAAGATGTAGGTCCGCGTCGCGAGTTTATAGAATCTAATGCGACTTATGCCAATATCGACGCTTAATTCGATGCGATATAGGTCAGCCCGATACGAAATCGGGCTGACTCTGTTTTAAATAGAAGGATTTGAAAATGGTATCGATAGGGGAATGTTTTTCCTTGTCGGTTTATCGATGGATAGGGATTCGTTATGGAACGGAAAGCGTTGAATAGCTTAGGGTATATGGAGCTGGCGGCATTTTTTGTCTTCGGCACATTTTTGTTGGGACTGTATTACGACATTGTGTGGTTGCAATGGGTTACAGCTATTTTGTTTATTTTGCCTATGGCGGGAGTATTGCGCTATCCTTCCCGTTGTAAAGAGAGGCAGGAGCCATTTGTCAAAGCTCGTTTCGCTTGGTCGTTGATAACTATGTTTCTTTATTTGGGTATGGGATTCGGATTGCTTACGATTCTCTGAATTCGTGATTGCGATCTGGTAGGTTGTATCTTTTTTGTTCTCGTGAATATTTTCGAAACCGCTTTCTGTTGCGGCATGGGAAATTGGATTTTCTTCTTGATTTTGTTCTTCTTTTTTCCACAGGAAATCGAGCCAGCCTTTTTTCTTTTCATAAGTTCCTTGTGTGCCGTGTAGCTCTACGAACGTAAGTTCGGGAGAAGCAAGAGCATGGCTGTCGGGGAAGAGTAATATGAAGTTCTTATAAACCGTTTCAAATACATCGTTGAAAAAAATTGGAACGGCTTTATGAATAAAATTTGTTTCTGTCTTTATTTCCGTTATCTTTGTTATACTAAAATGCGGGCAGGGTACGCTTGGTATTCGTCGGGAGAAGTTCGATGTTTTTACCGTTTACTCCGTTTTCCGTATCATTAAGAACAATGTTAAAACCCCTATATCATGAAACAAGGAAAAAGGAAAGGTTCAAAGAGAATCAAGAAAGAAGATATGTTGGCCTCGGTGGTCGAATTCTTCAACCAGGACAGGAAGCGGGCGTTTAATTACAAACAGGTCGCACATGGGGTTGGAGCTACTATTACACCTCAAAAACAGATGGTATTCCAGTTGCTCGAAGGCATGGCGGAGCAGAATTTTCTGATAGAAGTTTCTCCGGGCAAATACAAGGCAAACAGTCGGGGAACGGAGGTTATAGGTCGGTTCGAACGGCGTGTCAATGGGAAAAATCATGTGATTACCGATGACGATGAGTCGATATTCATCGCCGAGCGTAATGCCATGCATGCGATGGACGGTGACCGGGTGAGGGTATTGGTCTATGCCAAGCGCAGAGGGCACGATGCCGAAGGCGAGGTGGTCGAGATTGTCGAAAAGACTCCCCAGATATTTGTCGGAACGTTGGAGGTACAGAAACATTTTGCATTCCTGCTGACCGATAATAAGGTGTTGGCAAATGATATATTTATTCCGAAAACGGCACTTAAAGGCGGAAAAACCGGAGATAAAGCCGTCGTGCGTATCACCGAATGGCCCGATCGGGCCCGCAATCCGTATGGGGAGGTCGTGGATATATTGGGACCTGCCGGAGAAAACAATACCGAAATACATGCCATATTGGCGGAATTCGGATTGCCGTATCGTTACCCCGAAGCAGTGGAAAAAGCGGCTAATAAGATTCCTGACGCGATAACCGACGAAGAGATTGCAGCACGGGAAGATTTCAGACAGGTAACGACATTTACCATAGACCCGAAGGATGCCAAAGATTTCGACGATGCCCTTTCTATCCGCCGATTATCGAACGGAAATTGGGAGGTTGGCGTGCATATAGCCGATGTGAGTTATTATGTAAAACCCGGCAGTATCATCGACAAGGAGGCCGAAAGCCGGGGAACCTCGGTCTATCTGGTGGATCGTGTCGTGCCGATGTTGCCCGAACGATTGTGCAACGAAATCTGTTCGTTACGTCCCGACGAGGATAAACTTACGTTCTCTTGTATTTTCGAGCTGAACGGTAATGCCGAGGTCCAGAAGTCGCATATCGCTCGTACGGTGATTCGGTCTAATCGCCGGTTTGCTTATGAGGAGGCGCAAGAGGTGATAGAGACCGGAGAAGGGGATTATAAAGAGGAAATATTGGCTTTGAACGATTTGGCGCAGAAGCTGCGGAAGCGTCGTTTTGACAATGGTTCTATCAATTTCGACCGTCATGAGGTTAAGTTCGACATAGATGAAAGTGGCAAGCCGATAGGGGTTTATTTCAAGGTATCTAAGGAGGCGAACAAGCTGATCGAAGAGTTTATGCTTCTGGCGAATCGCACGGTAGCAGAATTTATAGGTAAACCCAAAGACGGGAAAAAGCCCAAAGCGTTTGTCTATCGGGTACACGACTTGCCCGATCCCGACAAGATGGCTTCGTTCGCCGCTTTTATCACCCGATTCGGTTATAAAATCAAGACCGAGGGTAGCAAAGCAGACCTTTCGAAGGGTATTAATAGTTTGTTGGCCAACGTACAAGGAAAGCCGGAAGAAAATTTGGTGGAGACGATAGCTATACGAGCCATGGCGAAGGCGGTCTATACGACTGTAAATATCGGTCACTACGGGTTGTCTTTCGACTATTATACCCACTTTACTTCTCCCATACGTCGTTATCCCGACTTGATGGTGCATCGATTATTGGAGCGTTATATGGCGGGTGGACGTAGCGTGAATGTTCAGTCGCTCGAAGACGAATGTAAACATGCTTCGGATATGGAGCAGCTTGCTGCCAATGCAGAGCGGGCTTCTATCAAGTATAAACAGGTAGAGTTTATGGGCGAACGTTTGGGCGAGGAGTACGACGGCGTTATTTCGGGTATTACCGAATGGGGTTTGTATGTAGAAATCAACGAGAATAAATGCGAGGGACTTGTGCCGATACGTGACCTCGAAGACGACTATTACGAGTTCGACGAGAAGAATTATTGTCTGATGGGGCGTCGCAAGCACCGGATATACCTCTTGGGCGATCCTATCCGTATCAAGGTAGCTCGGGCGAACTTGGAGCGGAAACAGCTCGATTTCGCTTTGGTAGAGTAGTATCAACTTGATACGAAGGATATAAAAGTATATTTAAGAATTTGTTTAGTTGTTGTCTTTGGCAACGTGGAATATAATATTTGTAATGAAAGCGTAACATGAGTATAGCTAAATATAGTTGCGTATTATCCAGTTGCGATAAAACAGAATGGATAGAAAAAATTTGTTCTTGGAACAGTAGTTTTAGGAATTCTTCAAGTTGTTATGGTTATGTTGAAATAAGGTTAGGGAAAAACGTGGTAATACATAAGTTCCTTCCATATCATATTGTAACACTTTCGTGTTTTATTGAATTGCTTCGAAGTAAGCGATATATTGTTTTTCTTATTATAGAAAATTTAGAGTTAAAAGAATTTATTTTAAATGATATAAGTATTAAGAATTATTGGAATGGAGAAAAATTAGATCATATTGATTCTCCTAATTCTTCA
>ENA-UEPL01001455-UEPL01001455.1-human-gut-metagenome-genome-assembly--contig:-NODE-1455-length-18019-cov-32.553394_pt1 | contig 18019 bp, 9 predicted proteins | sample MGYA00242896_ERZ507908 | MGnify/ENA primary metagenome ERZ507908 (study PRJEB26167, sample SAMN06115518) | human gut metagenome | host: Homo sapiens | place: China:Chongqing | collected 2015-08-20...
CAATAGTAGTCAGCCCCACAGGACCTCCCTTAAACTTATCTATAATAGTACATAAAATCTTGTTATCTATCTCATCCAGTCCATATCTGTCAATGTTCAAGGCTTCTAAAGCAAACCGGGCAATTTCCACATCAATCCTTCCGGAACCTTTCACCTGGGCAAAATCACGGACACGCCTCAACAGCGCATTTGCAATACGGGGCGTTCCACGGCTGCGCGAAGCAATCTCACCCGCCGCTTTCACGTCACAAGGCACATTCAATATAGTAGCTGAACGACGGATAATGCTTGTCAATACATCATCGTCATAATACTCCAAATGAAGATTAATTCCAAAACGGGCACGCAAAGGCGCAGTCAGCAACCCACTTCGGGTAGTGGCTCCAACCAAAGTAAACGGGCTCAACTCCAACTGGATACTACGCGCCGAAGGTCCCTTGTCTATCATTATATCGATACGATAATCCTCCATGGCAGAATACAGATATTCTTCTACCACAGGGCTCAACCGATGTATTTCATCAATAAAAAGCACATCATTGGGTTCCAGGCTGGTCAGTACTCCCGCCAAATCACCCGGTTTATCCAGCACCGGTCCTGAGGTCACTTTAAAACCTACTCCCAGTTCATTGGCAATGATATTACTTAAGGTCGTCTTGCCCAAGCCGGGAGGTCCGTGCAAAAGAACATGGTCTAACGCCTCGGCCCGCAGACGCGCCGCCTTGACAAAGATGCGCAGATTATCCACTACCTTATCCTGCCCGCTGAAATCTTCAAAATTCAGCGGACGTAAGGCATTCTCAAAATCGCGTTCTTTAGTTGTGAGCTGTTGCTCGCGTATATCAAAATTTTCTTCCATTTTTTTGTTTATGACACAAAGGTACAAAAGATATTATTATTATAGAAAGAAAGATGGAGGAATTCATTTTCAGTCCCTCTCTGGTCCTTCTTTTCAACATTATTATTGTATTAATTATTATTCATTATGGGAATTACATTAGGAAAGAAACAATTGAACAAAGGAAGAGTTTCGCTTTATTTGAATTACAGTTATAACGGGAAACGCCGCAAAGAGTATTTGGGCATCATCCTGGACGCTCCTACCAGTGCAGAGCGAAGAGCGGAAAACAGAAACAAGGTACTAATTGCCAGGCAGATAAGAGCAAAGAAGGAACTAGAATTCTTATCTGTTGAATATCATCTGAACGATATAGAAAATACATTCGATGATATACTTCCAACAGATAAAAGCAATGTTCCCGATTTCTATATTCTGATAGGACAATACCTGGATACCTATCACAAAAAGGACAAGAAAATGGTCAGGGCATGTATCACCCATCTGCGACTGTTTACAAGAAAGAAAAGCTTACCTGTAACCCTTCTCACAAAAGATTTTTGTATAAATTTTCTTGAGTATCTCAGGGATCATCTCCGAGGTAATACTCCCATCGGATATTTCAAGAAATTCAGAATGTGCATCAATAAATGTATAGAAAAAAAGTTAATGACCTCTAACCCTACAGATGGTATCCGCCTGATGCAGTTTGATGAGGTAACCAAAGCAATCCTCAGCTTAAAAGAGATTCAGAAACTTGCTATCACTCCATGCCCCAACAACGAAGTAAAAAGGGCATTCTTGTTCTCTTGCTATTGCGGGCTGCGCTGGTGTGATGTGCACCAACTGCAATATAAAGACATAGATTTCTCATCAAACCGCCTTACTATTCTACAACAGAAAGTACAGTCACACTCCAAAAACGCAATCTTGCATCTAAACTTAAACCACACTGCCATCAAGCTCCTGCAAAGACATAAAGGCATTAACGAGGAGTTGGTATTCGGGCTCCCCTCCTATTCTTACACACTAAGAATTTTAAACAAATGGGTCAAAAGGGCTAATATACACAAGCACATCACCTTCCACTGTGCCCGGCACTCATTTATCACCAACATTATGGCAAATGGAGCTAATATCAAGACCGCCGCCAGCCTTGCAGGACATTCTACTACCCGGCACACTGAAAAATATGTTCATATCATAGATGAACTCAAACAAAAAGCAGTAGATAGTTTACCGGATATTATTGTCAATTATAAATAAAAAAGGACCTGAAACGGCCCTTACATCATTAAAGTTGTCACACATATAACTGGTGTTCAAACAATTAGTATTACTGTATAGTATCCGGCACGAATACGACCTACCTGAGTAATGCGGTGAACAACTACTTCGGATGCAATTTCAAGCGGTTAATAAATTCCTACAGGGTGGTTCGCGCGAAGGAGTTGCTGGACGGTAAAGATTGCCCGGTGAATGAGCTTTTCAGCCGTTGCGGGTTCGCCTCCAAGAGCGTGTTCTATGTGGCGTTCAGAAAAGTAGTTGGCATGACTCCCCTGCAATATATATCGCAGAGTCGGAATCCTTTTATGATTCAACGCAATTAAGTCCTTTTATAACAATAAACATTTTGAGTTTTTAAATTTATAAATTTAAAGTTTTTCTATTATGAACAAAAAATTTTTAAGTGCAATCCTGTTCGGAGCCTTGATGGTATCCTCTACAGGAACGTTTGTGTCTTGTAAAGACTATGACGATGACATCGACAACATCAACAAGGAGTTGACCGATATCAAGTCAAAGCTTTCAGACCTTGAATCGAAAGTCACCACCGGTGGCGCTTATGTAACCAAGATTGAATCTGTAGAGGGCGGTTTGAAAGTATCTGTCAGCGATGGTACTTCTTACAATCTGACTATTGCCGGCACACCTGCAGGCAGCACGGTTGTCATCGACAAGACAACAGGTGAAATCAGCATCGACGGTACTCCTACAGGCTTCTTTGCCACTACAGGCACTACTCCCCAGGGCGAAAGCACTGCTCCTTATGTAAAGGACGGCTTCTGGTATTTCTATGATGATGCAACCAAGGCATTCGTGAAGTCTGAATATAAGGCGTCAGGTAACGCGTGGGCTGTACAGAAAGGCGATTCGGTGGTTCTGCACATCCCCAATGAAGCAGGCGTGATGCAGGAAATTACCCTGCCGACTTCTTCTTCGGCTCTGACAGCACTTAATGCAACTCCGAACAATTGGATTTCAGGTAAAAATATCGCATGGTCAAAAGCCGGTGCCGATGTAACTTGGGCAGGTAAGAAAGGCAATGTGACTGCAGGGCAACTCTTGATTGGTCAATTGGGAAGTGAAACTGCCACTGTTACTCCTGCTTCTTATGATTTGGGTGCACAAGAATTGACTTTGGTGGACATCGATGGCAAAACAGCTCCTGTTACTGTTACAGCTACAGCTGCAGAAGGCGACTATGTAACCGATCGTGCCGCTTCACCTAGCGGAAAATGGAATTTGGCTATTGCAATGACCGATGAAGTTACCGCTGACAATATTGCCACTGCTTTCACCAAGAAAGTAAACGGTGTAGATAAAAACGTGAAATATGCTTTGGCTGTGAACGGTACTGTAATGACAGGATATGAATATGTTATTGACACTCAGACCGTAAACGAAAGCAAGACTAACACGGCTTATAATAAAGCCAATATTGGGTTGGCAAGTGCAAACGTGGCTTTAGGAACTTCTACTTTGTCACTTAATGCCGCTACTGCAGCTCAGGCTTATGATTCTTATTTAACATTCGAAGGCGCAAGTAAAACTTTAGCCGAAGCCAAGGGTATCACGGTAGACGGTATGAACATTACTGTTCCTGCTACTGCTGCTGCAACTCCCGGTTTAAACGTTACTGTTAACATTCTTGATATCACAGGCAAGATTGCTAAAAAGGACGTTGCCCTTACGATTGCAGGTGCTTCTGTATCTGAGACAGAAACAGTTGCTCCGGTTAGCATCAAAATCAGCACAGTGAACTCGTTCTCTGTTGATTTGGGTACTATCTTTACCAACTTGGATGCAAACATCGCTCAGAATGCAGATGCAACTAAAACAACTGTAACTACTGCAGACGGTAACTTCTTTGCTCTGACTAGCACAATCGCAGCTAACGGATTGTTTAATGTGGCAGGCTACGATAAAATTGCATTCAAGAAAGCAGATGGCGGTGCTGCATCAATTGCTGCACGCAATGCTACCAAAGCTGTTATTACTTTGGACTATGCTAGCAGCAAGTATATAACAGCAGCCAAAGACATTGCAAACATCTACGGTACATTCAATTTGACTTTGACATTGAAAGATAAGCAGGGTAATGAATTGAAGAAGGTAATTGTTCCTGTAACAGTTTCTAAACCTGAATTCGATGACTATTATACTGCAAATCAATATGCAGGATGGAATGAAGGCGTATTAAGTTCTGTAATTGATAACTCAACTCAGAATAGTCCTGCATTTACAATGCCAACTAACTTGTATACTATTAACAAAAAGGCTGATGGTACTACTGGTATGACTGATGCTCAGCCGGGCTATACTTATACATACAAGAAAACAGATAATAGTGAGGCTAACAATGTAACTTCAATTACTTTCACAGACGTCGTTAAAGATGGCTTCCTTAAAACTACTGATTACAAAGTAAAAGCCAGCAAGGAAGTTGTAACAGTTAATGCTTTGACAGGTGTAAGTAATGCTGCAGAAGACAATACAATCTCAGTATCTAAAGAGTTTACCATGAAACTTGCTCCTGCTTTCAACAAAGCTAAGTTGGTTTACTATACGAACGGTGTTGCAGGTACAGTAGCTGCTGTTAATGCAGACGGTATTATTGCACCTCTCACAGGAGACGGAACCGCAAACAAACCGAAAAATGGTCTTGCATTGCAATATGGTGATGAAGAAATTGCAGTAAGTGCCACTGCTATCCCTGCATCTGCAAGTGCCTCTAATAAACTAGGCGGATATCAAGTTTCTACAGCTAATGCCACTTCAGGTGCAACAATCAAAGTTGGCTTCGCTAAATCTGCAGAAAGTGCAGGTGGTAGTGTTACTTTGGAAACAAGTGATACCGGTGTGAAAATTGCTGATTTGAATGCAGGTCAGGGAGGTGAACTGGTGGTTACTTTCACAGACTACGCAGGAATCAAAACTCAGGCGACAATTGAATATAAGAAGTAATAAACTTCTTTACTGATAAGAAGAGAAGGCATCCACGGGTTGGATGCCTTCTCTTTTTCTACTTTTAGATTTCTCCCCAATGGAAGTTTTTCTTGAGAAGAGAAAAAGCAAAGGGCTGTCACACTTTTCGGACAGCCCCTTCTTTATTGATAGTTACAGAATAACCTTATTCTTATCAACTACTTTTTATTCAACGGTAACTTTAACCTTAATCGGGTTAACTTTAACAAATCCCCAAGTATCTGTTACAGAAACATTGATAGTTTCTTCAGTTGTTATAGCAATATTCTGTGGCAATACCTGAATGTAACCTTCAACTACTGTTTTTCCGTCAGTAGCCATAGTTGCATCAAAAGCTTTACCGTCGTTACCAATCTTAATTACACGGTCGCTGGCTACAGCAGCTTCTACGCTTGCGATTTCAGGACGTTTCCAATAGCCTCCCTCTTCATTAACAGCATCTTGCAATACTTTGTAAGCTACCTTGTTGTAAGTTGTACCCTGGATATCTTTATTACCCAGTTTGTATCCGTCTACAGAAGTTGCAGGAATTTCAACTGCTGATTCAATAGAAGTTACAGTACCTTCAAAGATCGGGCTCATTACTTTCACTTTGAATACATATTCGCCTTCACCTTCACCGTAAGCCCATCCTTCATAGTCTTTGTCGCTAGCAATGACAATCAATTCTTTTGCATAACCGGCAGGAATCTTAGTAGCTTTATCTGTATCAACAGCTTTCAATGTAATCTTAGCTTCTCCGTCAAATGTAGTGCTTACTTCAGCCAAATCAGTAGATGTATAATCACCTACAATTGCAGTTTCATCATCCATATCAAGAGAAACTTCCGGATATTTAGCAAATGCACGTTTCAAGCTATAAGCAGCTTCACCGTTAGTTTGATCTGCTACATTCATGTATGCGTAAGCAACATCACCCTTGAACACTGCGGCTTCTGTAGCGAACATGCTAGCCAAAGTCGGAACAGTGAACTTGAACGGAACAACTACTGAGTTAAGTTCAGAATCACCTGTTGTAGTGAATGTTACTTTTGCATAATATACAGTATTTACTTTGAACACCTTAGAAGCAGTAGCATTGGTTACAGCAAATTTCATGTCAACTGCAGATTTTATAGCGTTTTCGGTGAGTTCTTTGCCTTCTGCGTCAACGAAGGTCAAGACAACACCTTTATCACCTTCTACTGCCTTTTCGCATTTCGCATCTGAGTAGAATGCAACGCTGGCATTAGCTACTTTTCTCTTCCATGCATCAAGTTCGTTACCCAAAGCCTTAGTCATGGTTGCCATATCAGCTGTGAAGAAGTTCTTGTCTTTTGATACATCTTCTGTATTGTTTGCAACAATAGCCAAAGTTCTAGTAGCATAATCTGCATCAGTAACAATTACATCAGATAAAGTAACTGTGATAGTTTTTTCAGCAACCTTACCACTATTGTCCAAAGTATGAACTGTCAGATCGAAATTAGCAGCAGTTACCACGTCAGGAGTCTTAGTGATAGTGAAAGTGCCTTTTTCATTGTCGAATTCCAAACCGAACAATTTGATATCTTCTTGGCTTGCGCTCAAATATAAGTCATACAAATCTTCTTCATTCTCAACAGTTACAGAATGTGCTTTTCCGGCATCTACAGTAACTGCTTCGTTTTCTACCTCCTTATCGTCAACAAGAATGTCACCGATTGCGGCAGTCGCAGCTTCGATTTGGAATTTCATATTATATTCTGCACGATAAACCTTATTGGCAGTCAAAGCATAATAACCCTTATCATTTGCCATTGCTTCACCTAACGCATTGCTTGCCTTGTCATCTGCCAAAGTAAACTGTTTAACAGTCATGTGGTAAAGTCCGTTTCCATAAGCAGCTCTAACTTCTGTTGCGTAGTTCTTATCTTCGTTAGCAACGAAAGTCACATTAGGAAGCACTTCATTTTTACCGTTAATAGCTACAAATTCAATAGCCGTGCCGGTTGCAACAAGAGGATATTACGTTGATTATCAGTGGTATTTGAGAAAGAGGGGTAATTCGGGATTTATCCCTTATTTTGTATAGATTCCATATAAGCATTGGAGGTATTCCACAATTTCATCAAAAGAAATAATATTAACAGGCAAGGGAAGAAATGGGATGTTATCAGAGTAAAACGAAAGAGGCATACAATCCTCACACTAATGTTATACTGTCAAATAAAAAAACGTTTTTCATCTAAAAAAGATCGTTGTTTTTCGTTATTATCATGTTTCCGTAAAAAGGGAAATAAATCCCATAAATAAAATGTCCCTCCTTCTTGTCCGGTTCCCCTTAAAAGATTATCTTTGCTAAAAATAAAGCGGCATGGGAAAATTTATCAATCCGTTTACGGACGTGGGTTTCAAGAAGATATTCGGCCAGGAGGTCAGCAAGGATTTGCTCATAGACTTCCTGAACGACCTGCTGGTGGGTGAGAGGTCCATAAAGGACATCACTTTTCTGGATAAAGAGTTGTTGCCCGAATACATGGGTGACCGGGGTGTTATTTATGACATCTATTGCACCACGGAGGCAGGGGAGCATATCATCGTGGAGATGCAGAACCGGCAGCAGACGAACTTTAAGGAGCGTGCGTTGTTCTATCTTTCGCATACCATTACGCGTCAGGGTGAGAAGGGAGCCCGCTGGGAGTTTGACCTGAAGGCCGTTTACGGTGTCTTCTTCATGAACTTCCGTCTGGAGGACACTCCCCACAAGCTCCGCACGGACATTGTCCTTTCGGACCGTGACACGCACGAAGTGTTTTCGGACAAGCTGCGGTTTATTTTTATCGAGCTTCCTTCTTTCAACAAGGAGGAAGAGGAATGCGAGACGGATTTTGAACGTTGGATATATATACTCAAGAATATGGAAACGCTGAACAGACTTCCTTTCAAAGCGCGCAAAGCCGTCTTTGAAAAACTGGAGAAGATTGTGGATATCGCTTCCCTGAGTAAAGAGGAGCGTATGAAGTATGATGAGAGCATCAAAGTATACAGGGATAATCTGGCAACGATTTCTTTTGCTAAAAATCAGGGGAAAGAGGAAGGGTTGAAGGAAGGAATCGAAAAAGGATTGAAAGAAGGAAGAAAAGAAGGGCGCAAAGAAGGGCGCAAAGAAGGCATTCTTTCCGTAGCCCGCAATTTAAGGTCCGGTGGAATGTCCGTTGAAGCCATTGCTGCTGCAACCGGATTAAGCATCGAAGAAATAGAACAGTTGGATTGACCGGATATATCCTTTTATTTAACATAACAAGGCGGAAGAGAAGCATGAAGCTTTCTTCCGCCTTGTTTTATTTCCCGCCATAAAATCAAATCTTTGTCAAGATTGCTTCTGCCATAATCTATAGCCAAGATTATGAATGCTTATATGGAATCTATACAAAATAAGGGATAAATCCCGAATTGCCTCTCTTCCTCAAATACCATTGATAATCAACGTAATATCCTCTTGTTGCAACCGGCACGAATACTACCTACCTGTCGAATGTCGTCAATCATTACTTTAAATGCAACTATAAACACTTGCTGAATAAATACCGCATAAGATATGCTAAACAATTAATATCCAATGAAGTATATTCTCCAAATGAACTTTATAAACCTTGCGGTTTTTCCTCTCGAAGCGCTTTTTATGCAGCATTTAAGAAAATTATGAGAGTATCTCCTTTATATTATCAAAAGTATTATAAAGACAAGCAAATATAGCAATATTGAACTCATATACAGTTACTTAAATCTTGAAAAAAACAATAACAATTCTATTTTTTTAAATTTATAAATTTAAAGTTTTTCTATTATGAACAAAAAATTTTTAAGTGCAGTCCTGTTCGGAGTTTTGATGGCTTCATCTACAGGAACGTTCGTGTCTTGTAAAGACTATGATGATGACATCAAGGATTTACAAGAAGAACTGAATAAAAAGGCTTCACTTGAGGAAATGACTCAAAAACTTTCCACAATGGAAACTGCTGTGGCTGATGCAAAAAAAATAGCAGAGGAAGCAAAAGCTAAAGCAGAAGAAGCTTTGAAAAAAGCCGAAGAAGGAGGCAGTGGTAGCGGTGAGGTTACTTCGACAGACCTTGAGAACTTGAAGAAAGAACTTCAAGCACAAATTAGCAAGCTTGCTTCTTTAGAAAGTGTAGACAAAAAAATCGCAGCTTTAAAAGAAGAGTTGACAGGTGACTTCATTACTTCAGAAAGCTTGCAGGCTTTAAACGAGAAGGTAGATAAATTGAGTGCCGAAGTCATGCAGATTATAGGTCATCGTTTGACTAGTCTTGCTTTAATTCCAACAGAACATATCAATGGTATTGCCGCTATTACTTTGACTACTCTACAGTATACTCCTCAGAGATATAAGGCAATGGGGGAACATGAATCGAACCCTGGTAATCATACCAATCGTCCTGTTTTAGACCATGAACCTGTTGGTGAAGCACGCTATATTTCTACAGAAAAGAATGAAGCTTATTTCCATGTAAGTCCAAGCATGGGAGTGCGTACCGAAGATATTGAGCTGCCATCATTTGATTGTATCACATCAAAAAACACACAAAGATCTGCTGATGTAACATCAAACAGCCCGATTGTACCGACAAGCAAGGAAATTAAGGACGGAGTATTGACTGTTACATTCAAAAAAAGTGAAGATTTCTTAGGCAAACAGATTACTACAGACAAGGTAGGCAACACAGAAACATTCTATATGGCGTCTTTGAAAGTTCCTGTTACTGAAGCTAATTACACAGAAACAGAGAAAGCTGACAAAGAAGCAGGAAAAATTGAGGGAGTATATGTAAATTCTGAATATTCTCGTATAGAGGAAATTGTGGCTATCCCTTATTTGGCTAACTCTAAGACTGATTTTACAAAACAGATTGATGGCGAATTTGCAGATGAGATTCAGAAAGATGCAGACAACAAAGATATTTATGTTCATTATCATGATTCTATTTGTCTGTATGGCTCAACCAATAATCAGTTGGTGGATGTTGAGCAGGCATATAATGAACCGCTTGACTTAAATAAATTGGTTACTGTTTGTACTACTACTGAAGCTAACAAACATGCAGAACACAGAGAACTGGAAAATTATGCAGATTATGGATTAGAATTCCGTTTTGCTCTTGCTCAGGCTGAATATCTACAGGGTGACCGCAAGACTGACGAACAGGCATTTGCTAAAATATTAAAAGGCAATATGCTGAAATCGGAAGTTTATGATGTGGATTTGGCAGATAACGAGTTCTCAAGAGCTTCTATCGGTCGCGAACCCATTGTACGTGTATCATTAATCGATACAAAGAATGGTAATGCACTGATTGCACAACGTTACATTAAAGTGCGTTGGATTGACAAAGCTGAAGAACAGACATTAAAACCGTTCAATTTCACTGAAGACATTATCAGTTGCAAGGATATGTTCCAGCAATTGTTCTCTCAGGATATGAATGAAGCTATCTACCATCAAGTTCAATTCAATGGTGGACAAAGTATGAGTAAGACTGAGTTCCACAATGTATTCAAGACTTTAAAAGTGAAGAGTCTGATGAAAGATGGTCAAGCAATGGATTTAAGTAAATTCACTGTTTCTACAGATGCTGCTGCCGATTGGAATGAAGGTAGCAAACAACAAGAAAAGGATGGAGCAGAAGCATTGAAGAATGACGTAGATTTGTTGTTCGGTTTCTTGGAAGACGCACAAGACAATACTTCATACAATCTGGTATGGGCTATGAACCCTGCAACTGTAGGTGCCCTTAAGGATAATGGAAATGGTAACTACTCTTCTACATTTGATATCGAAATTGAATATGTAGATGCTGTAGGTACTGTAGGTAATATCACTCAGCACTTTACTCAGGAAATAGTTGCTCCGAAACAAGAATTTGCTTACCAAGGAACATACTGGAAAAATGGTACAGGTGAAGGTATATTCAACGTAAATCCGCTTGTATTCACAACTAATAACAATGGTTGGAATAATGGATCAGTTACACCTGATCATGAACATGAGTATAATGGAGCTGCTTGTGCATTGAAAGATTACAGCCATATTTCCGCAGACCTTGTCAACGGATATATCTACCAACCTACAAGTGCTAAACCTGAAAATTTGGCTCAGTTTATTAAGAATATCCGTTCTTGTGCTAAAGTAAGATTTGTATTTGATGAGGCTCGTTTCAATGACTATGATTATTTGGCTGGATATCATGTAAGCCAAGATGGTATTTCATTATGGAAGGGTACTGCACCTGCTACATGGAATAACTTCGAATACGTCCAGGAAAATAAGGAAACTTTAGCTGCAACTATCGAAAACAAGATGGGTGCTGGAGAGTTGTCAAATACTCAATACTTGCCATGGGACTTCAATGAAACACTGGGTTCTGGAACGGATGAATGCGAAAGCCACGTTCGTTTACACGAATTAGACAAACTGAATGGTACACCTGCAGCTCAGGCATTGGTTGGTAAATCTGTTCCTGTAAACTTGGTTGTTGAATACAATGAGTTTAATATAATTCCTGTTCAGAAATTTGAAGTATTCTTCATTGATCCTTTGACTATTGACGGTAGCATTAACGGTAACTTTGTTGATGCAGAAATCGATGGTAGCTTCTTGAATGTAGCAAACGGATTCAACTTTACAGACTGGAATGGAAATAAAGTTGCAGCTCAAGACCTTACGGAAGTTAAGGACGGTGAATATGCACATGAATTGTATGATTTCTACGGTGTTCACAATGTTAAGTTCTTAACAGATAAAGTAACTACCAGCTTGTCATATGATCCAGCAACTAACACTTACAAACATACTGAAGGTGTGAAAGACGGTAAGTTACCAACCAAGGCATCACTGAAACAGATGGAAGCTACTGAAAATGGTGGTGTGGTTGATAAAGCAAATGCTCAAGAGGTAGTTTCAGATCCTACCCACTTGGCATACTTCAACAATGAAGGTACTCCGGTTAATGTTGATTATAAGATGTATATCTCTGTTGAAGTTGCTCATAAATGGGGTGTCTTGAAGAAAGAAGCTCTCGAAGTGAATGTTCACAAGGCAGACGGTACTCCCAATAACTAATATTTAGGACTATAATATGAAAAGGACGCTTTTTAAAAGGAGCGTCCTTTTTTTTACGAAATCAAAATAAAAATAAACATGAAGTTATTTACTTATACGCTGATTCTTCTTTACTTTTATATATTTTCCTCATGCAAAGGAGATAGCAGTAATTCTGCTCCCTTTGATGGTGTGTTTGTTACGGAATCAGGGATAAAATTTGAGTTAAAAGAAGATTCAACCACACTTATCCTATTTGACGATACCTTAAATTATGAAGGTGTATGGTCTATACATCATACTAATGAGTCAGAGTATGCCAATATAGAATTTGCCGGCAAACCGGACTATTATTATTTAAAAGATAAGAAAATCTATCGTAGCAAGAGAGAGATGGAAAGTGACTGGATGGGAACAAAAATACAATATCTCAATTGATATTTATAACATTGATGCTATTAAGAAACTTTATTTTATATCATAAATATAGAAGGGCGGTCTTCAATTGAGAAAACTACCCTTCTTTTCACCAAAATATTATAAAAGCGGCTCTCTTATTCCGCAATCATAATCACTACACGGTTCCAGTCATTTGTTGTGAAAGGCTGCACCTCGGAACCCTTGCTGTCCATACTCAGTCGGTCTGCACTGATGCCGTACCTGTTAATCAGTTCGTCGGCCACCATGCGTGCACGTTTTTTGGCAAGTTCGGCATTGACCTTTGCACTTCCCGTTCCCTTGTCGGCGTAACCGGTGATGGTTGCCTTTGAGCGGGGATACTGCTTCATATAGTCCGCAATGGCCAGGATGTTGACCTGCTGGTCCTCGGCGATGTTCGTCTTTGCCAGCCCGAAGGAAACGTGGCTTTTGATGCCCGGCACACTCTTTTCCACCTCGGGACACGGAACCGGTTCGGGACACTTATGGTTGTCGATGGTACCCTGCAGCTCGTTGATCTTGTCATTGAGCGACTTCACGTATGACTCGCTGTAACGTTCGTTCCTGTACGCCACCGGCTTGCAGTCGGGACATTTCAGGTTGAATCCCGTACCGAACTTGTAGGTGATGCCCACCAGCACGTTGTAATAGGAATCGAAGCTGTGGTCGTCCCGGCGGTTCCAGCGGTCGGAAACACCGTTTGCCAGGGCTTCAACATTGAAATCGAAGGCTTTGTTCAGGCGGAAGCTTGCCTGGATGCCCAGCCTTGCCATGAAGCTGCTCGCCCCCTCGTCAAAAGTCTGGTTGTAACCGACCCCCGCGATAAGGCGTGCATTGAAGAAACGTTCGGGATTGCTTCCGCAGAACAGGCTGCTCATGTTGAACAGGCCGTCCACGGTGGCCGCACCATAGTAGAACCCCTCGGCGGGCCTGCTGCCGCTTCCGGCCCTTCCCCTCCAGCCGCTGACAGCCAGACGGGCACCCACATAAGGATTGAAGTACTTGCCGGCAGCAATCTGTCCTGCCGGAGAAATCAGTTTGCTGATACCCGTGCCGTCCAGCGAATAGGAGGCACCAAGCTGGCCCTGGAGGAACCAGTTGTCATCCGTACTCTGAGCGTTGGCGCTCATACCGGCACCCGCCAGTAATAAAGCTGCAATAATCACCTTTACTTTCATAGTCACTACTGTTTTAATTGGTTATTTGTTTCATCCAGCCGCTTGCGGAACCATTCACCCGCCCGCTCTGCGATATGTGCTTTCTGTTCGGGGGACAGACGCGAGCCGTAGCTGCGGAAGATATAGACTCCCACTTCGTTGTCCTTGTTCTGGAGAATGGAGGATTCCAGCAAAACGGAGAAATCCTTTTTGATTTTCCCGTGGCTTTCCCCTTTCCCGGCCATTTCGTCACCGAACCGGTCGACAGCCAGCAGGAAGTCCTGCAGCCTGTCGTTCAAATCCGTCCCCGAGGTGAGGACCAGCTCTCCCAGGACCACTTTTACAACTCCCTTTTCAGTCACCACGGGAAGCGTTACGGGGAACAGGTCATCGGAGGAGGCCTTCAGCACCAATAGGGACACTTCAGGTGAGGTTTCCCCCAAGGTAAAGCGGAAAGTGCCGTTCTTCACGATGGTACTGTCATACGTTTCCGGAGTCAGTGCGTGGCGCAGGTAAACCTGCTTCCCCTCGTAGTTTTTGTCCTTTACCGTCCCTTCTATGGTGCATCCTTTGGGAACAGAAGTACACGCACATACTGTCAGAACGAGCATCAGCAGGGCACCTGCCTGTGGCAGAAAACATGTTCTTTTTCTCATCTTTCTCATTTGAAAAAAGCCGTCCGGCTAAATCGCTTTAGCGGAACGGCCTTTTGTTATTTACTACGTAAACGGGTTACGTCAGAATCTGATACCGAGCTTCAGCACCGGCATATCAAAAATCTTGATATTATGGTGTGAGGCGTTGTACTTGTCAAAACCTTTGGGGCACAGCTGGATGACATCGTAACGGTAGGCCAGGGGTTGGAACTGGAATCCCAGCACCAGGCCCGGGGCCAGGCTGTATTCGATACCGGCTACGCCGGCAGCCTTGATGCCGAACATCTGACCGGCACGGCTGCCCGAGAGATAGACCTGGGTAGGAAGACCGCCGAGTTCGTCGGGGTCAACCGGTTTTCCGGTTTCTTTATCGGTTTCTACCATATCTTCATCATAATAATTATCGCCTGTATAAGGTTCTGTAGTCTCGATACGTGCCATCTGGAAGCCTAAAGAGCCACCCAGATAGGGATGGATGCGAGGATTGCTCACTTTGAAATAGCGGTTAGTTCCCACGCCAACGTACCAGTTGTTGGTCATCCGTGCACTAATGTAATCTTGTGCCGGGATAATCATGTCGGGTACTTCCGTATAGTTGCCTTCCACATAGTCTTTCTTGGGAGTCAGGTTGATATTCATGCTGAACTGGAAGTTGATATCCCAGCAGTCAGACAGGAAATATTTGCCTTCAATACCCAGAATGTTGGTCAGACTATTGTTATTCAAACCGTCAATGTTCAGGTATCTGTTTAAGTCCCCCTGTGATGCCTCACCTTTGTCGGGCAGTCCGACCGAACCGCCGGTATTGGTGAAGGCAGGGAGCAGGTAGGAGGTTTTTTCATTGTAGAAATTGTTACCTCCGCCCAGCAGGACAGATACTTGCCACTGGCCTTTCTTGGGAGCAAACAACACGCCATCACTCTCACTGCCTACAGTCTGCGCCAGTAAAGGCGCAGAGAGGATAGTGAGCATCAGTAATGTGCATAGTTTCTTGATCATCGTATAATTACGTTTTTACTTAATTATTCTGCGGAAGCAGTACCGTAAAGAGTTTCCATTAATTCAGCCAATTTAGCGTTCCAATAGTTGAATGTTTCAAGATCTTTTTCATATTGTGCTTTAGCTGCTTCATATGCTGCCTTAGCAGTATCAACTACATATTGTTCTGTTAAATCACCTGAGTTATAAAGGTCTAACATCTTTTGAGCTTCAAATACATCAGACTCAGCCTTTTCAATCTTCAGATAAAGACCGGTTGATGTTTCAACGTATGCTCCTGTTTCTTCATTAAATGAGCCTTTCTTCACACCGATTTCTGTTTGTAAAGTCTCAATCAAGTCATTGACATGTTTAATGATTAATGCTTCATCTGAATCGTTAGCACTGAATTCCAGTACAGCATTGATTTCGCCTAATAAAGCTCTATCTTTATCCATACCCAAAGCTGTAATCGGAGTAGCTACGTTTTCGGTAACAACTTTCTGTGCAGCAACAACGGCATCTAATACTTCCTTGTTGTCAGCTATATAAGCGTCTTTAGCGTTAGCCAAAGATTTCTTCCATGCAGCCAACTGAGCAGTTACCTTGTCGAACTGAGCAGCCTTTTCTACATTTTCTGTAGCTGTCTGAAGTTTAACTTCCGCATTCATAACAGCACCGTAGAGACCTGCTGCACTATTATCTTTTTCCCATACAGCCTTAATTTCAGTTTCTGTCGGTTCTGTCTCACGGCCTTCACCGGTATAAGTATTCTGGCCTAATTCCTTACCAAACAGGTTGATAGATGCAGTAGCCCATGCAGTCTTAATCTCAGTTTTAGTTTTAAGAGTAGCCAAACCTGCTTCAGCTTTGACACCTGTTCCTGCTACAGCATCATACTTGTCTTCTGCTTTACCTACAGTCCACAACTTTGTAGCATCATTGCCGAAATACATAATAAGTGCAGCTAAATAAACATCTTTATTATCAGCATCACTCAGCCATTCCTTAACGGTCTTCGATACGTTGCTTTCTTTAGTTTCACCTCCAATAGTAACACTTTGTTTTAAAGTTACTTTATTAACAGTCAATTGTAAAGGTGCTGCTGCGTTGTAATATTTCACGATGGCATCCGCGAATGTTTGTTGGGCTTTCAATATAGCTTTTGCTTTTTCTGTATCATCACCCAATTTATCAGCAGCAATTATTGCATCCTCATATGCTTTTTTTGCTGCTTCTACAGCCTTTTTATCAGCCTCTTCTGTTGTGTAACCTTCAGCTTTCTTCCAAGCAGCAATAGAGTTTGTCCATGCGGTAACCCCCTTAGTCTGTGCTTCCTGAGCCGATTTCAATTCTTTTTCAGCAGCAACTTTTACTGCCTCTGCTTTTTCTGTATCCAAAGAAGCAATAGCAGCTTTTTTCTTGTTTACAGCTTTTACAGCAGCATCAATTTCGTCCACCGCTTTCTTGTATTCAGAGTCTTTGCCATCTGCAAATGAGAATACGTCATCCAGCATAGTTGCATAAGCAGCTGCGCCTTTTTGGTTAGTCAACTCTTTCACATCTTCTTTTACAAAAGCAAGAACTTCTGCACCGGTTTTAAACTTAGCAGTCACTGTTCCGGCATCGTATGTTACAAAGCCTCCAAAGTCACTTGCATCCAAATCAGTTACAATTGCTTTAGACACGGCAAATGTAGAGTCTTTGTCTGATTTAGGAGCAGCAACAGAAGCTTCGATGGCTTGCGCATCTGCAATAGCATCTTCCAAAGCATCAATTGCCGGAGTTTGTTCTGCAATAATCTTGTTGGCTTTGCTCTGCTTAGCAGCGATTTCAGTTTCTAAAGAATCCCTCTTTGCAGTATATTCTTCCTTCAATTTCAACCATGCCTGATAAGCTTCACCTGATTTCAAGGTATTCAGAGCCTCAAGTTTCAAATCCAGTTCAGCCTTATAAAAGTCTAAGCTGGCTTGTGCATTGGTCAAATTAGCTTCCAAAGAAGGTTTGGTAATATAATTATCAATATTAGTAGCTGCTTCTTCATATCTTTCATATGCCAAATCTAATTGTTCTTTAGAACCAAGAATATGGTTAGTATTTTCTCCATTCACGACATCATAGCCATAAATAGCATCCTTAGCAGCAGTTAACTTACCTTGAACGGTTTTTAATACAGCAAGTTCCTGATCGCTCAAAAATTCTTTAGACAATTCAAGAGCCTTCATTGCATCTTCATAAGCTTTTTGAGCGTAAGCCAAATTTGTTTCACATTCCAGCTTTTCTTTTTCCCAATTCAGTTTATTCTGTTCCAATTTAGCCTGAATCTCGGCAACTTTAGCTTCAGCAGCAGCAATCTTCTCTGCGTTCTGGGCTTCTGTTAACGCGTTGTCCAACTCCATTTCTTTAGCCTTCAATTCTGCTTGAAGAGCCACAGCTTCCAATCTTCTGGCTTCAGCATTAGCCTGTGCTGTCTGTGCATTGACATAAGCCACTTTTGCTGTTTCTACAGCAGCCTTAGCTTTCAGCAATTCAGCCTTGGCACCGCGAAGATTTTCGATACCTGCGGGTTCATCGTTGTCGATACATCCCGTGAAAGTCACTGAAG
>ENA-UEPL01001458-UEPL01001458.1-human-gut-metagenome-genome-assembly--contig:-NODE-1458-length-17968-cov-5.989604_pt1 | contig 17968 bp, 18 predicted proteins | sample MGYA00242896_ERZ507908 | MGnify/ENA primary metagenome ERZ507908 (study PRJEB26167, sample SAMN06115518) | human gut metagenome | host: Homo sapiens | place: China:Chongqing | collected 2015-08-20...
AACAAAGCATCGGATAAGCCAAAGAAGGGCAAAAAGCCTAAAAAAGAAAAGAAGCCAAAAAAACCTAAAAAAGAAAATAATATTGATGCCGGCGAGATTCGAAAAGCTGCCCACAAGGCATACGAAGAATTGCAAAAAACAAGAAATGATATCCGCTTAGAGGGCGAACGCGTATTAAAATGGATGGCAGATAACAACAAGCGTGGTATTGTGTTAGCCGGTCGTCCTTACCATATTGACCCGGAAATCAACCACGGTATTCCGGAATTGATTACATCTTACGATATTGCGGTATTATCTGAGGACAGCATTTCCCATTTAGGAAAAGTTGACCGGCCAACGATTGCGATGGATCAGTGGATGTATCATTCCAGACTTTATGCCGCTGCCAGTTTTGTACGCACCCAGAACAATCTGGATATGATTCAGCTTAACTCTTTTGGATGTGGACTTGACGCAGTAACAACCGACCAGGTCAATGATATTTTGACAAGTTCCAATAAAATTTGTACGGTTCTTAAAATTGACGAGGTCAACAACTTAGGTGCCGCAAGAATTCGTATCCGTTCGCTTATTTCCGCCGTGAAAGACCGCGAACGCAAGGGAATTAAGTCCTCTCCTCAAAATTCAGCCTATAAACGAGTTGAATTTACAAAGGAAATGCGTAAGAATTACACGATTTTAGCACCACAGATGTCACCAATTCATTTTGACATTTTAATGCCGGCTCTTGCCGCCTGTGGTTACAATCTTGTTCAGCTTCCTACTGGCGTAGGCGAATTGGATTACGGCTTAAAATATGTAAATAATGATGCGTGCTATCCGTCTCTTCTTGTAGTCGGACAGTTCATGAAAGCATTGTTATCCGGCGAGTACGATTTAAATAAAACTGCTTTAATCATTACTCAGACCGGTGGTGGATGCCGTGCAACAAACTATATCGGCTTTATCCGCCGTGCACTAAAAAAAGCAGGCATGGAACAGATTCCGGTTATCTCATTAAGTGCCGGCGTGGAAACAAACTCCGGCTTTGACATCAATTACCGATTGTTAAAAGCCGCTATTCACAGCTTAATCTACGGTGATTTGTTTATGCGTGTCGTATACCGTACCCGCCCTTACGAGAAGGTACCGGGTTCCGTAAACGCTCTTCACGATAAATGGAAAAAAGTCTGTATTGAGGCTGTGAAAAAACCAAAGCAGTCGGAACTTAAGAAAAATATCAAACAAATCGTGAAGGAATTTGATGAAATAGAATTAGATGAAACAAAGAAAAAACCACGTGTTGGAATCGTTGGTGAGATTTTAGTTAAATATCTCCCTGCAGCCAACAATCATGTTGTCGAACTCTTGGAAGCTGAAGGTGCTGAAGCAGTCTGTCCGGATATGCTTGACTTCTTTATGTACAGTGCTTACGATAGTGAATTTAAGGCTGACCATCTTGGCTTTAAGAAAACCAGTAAGTGGCTTGGAAATGCTGCTATCTGGCTGTTAAATCAGTTCCGCAAGCCATACTGCAAAGCACTTGCTGAGAGCAAACGTTTTGAGGCACCACCTGAGATTCACGTACTGGCTAAATATGCAGAACCTTTCGTATCTAACGGTAACCAGACCGGTGAAGGATGGTTTCTCACAGGTGAAATGATTGAATTGATTCACAGCAATGTGCCAAACATCGTTTGTACTCAGCCATTTGGCTGTCTGCCAAACCATGTCGTTGGTAAAGGTGTTATCAAACAGATTCGAAAGGCATTCCCAGATGCCAACATTGTAGCCGTTGACTATGATCCCGGCGCCAGCGAAGTAAACCAGTTAAATCGTATCAAACTGATGTTAGCAACAGCAAATGAGAATTTAAACAAATAAAAAGAATCACAATTTAGGAGTCTGCCAAAAGGCCGGCTCCTTTTTATTTGTAAGAAATAAGGAGTCTGCCTTAGCAAACTCCTTATTATATTTTGAATCATTTTGTAGATTCTTTTTCATTTACTTCTTAACTTAGTTCATTTTCTTTCTAAATACAATTACCCCGAAAATTGCTAATACAGACAATCCCATAACAATCATAGGGAACAAAAGATTTGTTGTATCTCCTGTCTCCGGTGCGGAATCAGATAATGGTACATCTTCGTCAAGCAAAGTAGTTGTTTTCTTACTTGTTGCTGATGCTTTTGGTGTATCCGGGTCTGTCAGCTCTTTACTTGCTCTCGGTGTGTCTTCATCAAAATCAAACAAGTTTGGAGTAGCTGTTGCTGTCACTTCCGGTGTCGGTGTCGCATCATCACCCGGAGTAGCTGTTGGTGTTACCTCTGGTGTAACTGTTGGCGTTGCCGTTGGTGTTGCTGTCGGCGTTGCCGTTGGTGTTGCTGTCGGCGTTGCCGTTGGTGTTGGTGTCGGTGTTGCTGTCACTTTTGGTGTTGGTGTCGCTGTCACCTTCGGTGTTGGTGTCGCCGTTACTTTTGGTGTTGGTGTCGCCGTCACTTTTGGTGTTGGTGTCGCCGTTACTTTTGGTGTTGGTGTCGCCGTTACTTTTGGTGTCGGTGTCGCCGTTACTTTTGGTGTCGGTGTTGCCGTTACCTTTGGTGTTGGTGTCGCCGTTACCTTCGGTGTTGGTGTTGCCGTTACCTTTGGTGTTGGTGTTGCCGTTACCTTTGGTGTTGGTGTTGCTGTCACTTTTGGTGTCGGTGTCGCCGTTACTTTTGGTGTTGGTGTCGCCGTTATCTTTGGTGTTGGTGTCGCCGTTACCTTCGGTGTTGGTGTTGCCGTTACCTTTGGTGTTGGTGTTGGTGTCACTTTTGGCGTTGGTGTCACTTTCGGGACTTTCTTTGAAATCATATGCCATTCGCCAGAATTGCTGACAACAGTATCACATACCAGCCATCCTTCGGATGTAGTACTCAAATTCACAAAAGCTTTTGGCGCAATTATCGTAGCTCTCATACCATCTGAGTTCAAATTCAAATTCGTCGCATAAGGCATATTCCACACAACAGACTCTGCCATTTCCTCGTGTGTTTTACTTCCATTTTTTACAGTAATCTTATATTCCGGAATGCGAACATCATCTTTCAATGATACATTAAATACTAAAGACTGATTTGCTCGCAATGTGACCTTAATACCACCATTCTGAATTTTCCCTGCAGTGATATTTTCAACCATAGCATCCGCATCCACATATACAACTTCTTCATCAATTCCTGTAATGTCTACATGATAATTGTTCATGTCCTTAACATCTTTTGGTGTTGTGTAATCTGCCTTTTTCACAACAGATTCTGCATAGTTTGAAACAGATGCAAGCATTGCTTTAACTTCATCTTTCACACTTTCCTTTACTACTACATAAGGCGTCCCACGGAATTTCGTCTCTCCTACAACTTCTCCAATCCGAACCTCTCCGGAAGCATTTGCTTTGCTCTCAGAAATCGTGTTTCCGTTCCAATGACCATTCCCCTGGTACTTACCTACGGCAAAGTTTGTCTCCATATCTGCTGTCTGATTCAGATAATTACAAACAATTCCGTACTCAATGCAATCTCCCAAAAAAGGCTGATTATTTGACGCAAATGAAATTCCGCCAATTACCCCGATTGCAATTGCGATTGACGCCACAGCAACTGCTGCTTTTGCCCAAAAACTTCGCTTTAATCTCCTCATCATATTCCTCCAGTCTTTTAATCCTTTTAGTTTAATTTGTTACAAGATTAGTATAATTCTATACTTATCATTAGTGTAACATAAACCTATCACATATATCAAGAAGTTTTTTTCATTTTTTTACAATTTTTTAATGATATCAAAATTTCAAATCAGGAAACACTAGAAAGGCCGTTTTGCTATGAAAACATTCACTGATATCCATATAAAATAAGCCATATTTCACTATATGAAATAAGACTCATCCAGTTGAGTCTTATTCAAAATTCATTTTCTATTTTTTCAGGAATCTCCCACTGAATTGGAACTTCTCCATTCTTTATCAAAAAATCATTTGTCTGGCTAAAAGGTTTACTACCAAAGAATCCTCGGTACGCCGACAAAGGGCTTGGATGAGGTGCTTTCAGCACAAGGTGCTTCGGATTTGTCAACATTTTCGCCTTTTCCTGTGCCGGCTTTCCCCATAAAATAAATACAATTGGTCTATCCTGCGTATTTAATTTAGCAATTGCCGCATCCGTAAACTCTTCCCAGCCGACACCACGGTGTGACATCGGCTTGTGTGCCTGAACCGTAAGCACCGTATTCAAAAGTAGAACACCTTGTTTTGCCCACGAAGTCAGACAACCGTGGCTTGGAATTTTGCAGCCTAAATCATCATGCAGTTCTTTGTAAATATTTTCAAGAGACGGTGGAATTGCCACCTGTGGTTTCACCGAAAAGCAAAGCCCATGCGCCTGTCCTTCATTATGGTAAGGGTCCTGTCCCAAAATCACAACCTTAACCTTCTCAAGTGGCGTAAGATGAAAGGCTGTAAAAATTTCATCTGCCTTTGGATATACAATTGTCTCACTATATTGTTTCCGAATAAAAAAGAATAAGTTTTTATAATATTCTTTGGAAAATTCTTCGTGCAATGCACGCTCCCACTCACCTGTCAAAGCACTCATAACAACCTCCCTCTTTTATAACCGTACACTGATTCCCCGCTCTTGCAGGTATTTTTTCAATTCAACGATTTCAAGTTCTTTAAAGTGAAATAGCGAAGCTGCCAAAACTGCATCCGCTTTTCCTTCCGTAAGGGCATCATAAAAATGTTCTTTTGTTCCTGCGCCGCCGGATGCAATAACCGGAATTGAAACATTTTCAGAAACCGTCCGTGTCAGTTCAACATCATAGCCGTCTTTTGTTCCATCACAGTCCATGCTGGTCAAAAGAATTTCGCCGGCACCTAAGCGCTCTGCTTCCATTGCCCATTCCACGGCATCTTTTCCCATATCTACACGACCGCCATTTTTGTAGATTGTCCATCCACTGCCGTCTGCCCGTCTTTTGGCATCAATCGCAACAACGACACATTGGCTTCCAAATTTATCCGCAGCATCCGATACAAGTGTCGGATTTAAAATTGCCGCTGAATTCACTGCAACCTTGTCCGCACCCTCGCGCAAAATCATACGAAAATCCTCAATCGTGCGAATTCCGCCGCCTACCGTAAATGGAATAAACACGGTTTCCGCCACTTTACGAACCATGTTCGCCTTTATCTCTCTTGCATCACTGGATGCTGTAATATCTAAAAAAACCAATTCATCTGCTCCTGCTTTTCCATAAGCAGCACCAACTGAAACCGGGTCTCCCGCATCAATCAAATTAACAAAATTAACTCCCTTTACCACTCTTCCCTCATTTACATCCAAACATGGAATTACTCTTTTCGTAAACACCGAAATTCCTCCTATCTTCGTCTTATTCTATATGGAAACAAAATTCTTCAAAATTTCCAGCCCAACATCTCCGCTCTTCTCCGGATGAAACTGAGTTGCAAAAATATTGTCATGTTCCACTGCCGCATGTACCGGAACAATATAATCCGTTGTAGCGGCTACATCTTCGATATGTTTGGCTTTTAAATAATACGAATGAACAAAATACACATACACATCCTCCGGAATTCCTTTTAACAGTTTTGAATTCGGATTTATTTTCAAAGAGTTCCATCCCATATGCGGAATTTTATATCCTTCTTTTTCCGGAAATCTTACAATTTCACCGGGGAGAAGTGAAAGTCCTTTTACATCATGTTCTGACTCATCGCTTCGCTCAAAAAACAACTGTAGTCCGAGACAAATGCCCATAATCGGCGTACCGGATGCCGCCACATCCTGCAGCACTTTTGCCAGTTCATAGCGGTTCATCTTTTCCATCGCATCCTCAAACGCACCAACTCCCGGCACAATTACATGGTCTGCTTTCTTAATTTCTTTCACATCTCTTGTAATCACCGGATGTTCCCCAATATATTGTAACGCCTTCTCAACGCTTTTAATATTTCCTGCATCGTAGTCTACAATTGCTACCATCGTTTTGTATCACCTCTGTCATTGTATTAGAATAGCCGACCGAAAAACCGGTCAGCTATCTTTTCATTATCTCTCATCCGCTTCATTTCTCTTCTGCCACTGCAAAAGAATCGCCTGCAAGCGGTCTGTGTATTCCTTTTGTGTCTCGGAAGCAATAATATTTCGTGCCTGTGATTCACTGACACCAAACTCATTGTATAATTGATTTGCGAGTTTACTCTCCAATTCATTGTACTGGCTGAGCATATCATACTGCTCCGCTTTTGATTTGTTTGCATCATAAAGACGAATTCCGCCAATCAAAGAATCCAAGGATTCCAAATACATCTTCATCTTATAATAATTCTGATAAGCATCATACTCACGCTGGAGCTGCATACACATACGCACCTTCTGTTTGAGTTCTTTCGACGAATCCGAAACAGAAACTCCTGCCAAAGAATCATAGGCGTTCTTATAATCCCGCTGTTCAAAAGAACTCTCCGCACTTTTTACGGATGTCGTATAAGAAAGTGCCTGACTGCCAAACACAACCGCTACACAGAGAAGTCCGAAAAATACCATAACAATCGCAGCACCAACCGGATTAATTCTGCCAACCACTTCATTAGCTTCCTGCTCGGCTTTTAATCGTTTCTTTTCTTCTTTTTCTGCCGCTTTTGCTGCTGCTTGTTCTGCCTTTGCTGCTGCTTTTTTTTCTTTTTCTTCTTTTGCCTGCTCTGCTTTTGCTGCCTTTTCCTCTGCTGTCTGCTGTTTCTTTTCCTCTTTCGCCGCTTTCTTCTCTTCAGCGTCAGCCTGCTCTTTCTCACGCTCTTTGGCTTCTTCCTCTGCGGACTGCTCCGTAATGATATTACCAAAAATACGTTTAAAGAAACCGTCTTTTTTCTCTTTCTCCTGCTTTATATCTTGTACATCTTCCTCTGTGTCATCTGAAACCGCCAACGGCTCTCCGGACACACCAGCCGCTTCACTATCATCCAATACCAAAGGATCCAGCGCCAAATCACCAAAATCATCACCGGCATCTTCATCCATCTGCGGAACAAATTCTTCCTCAATTTCAGGAAATTCCGGTGCCTCATCTGCCTCACTGTAATCCACAGCAGAAAGTGCATCATCATAAATATCATCTACAGATAAAGCATCTGCATCATCGGCAAATACGCTTTCCTCATCATCTTCCCGAAAAAGAGAAGTCTCAGCCGGACTTTCATCCATAGGCTCTGCTGTTTGAACCTCCTCCTCCGGCTGCACTGCGGAATCCGGCTCATCATAATCTTCATAATCCTGCGAAAGCAGTGTCAAAAGTTCATTTACATCCGCTTCTCCATCAGAAGCTTCTTCTGCCGGTTTCTCCTCCACCTGTTCGTCCATAACGGGTGCCGGTTCACCTGCATTTTCCGGTTCTTTCTCTTCATCACTCATGCTCTGCATCAATTCTTCCAAATAAGCCTCATCCATCTGTGATTCTTCATTTTTACAGTCTTCACACAATTCTTCGCCATCCGGAATTTCTTTTCCACATTTTCTACATAAGGTCAAATGTCACACCTCCTCTTGCCAAAGCACAAACTTCTTATTTAAGCAAAAGGTCCAGCTGATGAACCAATCTGCCAATCTCCGGTTTAGAAAGCTGGGCATCTACACCAAGTGCCTCTCCTTTACGTTTCATCTCATCATTTACCAAAGATGAAAAAATAACAACCGGAAGTCCTTCAAATCTAGGGTCTTCTTTAATTTTCTTGGTCAGATGATGTCCATCCATCTGTGGCATTTCAATATCCGTAATAACAAGTGAAATATCTTTTCCAATCACCGCACCATCTTTCATCATGCGGTCCAAAGTGTTCCATGCTTCCAGTCCGTTGCTTGTTGGAATCAAATGTGAATAGCCAGCCTTTGTTAAGCATTTCTTCAACATCTCAAGAAGCAGCGGTGAATCCTCCGCAAGAAGGATTGTGTAATCAATACGGGAGCGCTCACCCATTGCCTCAATCTCAGACAGCTTAAGTCCCGTTTCCGGATTAACTTCCGTAACAATTTTCTCAAAGTCAAGAACAATAATTATTCTTCCGTTAATCTTTGTAATGCCGGTGGCTACCCCTTTACCATTTCCACTAATGGTAGAGTCCGGTTTTGCGATGTCTTTCCATGATACACGGTGAATACCAAGCACCTGCTGAACATGAAACGCTGTGTGTAGACGGTTAAAATTCGTAATAATATACATATCATGAGATGTGTCAGCGCTTGGCTGAACACCTAACGCTTTCGCCAAATCAATTACGGTAATCAGCCGTTCTCTCGGCATGAAGATTCCCTCTATGTACTCATGTGCATTCGGCACCATCGTTGGCTCTTGATACGGACAGAGTTCATTAATCTTTGCCACATTGATTCCATAATGCTGATTACCAACCACAAACTCCAATAATTCAAGCTCATTGGTACCACTCTCTAATAAAATTCCTGTTTCTACTGCCATTGTCTCTCTCCTCCTTACTCCATGTCATCAATATCATCAAACTGACCGGCATCTGCATAAAGCCCCATTGTATGAAGGGTTCTGACTTTGCGCCGTTCTTGTTCTGCGGTAACTAAAATGACTTCTTTTTTTTCCTGATACATAAACGCCTCCTACTTCATTTTCACTGATGCTTTACTATTCCCTTCTTCAATCGACAAATCAATTGTAGAAGCGTTTGTCGCATTTTTATCTACCTGAAATACTAACACTGCCTTCTGTGACTTTCCTTTCGCAATCACAGTTTCCAAATAATCCAGTTGATTCTCCAATAAACTAATCTGTGGAGAATAAGTTGTTCCGTCCACATTCAGCTGATAGGTGATTTTTCGTCTGTCAATCAGTTTAACCTTTTTTTTCGCACCGGAATTATTTTTTAGTGAAAACTCTGCAACAAGTAGTTTTTTCCCCTGTTCGGCACGAATCTGTGAACTTCCGTATTTATCTGCCAGACGATAAGAAGTATACAAAATCGAAACACCTTTCAGATGATATAAATCATCTAACGATACTTCCTTTTTGGAATCTTCCGGTGTAGCTGCTGTCTGTTCCGGCTGCGATTCCTGTGGTGCGTCTGATGCCTGTGCAGCTGCCGATGTTGGTGTCGGTGTCGCCGGCATCGGTGTCGGCGTTTCTGTAACCTCTTTTTCTTCTTTTGCGATAAGCCGGTACGGATATTTGTCAGAATTTTGGAGCAAAACACCTGCTGCGTACTCCGCAATTTCATTTTCCTGCTCCTCAGACAAATTTTTTATATCCGCACATCCGGTAAGGGATAGAACGGACACAGCCAAAACGGCACATAAAAAACGTATCTGTCTCAAAAAACCCCTCCTTTTACAATTAAATCCAGTTTATTTATTATAGCACATATCCCGTCCATCAATCAACACTTTTCACGTCAAGTTCAAACCAAAATTCGACACCATTGTCATAATTTTTCACACCAAACTTCTGATTATGGGCATCCATAACGGCTTTTACGATAGATAAACCAATTCCATTGCCACCATATTCTCTTGTCCTTGCCTTGTCCACTTTGTAAAATTTCGACCAGATTTTATCCATATCTTCCTCCGGAATCGGATCTCCGGTATTGAATACGCTGGTGCATACATGGTCACCTTTCCGAATCGTCTTAATTTCAATTTTATTCTCGTATTTCACATGATTAAGTGCATTGCTCACATAATTGCTGACAACCTCCTCAATCATATACTCATCTGCCCAAACCATAATTGGTTCCTCATCCGGATGATATGACAACGTAACTTCTTTCTGACGGAACAAAATATCAGAGGAATTTACTATCGACTGAATTACACTTCGCAAGTCAAAATGTTCAAAATGAACCTGGTCATTTCCAAACTCTAACTGATTTAAACTCAGTAGTTTTTTTACCATCTTGTTCATCTTGTCAGCCTCGTCCACAATGACTTCACAGTAAAATTCACGGCTTTCTGCATCATCATTAATATTTTCCTGCAATCCTTCTGCATATCCCTGAATCAAAGCAATCGGCGTCTTCAGTTCATGCGAAACATTCGCCAAAAATTCCTGCCGCATCTGCTCCTGCTCCGAACGCCTCTGTAAATCCAGCTGCAATTCATTATTCGCTGTCTTTAATTCGGAAATGGTTTTCTCCAAGCGGTCTGACAAAGCATTCATACTGTTGCCAAGCACTCCGATTTCATCATCACGGTTATCTTTATAACGAGTTGAAAAGTCAAGTTTCTGCATATTTTTTGCATGAGCTGCCAGGCGCAGAATCGGCTTCGTATATTGATTGCTGACAAAATACATAATAAATACGCCGGCAATCATCACAATCATTCCGACATACAGCATAAACTGATTCGATACACTGGCACTTTCCTGTATACTCTGATAATTACTACGCAGATAAATCCAGTAATTATCGGGCATCTTTCCTGTGAGTTCCAAAAAATTAGAATCTACTCTCGTGTCATACACATTATACATCGAATAATTTGCTGTCTGTGTAATCATTTTACAGTTATCGTCTAGCTTTTGCCCAAAATAAATTGATTTTACGTACTTATCAAGTTGGTTTTTTGTTACCTGCTGCAAACGCTCACTGTCACTCGGATATACATACGCTAATTCCGCGATATCACCAGACCCTTGGTAAACCCGAATCTGCACAAGATAAATGCTCATGTTGGTATTGCTCGAAAGCTGGTCTAACTTATCATAAATTGTATCTTTTTGCTCGCTGTCCATCTTATTCCAATCCACATTTTCACAAATATTGATAACACGCGAATAAACGCCCTGCATCTGGCTTACCTTATTGGACTGATAAAAATATGGCAAAAGCACAACGTTTGCAAGACTGATAACACCGATAATAATGACAATGGTAACGACAAAAATCGCTACCAGTCTTGTTTTCATGGAACGCTTCAAGATAATCACTCCATTTCCTATACTTCAAATTTATATCCCATACCCCAGATTGTCTTAATGTACTTTCCTTTTTCACCCATTTTACTGCGGAGTTTCTTCACATGGGTATCAATCGTTCTGGCATCACCAAAATAATCATAGTCCCACACGTGATTCAAAATCCGTTCACGTGAAAGGGCAATATCTTTGTTTTCCATAAAATAGGAAAGCAGCTCAAATTCCTTGTAACTCAAATCCACTTTCTCACCATCAATTATAACTTCATGTGCGGAGCGGTTTAACACAATTCCGCCATATTCGAGATTTTTCTCATTTGCCGAATTGGTTCTGCGAAGCAGTGCCTCTACACGCGCCACTAAAATCTTTGGACTAAACGGCTTTGCAATATACTCGTCCACCCCAAGTTCAAAGCCACGCAGTTCGTCATTTTCCCCGCCACGTGCCGTCAGCATAATAATAGGCACTTTGGAGTACTGGCGGATTTCCCTGCAGGTTTCCCAGCCATCCATCTTTGGCATCATAACATCCAAAATCACAAGAACAATGTCCTTATTCTCCATAAAAACATCTACGGCTTCTTCACCGTCTGCCGCCTCTAACACACGAAAATTCTGCTTTGTCAAAAAATCGCGTACCAATTTTCTCATACGCTGTTCATCATCTACGACTAAAATTGTATTTCCTGCCATATATAAACTCCTTTCACTGATTCAGACTGTCCTCTTTTTGCTGAAGACGTTCTTCCCATTTTTCATATTTGTCAATCAAATCTTCTTCCATATTAGCCTTATAATTTGTAAAATATGTGAAAATTGAGTATTCAAATCGAAAATTTATTACGACAAAACCAATCAAAAGAACAACTGCCGCAAAAAGGGCAATTTTCAGTTTCTTATTCAGTAACTGCTGCCCTTCGTACAATCGCTTCCACTTTGCTTCTTTTCGTGATGTCTGAGCAATAACATCCGGCTTTTTCTCATTTTCTTCCTTAATTGGAATTGGCGCTAAAGACTGCTCACTCACAAGTCCGCTTTTCCCAATAAAATGCCGCAGTTCCATCAAAAAATTATAACCGGCCATCGTATGAAACATCTTGTCTGACACGCATTTATTATAAATTTTCAAAGCGATTTTCGGATTTTTCAAATCCGCTGAGTGAATCAGTTTTTTTATCTGCTCTGCTTCTTTTTTCGTCTGTTCATACGATTCACGGCTCTCAAAAGAATACTGGTTTGTTACATAATTTTCAGCCATATAAATCCCCGCCTTTATTTCATCTTTGAATTTTTGCCAAGATACTCTTTTACTAATTCAATAAGCATATCATCTCTCGGATAACAGCTCTGTTCTTCGAGATATCTTTTCTCCATTGCTTTCAAAGTCTTGTCCTCTTCTTCTTCCGGCTCTAAAAACGCCAAAAGAAAACGCTCATAATCTGCATCCGATAATGTAAGCCCCTCTTTTATGGCAATTGTCTTTGCTGTCATACGCGCTTTCACCTGATCGTCAGCTGACGACTGAATATCTTCATCAGTCTGACCTAATGCACCGATAAATTCTTCATACGATTGCCCACTTACTTTGGCAAAGACCTGATACGAACGTTTCTGGTCTTTATATGCCTGTTTTCTGGAACCTTCCGGATATTTTTTCACGTTACATTCTTTTAATAAATCCTCCCATACCGTATCACCGATTCCCTCTCTGTTTTCTTTCTCTTCCTTCGCTTTTGCATACGTATAATACGCTTTAACGTTCGGATATTTGTTTTTCGACATCTTTTTCGCATATGCATCGTTAAACTTCGCATTCACCTCAACGGAAAAAGTAATCGTTTTCCCCGCCACGTCCGGATCTGCATCATCCTCTGCAAATGTCACATTCAGATTATATGTCTCTCCTAATTTCAAGCCCATCAATCCGCGTTCAAACGCCGCATTAAACAAATTTCCTGCACCAACTTGAATCACGGCACCGCTCTCACTCAAATCATCGGATGGCTGGTCGTCGACATAGCCTTCGTAATCCAGAGAAATCCAGTCACCTTTCTCTACCCGCTCTCCATCGGCCACCTTTTTCTTCCAGTCCTCTGCCTCCAATAAAATTGCCTGATAAACTTCCGTCTCGGTCGGCGTAACGGTAACCGTTCTCCCCTTATATTTACCAAGTTCCAACATATTATTTTTTGTATAGTCGACTAGCTCTCCGTCCTTCATTTCACCCTGTGCCCGTATTTCTTTTTCCTGCGTTCTTGTCTGTGTGTTCGTTTGCTCCTGCTTATCTTTTTCTCCCTTATATCCAAAATAAAAACCGACGCAAAACCCAATCACTGCCAATACAATAATTACAATCCATGCTTTTTTCTTCGCCTTCATAATATCCTCCAGTACATTTTTCTATTGTCATTCTAGCACAAAAGTGTGACGAAAGAAAGAATATTTGCGTAACCCCTTAGCGGATACGGTTGCTCCGCCTCCAAATTTTTCTTTTCTCCGCTTCTTTTATTAAATAATCGCGGAATGCCGGATGAGCAATACTCACCAATGCTTCCGCACGTTCCCAGGTCGAACGCCCCTCAAGGTTCACAACTCCGTATTCCGTTGCCAGAAAATAAACCTGGCTGCGCGGCGAAGTGATAATATCGCCATTAAACTGCGGACGAACACGTGAATGAGTCTGTCCATCCTTGTCCACATACACACTGCTCATACAAATAAATGCCTTGCCACCACGTGAAGCCGATGCCCCAATCAAAAAATCTAACTGTCCGCCGGTTCCGCTAATCTGTCTGACTCCGGAACTCTCTGCTGCCACCTGCCCATATAAATCAACGGCAACACAACTGTTAATCGACACCATATGATCAATCTGCGCGATCACACTTGGGCGGTTCACATACTCAAGCGGATATGCCGCTACTCCCGGATTATCATCCAACCACTCATACAGTGCATTCGAACCAATCGCACAGCCAAATACACCTTTGCCCGGCTCCAGTTTTTTCTTTCGATTTGTCAATTTTCCCGCCAAATACATTTGCAAATACGCATCCGAGCAAAGTTCCGTATGCATCCCCAAATCTTTCAAATCCGATTTTGCAATAATTTCTCCTAACGCATTTGGCATACTTCCAATCCCAAGCTGCAACGTCGCTCCATCCACAATATGCGGAATCAGGTATTTGGCAATCTGCCTGTCAATTTCCGTCGGTTCCAGTGCTTCCATATTAACAAAAGGCTCATGCTCCCCTTCCACAATATAATCCACATTCGAAATATGAATACATTCGTCATAACCGCCACGCACCTGCGGAAGATTTTCATTTACTTCCACAATCACAATGTCTGCCATGCGGGCAATCGGTGCGGCAACACCGGTATTTACCGAAAAATTAAAATACCCGTGTTTATCCATCGGAGCCACACTGACCATAACAACATTAACGTCTAAAAAGTATTCATAATAAGCAGCATTGTTATGAAAAACCATCGGAATATAATAGCAGAGCCCTTTATCGCAGAGCCTTCTCTCATACGCCGAGCAGTGCCAGCTGTGATACACAAAATGCTCCTGCGTCTCATCGCATTCTGCCACCGCAATTGGTCCCGCCATCAAATTCCCGCGGATTTTCACATCATGAAGTTCGTCTCTTCTTTTGGCAAGTGCCCGGTCTAAAAGAATCGGCTTTCCAAGACAACTCGTATAATCAATCCAGTCACCGTCTTTCACAACAGCAACCGCTTCCTCCGGACTTCTCAGTTTTTGCCTATATTCATTTCTAAAATCCTTCATCCATTCCCCTCATTTCTTATGACAGCCCATGTGGCCGTTTCTTTCCATTTTCATCCACTGTCACAAAAACAGCACGCCCGGTCAAATGACTCTCACCGGTCAGAAAATTCTTTCCTTCTACCAAAATCTCAATACTTGTCACCCCGATTTTTGATACCTCATAATCCAATTGCAGTATCATACCACTTACGACTTCTTTTTTTATCACCACTTCTTTCAGTGCGGCAAGTACAACGTGCTCATTCGTTCCTAACTTTTCAGTCACACCAATCATCGCAGCTTCCGTCACCCACTCCGATATATAGCCGGCGTATAAAGTCTGGTGATGGTTCATAAATTCCGGTCTGACAAAATGTCTTGTTGCTACTTTCATCATTTTCCCTCGTTTCTATGCAACAAGAGACCTTACACATACGCATAAGGTCTCCTGCCAAAATCTAGTTTCTTTTATGCCTCTTTGGCATTGATATAATTCATCAAACCTTCTGCCTTGATGATTTTCTGCATAAACTCAGGGAATGCCTGGCCTTTGTAGGACTCACCCTTTGTCTTATTTGTAATGATACCGCTGTCAAAATCAATTTCCACTTCATCACCGGCTTCAATGCGCTCAGATGCCTCTTTACACTCAATAATCGGAAGTCCGATGTTAATGGAGTTGCGGTAGAAAATACGGGCAAATGTCTCTGCAATTACACAGCTTACCCCCGATGCCTTAATGGCAATTGGTGCATGCTCACGGGAGGAACCACAGCCAAAGTTTTTCTCCGCTACGATGATATCACCTTTTTTTACCTGATTTACAAAATCTTTATCAATATCTTCCATACAGTGTGTAGCAAGTTCTGCCGGATCCGAAGAATTCAGATAACGGGCAGGGATAATTACATCCGTGTCCACATTGTCACCATATTTAAATACTTTACCTAATGCTTTCACAATCAATTTCCTCCATTTCTTACAAGCCAAGTTCGGATGGCTCTGAGATTTTACCGGTAATGGCACTTGCTGCGGCAACTGCCGGACTAGCCAAATATACTTCTGAATCCACATGTCCCATACGTCCAACAAAGTTACGGTTTGTTGTGGATACCGCACGCTCACCTGCTGCTAAGATACCCATGTATCCGCCAAGGCACGGACCACACGTTGGTGTGCTGACAACAGCACCTGCCTCGATAAAGGTCTGCACAAGTCCTTCTTCGATTGCCTGTAAGTAAATCGCCTGTGTAGCAGGAATCACGATGCAGCGGATTCCTTTTTTTACTTTACGTCCCTTCAAGATGCTTGCGGCAACACGCATATCCTCGATTCGTCCATTTGTACAGGAACCAATGACAACCTGGTCGATGACTACTTCGCCGGCTTCTTTTACGGTCTTTGTGTTTTCCGGCAGATGCGGGAATGCTACCGTAGACTCTAATGTATTCAAATCAATGGTAATCGTCTCATCATACTCGGCATCCTCATCCGACTCATAAATTGTATATTTCTTTGTCGAATGTTCTTCCATATATGCAATCGTCTTTTCATCAACCGGGAAAATACCATTTTTGGCACCTGCTTCGATTGCCATATTGGCAATGGAGAAACGATCATCCATAGACAAGCTCTTTACACCCTCGCCCATAAATTCAAGAGAGCGGTACAACGCACCATCTACGCCAATCAATCCAATCAGATGAAGGATTACATCTTTACCGCTGACCCATGGCTTTAACTCACCTTTTAATTCTACCTTAATGGCAGATGGTACTTTAAACCATGCCTGTCCGGTAATCATGCCGGCACCCATGTCGGTACTTCCGACACCGGTAGAAAAAGCACCCAGTGCACCGTATGTACAAGTATGGGAATCTGCTCCAATACATGTCTCACCGGCAACAATCAAACCTTTTTCCGGCAAAAGGGCGTGCTCAATTCCCATCTCGCCAACTTCAAAATAGTTTGTAATTCCCTGTGCTTTTGCATATTCGCGTACACATTTGCAGTGTTCTGCTGATTTAATATCTTTATTCGGTGCAAAATGATCCGGTACAAGTGCAATTTTGTCCTTATCAAACACCGTCTTTTTATTCAATTTCTCTACTTCATGAATCGCTACTGGTCCGGTAATATCATTTGCCAGTACCAAATCCAAGTCTGCCTCAATTAACTGACCCGGTACTACCGACTCCAGTCCTGCATGGGCCGCAAGAATTTTCTGCGTCATCGTCATACCCATCGTTCATTCCTCCATTCTTTGTGTATAAGTTCTTAACATTCACTATCATAACAGAAAAACGGCGTTCTGTAAATTATGTTCCTTCTAAAAATTTACAAAACCACCGTTTTTTAATTATTTTGTACCGGTTGAACCAAAGCCGCCCTCACCGCGCACTGTATCCTCTAACTCGGATACTTCTTCGTACTCCGCAAAAATATAAGGAGCAATCACCATCTGTGCCACGCGCTCGCCGCTTTCAATCGTTATATCTTCGTTTGAATGATTGTGAAGCGCTACCATAATCTCGCCGCGGTAATCGGAATCCACCACACCAACTTTATTGGCCGGTGCCAGTCCTTTTTTACACGCCAGCCCGCTTCTTGCATACACAAGTCCGACAAGTCCTGTAGGAATTTCCATCGCAATCCCGGTATGGACAAATTCCGTTGCTCCTTTTGCAATGGTAAGCGGTGCATCCAGACACGCATACAAATCCGCACCCGCCGCAAATTCCGTTCCGTAATGCGGCATCTGTGCTCTTTCGTCTAATTTTTTAAATTTTACTGTTGTTTTATTCATTTTCTTCCTCACTATTTATTGTATCTCACGTTCCCAGTGAACAATTTCTCCGGCATCTAATGTCTTTTTTACATCAATAATGCGCTGATTATCGGAACCACGGAAATTGATTTTCAGATTTTTTCTGTCAATCATAAACTCTCCATCAACCACAATATCAAGATAGGATACAATTTCTTTTGTCACTTCCGACTCTTTACACATTTTATCTAAGACATCTTTGTCAAACAAATAACCGGTATAGCACCAGATATTTTTCTCCGGATATGTCTGTTTTACCACGCGAAGCAATGGAAGAATCCCCTCCTGATTGACAGGTTCCATCGGCTCACCGCCAAGCAGGGACAAACCGGCAATATAATTTGGTTTTAAATACTCTAAAATCCGGTCGATTTGTTTGACAAAGATGTCTTA
>ENA-UEPL01001459-UEPL01001459.1-human-gut-metagenome-genome-assembly--contig:-NODE-1459-length-17956-cov-6.168410_pt1 | contig 17956 bp, 9 predicted proteins | sample MGYA00242896_ERZ507908 | MGnify/ENA primary metagenome ERZ507908 (study PRJEB26167, sample SAMN06115518) | human gut metagenome | host: Homo sapiens | place: China:Chongqing | collected 2015-08-20...
GATTCTTATCGGGCAAGAACGGGTTACGATGATTACGAAGGCGATGAAGCACCACACGGATTACATCGAGCAAAGGGCAGCTATTTCGATAATGAATAATATCGCAGAAGGGTTTGAATCCGGGAGCAATCCGATGTTCAAACGCTTTCTCTGTATATCTAAAGGAAGCTGTGGAGAAGTTAAAAGTATGCTTTATATTGCTAAAGATTTAAACTACATATCCGAAGAAAAAAGTGAATTACTCCTCCAGGATTGCCAGGGCCTATCTGTAGCAATTAACAAATTTATCCATTATCTGCAACAACACCCCACCCATTAACTCAGCAACTCAGCAACTCTATAACTCAGCAACTCATTATGACAACCGAAGATAAACTTTTAGGAAAACAAGTCGAATATCCCCAACACTATTGTCCGGCTATTCTTGTAGCGGTCCCCCGGCGGCAAAACCGGGAAATCTATGGCATAGACCACCCAGACCATCTATTTTGTGGTTATGACAGCTGGCATGCCTACGAAGCCAGTTTTATCCTAGATAATGGTATACCGGTAGCCGGGATGTTGAAAATTACTTATCCGGCTTCCAGTCCCTCGATTGTAGAAAGTAAATCTTTGAAATTGTATTTAGGTTCCTTTCATATGGAAGCTTTAGGCAAGACACTCGGGCAGGCTGTCGACCGATTCGTTGCCACAGTAGCTGCCGATCTTAGTGCGTTGTTGTGTACCGAAGTAAAAGTCCATTTTTATGAAGATGTCCCTTCTTTTCTGCCTTTTGATTTCAATGATTACACCCTGCTGGAAAAAGAGCCCGACACCTATGCACTCCAGTTTTCCGTCTATCAGGAAAACCCCGCCTTACTGACCGAAAACATCCAGGAAGCAGGGGAATTAAAAGTATGTAGCCATCTACTGAAAAGTAACTGTAAGATCACCCGTCAACCCGATTGGGGAAGTTTGTACATTCATCTGAAAGGCCGGACACAACCGGCCTATGCCTCTCTGTTGAAATACATCGTTTCGCTGCGTAATGAAAATCATTTTCACGAAGAAATTTGTGAGATGACTTTCAAACGCCTCAGTGATCTTTTCCAACCCGAAATTCTCATGGTAAGTTGCTTATACACCCGTCGTGGCGGGATAGATATTTGTCCTTGCCGGGCCAACAAACCGGATTATCTGCCGCATTATCTGCCCCAAGCCGATATACTGACCCAGCGGAATTTCCGGCAATAACCGCCTGCTTTCTTTCTGTTAAACCCCCGTTCCTGTTTTAGCTGTCATCACCGTTTTCACTGTATTTATAAATCTATTTGCCGAGTATCTTTTCGTACGTACCGTCCTTCAACACTTCCAATCCTTTCTTCAGCATATCGTTCTCCTCATTCATAATCTGATACATCTCGTTCATATTCCAAAGATCCCGGGCTATCAATGCTTTCAGCTGCAATTTAATGGTAGGCAAAAGAGGTTTCAGTGCTTTATCGTCTCTGGGGATATCCGCTTTTTCCCCTGCTTTTACAATTTCATCGATCATGGCATCGGTCACCTGAAAATTCTTCACAAAAGAATCGAAATCAGGATATTTCTTTTTCAGCTGATCCCTGTTTTTATCGATATAATTGGCAATAAACTCACCGATTACATTTTTAGCGATCAGCCGGTTAAAGTACAAATAGCTGATCGTCGTATCGAGAGGCACGAACACGTCCGGGATAATACCTCCTCCACCGTATACAGGGCGTTGTTTTACTTTCGTAAAATATTTCAGGGAATCATTCACTACAATACTGTCAGCACTGACCATTTCTCCGCTCCGATACCGGTTATACAACTCGGCTTCATAATCTTCTTCGCCTTTCGAATAAGGTTTTTGTATACATCTCCCCGAAGGCGTATAATAGTGGGCTATCGTCAGCCGGACCATAGATCCGTCGGTCAGAGGAAACTGTCTTTGCACCAAGCCTTTCCCGAAAGACCTCCGGCCCACCAATACGCCCCTATCCCAATCCTGAACAGCTCCGGAAACAATCTCACTGGCAGAAGCCGAATTGCCGTCGATCAATACGACCACCCGTCCACCCTGCAAGAGTCCTATAGGCGTTGAATATTCTTCGCGCCGCCCGGAATTGACCCCGTCGGTATAAACGATCATCTTCCGTCCATCCAACAAGTGATCGGCGATACCGATAGCGGCTCCCATATATCCCCCTCCATTCGTCTGCAAGTCCAGTATCAAATCTTTCATCCCCTGAGCCTGCAATTTTTTGACAGCTTCCTCGAATTCATCGATCGTGGTCGCTGCAAAGCGGGATAACTTGATATATCCGGTCGTCTTATCCAGCATATAAGTAGCATCGATACTATAAATCGGAATTTTTCCCCGGATAATACGGAAATCCATATTTTCATGTCCTCTCAGCACGCCGACCTTGACAATCGTGCCTTCCTCTCCTTTCAAGCGTTTCCGGACCTCTGTATTCGATAATTTTTTCCCGGCGATATTCTCTCCGTCCACGGAAACGATCCGGTCTCCTGCCATCAATCCGGCCTTCTCGGAAGGGCCGCCAGGCACGATAGCCACAACAGCCAACGTATCCCGGAGAATAGTAAACTGAATACCTATACCGAAAAATCCACCTTCCAAAGGCTCGTTCATCTCATCTACTTCTTCCTTCGTGATATAAACCGAATGAGGATCGAGATCGGACAAAGCTTTTATAATCGCATCTTCCGTCAGCTTCTGCAAATTTACGGTATCGACATAAAAGGCATCGATATAGGCCATCAGCCGCTGATATTTTATGCTTTGTTCTCTCACCTGATTCTCCCGGTTTTGTGCTATCGTCCGGTTGAATAGTGCTCCTGTCAGCAGCAAGAGCCCTGTCAAAATAAAAAGTCTTTTCATCTTATTTAAAGTTACTTCGTTATCCAGGAATAGTTATATCTCTACTTCTTCTCAAGTTCCAATACTTCCAAATCTTTCATTTTCCCCTTTTCTATGACAAAACGGATGGCTGTCCTGACTTTATGGAAACCATACTTCCCGGCAGCCCCGGGATTGATGTGTAAACATCCCAGCGTCTTATCGAACATAACTTTCAGGATATGAGAATGGCCGCAGACAAACAGCTGCGGGCGTTCGTCGTACAATAGCGTCCGTATTCCGGCGTCATAATGTCCGGGATATCCTCCGATGTGGGTCATCACTGTTTTTACTCCTTCACAATCGAATATTAAAGTAGGGGCAAACATCGTCCTTATCTCTCCTCCATCGATATTACCGTATACAGCGCGTAAATTAAAGTTGGCGGCCAAACGATCGGTAACCGCTAAATCACCGATATCCCCGCAATGCCAAACCTCATCGCAATCTTTGAAAAAATCCAATATCTTGCTATCCAACCAGCCATGTGTATCCGATAATAATCCTATTTTCATAAGCTCTTATGCTCTTCTAATTTATAAAGCATCTTTATTTCTTCCGCCCAGTTTTCTTCATCGGGAGTTTCCAGAATCAGCGGCATACGATCGAAACGGGGATCTCTCATAATCCGGCGGAAAGTCTCTATACCCAATTCGCCTTTCCCGAGCACCTCGTGCCGATCGACATGAGAACCTTGCCCTTTTTTAGAATCGTTCAGATGCATACCTTTCAGATACTTCAATCCGATCACTTCATCGAAATGCTCAAAAGTTTCCTGAAAGCCGTTTTCACTCTTGAGGTCATATCCGGCAGCGAAAGCATGACAGGTATCGATACATACTCCAATCCGGTCTTTATCTTCAACTTTGTCGATAATATAGGCCAACTGTTCAAAAGTATATCCCAGATTAGACCCTTGTCCGGCCGTATTCTCAAGCACGGCACAGACACTCTTGGTCTTATCCAGCGTGATATTGATCGATTCGGCAATTATCGTCAGGCACTCCTCCTCACTCACTTTCTTCAACGAACTTCCCGGATGAAAATTGAGTAGTTTCAGTCCCAGTTGTTCACAACGCAACATTTCATCCAGAAAAGCACTCCTGGATTTTTCCAAAGCCTCTTTATCGGGATTTCCCAAATTGATCAGGTAACTATCATGAGGCAGAATCTGATCGGCCGTATAACCGAATTCCTGACAACGCTGCTGAAAGCGTTCCACATTTTCAGCCGAATAGGGTGCTGCCACCCATTGGCGTTGATTCTTCGTAAATAAAGCGAAACCTTTCGCTCCGATCCGATAAGCATTTACAGGAGCATTCTCCACTCCACCCGATATACTGACATGTGCTCCGACATATTTCATATTCCGATGTCTTTTAATAATAATCTTCTGTTTAACTTCAGTCTCAAGAGGTATAACGCCCGATCAACACAAAAGTTCAATAATTTGCAAAGTTAATTTTTTATACTAAATATCTCATATCCCTCTCCCACAAGATCGTAATCTATCCTTAAAATCTATCCTCCGGGATTTACAAACCTACAAAAAGTTAGCCGAAATCTTACTTAACGTCTACAAAATTGGAAATAGTTTTATTAAAATAAAAGCGGGCATCTTCAACAATGCCCGCTTTCACATCTTCCGTCTTTCGGTTATTTAATCAACTCTACGCTTCTCTTCACAAATTTATTCAGTGCTTCTCCTTTCAACAGACCGTTAGCGAGTAAGGCAAGGTCGATCAACTGGCCGACCACCTGATTACCTTTACCATATTCCTGCAACAGCTCTTGTTTTTGTTTTCTCAAGCCATTGATCTTATCGTCATATTCTTTCTTCCGGTCTTTGTCGACTTGTGGAATTTCATCTTCTTTCTTCCCTTTGTTCAGTTCGTCGATCTCTGTTTTCTTCCCTTCATTTTCTTTAATTTCGAAATCGATCGGTTCGAGTTTAGCCGCCATTTCTTTCTGTTCATCAGCCAGGATATTCTTTACCAGCTTATGATCGGTATTCACCACCAACGTAAACTGGTCGTCCATAGCTCCATAGAATCCCATCCCCGGATTCATGGCAGCCATCTCTTTCATCCGCCGCATAAACTCAGAACGGGTGATTAAAACAGGATCGGCCGTTTCGCCCAACGCTTCGAAATTGACCACATACATGCCTCCTTCTTTGGGGAGTTGTGCATTGAAAACATCCTTCATCTCCTCCTGTTCAGCTTCGCTCCAATCGGTTTCCTTCGTTTCATTTTTAGGAATCAGTTTATCGATCACATCCGAGTCGACACGTAAAAATTTATGATCGGCATTTTTCTGCTCGATATGATTGATAAAATGCGTGTCCAACTGCCCATCCATCACCAAAACGTCATAGCCTTTATCCTTCGCAGCCTGGATGTAAGTATATTGTTCCTGTACGTCGGTAGCGTACAGATAAACGATATGATTGTCCTTATCCGTTTGGTTGACTTTCACCAGATTTTCATACTCTTCCAGGGTAAAATATTTCCCATCGGTATCTTTGAGCAGCACGATAGGATTGGCCCGTTCGGCAAATTTCTCATCTGTCAGCATGCCGTATTGGATAAATACCTTCAGGTCATCCCATTTTTTCTCGTACTCTTCCCGGTTGTTTTTGAAGATATCGGTCAGGCTGTCGGCCACTTTCTTCGTAATGTGGTTGGAAATCTTCTTCACATTCCGGTCACTTTGCAAATACGAACGCGAAACATTCAACGGAATATCCGGCGAATCGATCACCCCATGCAGTAAAGTCAGGTATTCGGGTACGATCCCTTCGACAGAATCGGAAACATATACCTGATTGCTGTATAATTGAATTTTATTTTTTTGTATTTCAAACTTATTATCGATTTTCGGGAAATAAAGAATACCGGTCAGATTAAACGGATAATCTACATTCAAATGGATATGGAACAAAGGATCTTGTGCCATGGGATACAATTCCCGGTAGAATTTCTGATAATCTTCTTCCTTCAGTTCGGATGGTTTACGTGTCCACAGCGGATTGGTGTCATTGATGATATTATCTTCTTCGGTATCGACATATTTTCCATCTTTCCATTCTTTCTTCTTTCCGAAAACAATCTCTATCGGGAGGAATTTACAATACTTCGTCAATAAATCCTGTAGCTTATTCTCTTCCAGGAAATCCTTTTCCTCGGCATTGATATACATAATGATATCCGTTCCCCGTTCGGCTTTTTCGGTATTTTCCAGGGTGTATTCGGTATCTCCTTCACCGGTCCATTTTACAGCCTGCGCTCCTTCTTTGTACGATTTGGTCACGATTTCCACCTTATCGCTCACCATAAAGGCAGAGTAAAATCCCAATCCGAAATGACCGATGATCGTAGCGGCATCATCTTTATGTTTTTCCAAAAATTCTTCTGCTCCCGAAAAAGCAATCTGGTTGATGTATTTTTCCACCTCTTCCCGGGTCATTCCGATACCGCTGTCGGATACCGTCAAAGTACCTGCCTCTTTGTCAGCTTTCACCCGCACCCGCAAATTAGAAGCCTCCCCTTTAAATTCTCCCGAAGATGCCAATACTTTCAATTTTTGTGTAGCATCTACTGCATTCGACACTATCTCACGAAGAAAAATTTCATGATCCGAATAGAGAAACTTCTTAATAATCGGAAATAAATTCTGTGTTGATACTCCTATTTTTCCAGTTGCCATAGTATATCTGTTTTTAAGTTTTTAATTTCAAGTTTACGCAGGTAAATACACAATTGTTATGCCAAAAAAATGAAAGTGACAAAAAGACAGCCAAAGCTTCAAATCCATAGCAATCCCAATAAGAATAAAATAAAGCAGTTATATACATATTTACACTTATAAATGTAGGTTTATTTCGTTAGTAATTCGTCTTCGGTGATCGGAATTGTCGACCCGGTCGCTTCTGTCGGTCGTCTAACTTTTTCTATCACTGACCGGCGGAACTCCTCGCAAGCTCGTCAGACACCACCGGTCGGGCGTTCAGAAAAAGCAAGACGACACTCGACAGAGCTCCAATGGTCGCCAATCCCGATCACCTCCGACTTACGTTATCACTGAATTGCAAACCAGTCTTGATTTAAGAAAGATTATTCTCACTGGAAATAATCCGGACAGTCCGGCTTCCTGCTGTTGCAAATTTTTGGTTGTATTTTCTTTGGCGGTTAGCTCTGCCGTGAGATGCAGGGTTTTATGCCGGAAGACCATTGGAGCAGGAACGAGGGTCCGGTTAGGTTTTCCGAATGCCCGACCGGTGGTGTCTGACGAACGCAGTGAGGAGTTCCGCCGGTCAGTGAAGGAAAGCCTTAACGGACCGGTCCAGGCGAACCGGTCTGACGGGATAAAACCCGGAATCGGAATAGAAAGAAAAAATAAACCTACGTTTCTATTATAGCCTAAATTTCCTCTTCCGTTTTTTCCTCGGTCAACGGCTTCAGATTTTCCGGAATCTGTTCTTCTTCATCGGAAAAATAAGGAAATACATCCATAAACTGAGTATCCGTGAGACTGGCAATCTCATAAGGGACCACAAAAGAAGCCAGACTTTTCTCCAGATTCTCCAAAGCTTTGTTAATATTCGAGGCTGCCACCAGATAATACTGACCGGTGGATTTTTCTTTTCCGCTCACTTCATCGGCATCGATGATATTTACCTTCGCCTTATACCAACGGTCGTCATTTTCATCTTCCGAAGGAACCAGTTCCGTAATATTCGATTTTTTCAGACTACTGATATAATAATCTCCCGAAATCACCGATTCCATCTCATGCATAATCCTGCTCTCTGCTTCCGTATACGACATCGCATCCAACAGGTAAGCTTCATTTACTTTTTTTTCACGCCCATCCTCGTTCACCTTCATGTACTTCACCTTCGCTTCAAACCAATTCGCAGTCATTTTTCTCTGTTTTTTATTATTTACAACAATCACTTACATCACGCTCTGTTCGTAATGCTCCGGCAAAGATAACACAAAATCGGCCGGTAATTACCATCTTGCCTTTATTTCACTTTTTCAAATCAGAATCCGGAAAAAATTTTACGTTCATTATATAAAATAGTATATATTTGTTCAGATAGAAATATCACAAATCAAAGCACTCTGATTATCAATTTAATAAACAATGGACGAACAAAAACAGACCCAACTGGAAATCGATCTGAGCCACGAGGTGGCCCAAGGCACTTATGCAAATCTGACGATCATAGCACATTCAACTTCAGAGTTTATTATCGACTTTATCCGTTTGATGCCCGGAGTAACGAAACCGGAAGTAAAAAGCCGGATTATTCTGACTCCCGAAAATGCCAAACGCCTGATGTTGGCTTTACAGGACAATATCTGGAAATATGAACAGGATAACGGTACGATACGCCTTGCTTCGGAAAACCAGCAACCGACAGGATTTCCTATCGATCTGGAACCGAAAGGACAGGCTTGAATAACTGCAGGCATTTTTTCTTTCTGTCCCGGAATCGGGACAGAAAGTCTTTTTATCAATTCAATATCAGCTCTATCACCGGAATTTCAACATCGGGCCCGACATCCGGTAACACCAAAAGAATATCCTTTTCGTCCAGTTCATCCTTGTGGGTCACACTTGCATTGGCCTTACCGAACCGCAATTCCGATCGGATCTTTAGGTACCTGCGGATGAATCCGGTCAATCTCAAAGTCCGGATGGTGCCAATCCAGCAGACTGTAATAAAACCCCACCTTCAGTCCTTCCGCCCGGAAAGTCTCCACCCACTCCCTGATCAAATCCTTGCGGCACAAGGGAGGGTTCAGGGCCTGATAGTCCGTATAATCAGTTTTGAACAGACAAAAACCTTCGTGGTGCTTGGTGGTGATCACCGCATACTTCATACCCGCAGCCTTCGCCATCTTTGCCCACTCACGCGGATTATACAAATCCGGATCGAACAAGTCGAAATACTTTTCAGAATCTTCCACCAGAATCTTCTCATAGCGCATCACCCACCCATATCTGGCAGGCAAGGTGTACAATCCTCAATGGATAAACCTACCGAAACGGTCGCGTGTCCACCAAACCATCCGTTCCTGCTTTTCCTGTTCCGTCTCATCCTAAATCTTACGCTGTACCTTACCTGCCGGAGCCAGTAAAAACATCATACTCAAAAATAACACACACACACTTTTTGAAACACTATCCCCAAACGATATTTTCCCCAATAATCAACTATCAATGAATCAACATTCGCTTCACAGAAATCAAACAAAATCCGATGCAGTATTCAAATAAATTTGATACCGCATCGGATTATATTACAAAAGCAACCGATCGTTTTGCTCTTACTCCAGTTACTTGTTACCCTGCATTTTCTCCATTTCCTCTTTCGATCCAACGACCAATCCCCGGAGTTCTTTCATACCGGTACCCACCGGAATCAAGTGACCGCAGATCACGTTTTCTTTCAAGCCTTCCAACGGATCCACCTTACCGTAGATGGCAGCTTCGTTCAATACTTTTGTCGTTTCCTGGAAAGAAGCGGCAGAGATAAAGCTGGAAGTCTGCAAAGCAGCGCGGGTGATTCCTTGCAATACCTGAGCCGAAGTTGCAGGTACAGCATCGCGGGCTTCGACAACTCTTAAATCCCGGCGTTTCAACTGAGAATTGATATCACGGAGTGTACGGGCAGAAATAATCTGGCCGGCTTTCACGCGATCGGAGTCTCCGGGTTCCATCACCACCTTCTTACCGAACATCTCGTCATTTTCCTCCATAAACTCGCTCTTATCCACGATCTGATTCTCCAGGAAGCGGGTATCTCCGGAATCCTGAATCAATACCTTACGCATCATCTGGTGTACAATGATCTCGAAATGTTTATCGTTGATCTTCACACCCTGCATCCGGTATACATCCTGAACTTCATTCACAATATATTCCTGAACGGCAATCGGTCCCTGAATATTCAGAATATCGGTCGGAGTGATCGCTCCGTCGGACAACGGCGTACCGGCACGTACATAGTCATTTTCCTGTACCAGGATCTGTTTTGACAGAGAAACCAGGTATTTCTTCACCTCGCCGGCTTTAGAAGTTACGATAATTTCGCGGTTACCCCGTTTGATCTTACCGTAAGTCACCTCTCCGTCGATTTCAGAAACGACTGCCGGATTCGACGGGTTACGAGCCTCGAACAACTCGGTTACACGAGGAAGACCTCCCGTGATATCGCCTGCCTTACCGACAGCTCTCGGGATCTTCACGATCGTACTACCGGCCGTTACTTCGTCTCCTTCTTTCACTACGATATGAGCCCCTACCGGCAAGTTATAACTCTTGACGATATTCCCGTTTTTGTCTTCAATGGTCAAAGCAGGTGCTTTGGTCTTATCACGGAACTCGGTGATTACTTTTTCACGGAAACCGGTCGTTTCATCCGATTCTTCTTTGTAAGTCTCTCCTTCGATCAGATTTTCAGAACCGATCTTACCACTGAATTCAGTAATGATCAATGCATTGAACGGGTCCCATTCGCAAAGCAGATCATTCTTCTTAATTTCCTGACCGTCTTTCACAAACAGTTTCGCACCGTAAGGAATATTATGCGTAATCAGGATAATGTTGGTATTCTTATCGATAATCCGCAATTCAGTCAAACGGCCGACAACGACATCACATTTCTGACCGTTGTCCTGTGTATATTCTACTGAACGCAATTCCTCGAATTCTATGATACCGTCATATTTCGCTTTCAGAGAGTTCTCGGTCGAGATGTTACCTGCCGTACCACCCACGTGGAATGTACGCAAGGTCAGCTGTGTACCCGGTTCACCGATAGACTGTGCAGCAATGGTACCGACAGCTTCACCCATCTGTACCAGCTTACCGGTAGCCAGGTTACGTCCGTAGCATTTCGAACATACCCCTTTCTTCGCTTCGCAAGTCAGTACAGAACGTACTTCTACACGTTCGATCGGTGATTTCTCAATGGCTTCGGCAATCTCTTCAGTGATTTCATCTCCTGATTTCACCAATAACTCACCGGTGTGAGGATGGTAAATATCGTGTACAGACACACGTCCCAGGATTCTTTCATACAACGAAGCGACTACTTCTTCGTTATTTTTGATAGCAGCGATAGTAACCCCTCTCAACGTACCACAATCCTCTTCTGTGATTGTAATATCGTTGGCAACATCCACCAAACGACGGGTCAGGTAACCGGCATCTGCCGTTTTCAGAGCCGTATCGGCCAAACCTTTACGGGCACCGTGAGTAGAGATAAAGTACTCCAACACGGACAATCCCTCTTTGAAATTCGCCAAAATCGGATTCTCGATAATCTGACCACCGGTAGCACCCGATTTCTGCGGTTTCGCCATCAATCCACGCATACCGCCCAACTGACGGATCTGTTCACGGGAACCACGGGCCCCGGAGTCAAGCATCATATAAATAGAGTTGAATCCCTGATCGTCTTCGGCCAATTGTTTCATCAACGTATTGGTCAGCTTGGCGTTCACATGCGTCCAGATATCGATGATCTGATTGTAACGTTCGTTGTTCGTGATGAAACCCATGTTATAGTTGTTCATGACCTCTTCTACCTGGTCATATCCTTCCTGTAACAGGGCATCCTTTTCTTCCGGTACGATAACGTCGGCCAGATTGAACGACAATCCGCCTTCGAATGCCATACGGTATCCCAGGTCCTTGATATCGTCCAGGAATTTGGCAGTCACATCAACCCCGCAACGTTTGAACACATCACTAATGATGTCACGCAATGATTTCTTTGTAATCAGTGTATTGATGTACGGGAAATTCTTCGGTGTAAACTGGTTCAGAATAACACGTCCCACAGTCGTTTCGATCATATGGACATATTCATTTCCAGCATGATCGACATCCTTGATCTTCACCTGTATCTGAGCATGCAAATCTACCGCCTTTTCATTCAGGGCGATGATCACCTCCTCGGGTGAATAGAATTTCAATCCTTCTCCTTTAGCTCCCTTACGCGGTTTGGTGATATAATACAAGCCGAGCACCATATCCTGCGAAGGCACTGTAATCGGTGCCCCATTAGCAGGGTTCAGAATGTTATGTGCACAAAGCATCAGGATCTGAGCTTCCAGAACAGCTTCATTACCCAGCGGCAAGTGAACGGCCATCTGGTCACCGTCGAAGTCGGCATTGAATCCGGTACAAGCCAGCGGGTGCAAACGGATAGCCTTTCCTTCGATCAATTTCGGCTGAAAGGCCTGAATACCCAAACGGTGAAGGGTCGGAGCACGGTTCAACAATACCGGATGACCTTTCAATACGTTTTCCAGAATATCCCAAACCACCGGATCACGACGGTCTACGATTTTCTTGGCACTCTTCACGGTCTTCACGATACCCCGTTCGATCAACTTCCGGATGATAAACGGCATATATAATTCGGCTGCCATATCTTTCGGCAAACCACATTCGTGCATTTTCAGGTCCGGACCCACCACAATAACCGAACGGGCCGAATAGTCGACACGTTTACCGAGCAAGTTCTGACGGAAACGTCCTTGTTTACCTTTCAAACTGTCGGAGAGTGATTTCAACGGTCGGTTATTCTCGATCTTAACGGCATTGGATTTACGTGAATTGTCGAACAATGAATCGACAGCTTCCTGCAACATTCGTTTTTCATTACGCAGGATCACATCCGGCGCCTTAATTTCGATCAACCGTTTCAGACGGTTATTCCGGATAATGACCCGACGGTACAAATCGTTCAGGTCGGAAGTAGCGAAACGTCCTCCGTCCAACGGTACCAACGGACGCAATTCCGGTGGAATTACAGCCAGCACCTTCACGATCATCCATTCGGGTTTATTCACCTCTTTGCTTTCACGGAAAGCTTCTACCACTTGCAGACGTTTCAGCGCTTCGTTTTTACGTTGCTGAGAAGTCTCGGTATTGGCTTTATGACGTAATTCGTAAGACAGATCGTCCAAATTCAGACGTTCCAACAACATCTGAATCGCCTCGGCACCCATCTTAGCGATAAATTTATTCGGATCGTCATCGTCCAGATGCTGATTGTCGGCAGGCAGAGCATCTACGATGTCCAGGTATTCCTCTTCCGTGAGCATATCCAGCTCAGCGATTCCTTTTTCAGACATAATACCCGGTTGTACCACGATATAACGTTCGTAGTAAATGACAGCATCCAATTTCTTGGAAGGTAATCCTAACAGATATCCGATCTTGTTGGGGAGGGATTTGAAATACCAGATATGAGCCACCGGAACGACCAGCTGGATATGCCCCATCCGTTCACGGCGTACTTTTTTCTCCGTCACTTCCACACCACAACGGTCACAAACGATACCTTTATAACGGATGCGTTTGTATTTACCGCAATGGCACTCGTAATCCTTTACCGGACCGAAAATCCGCTCACAGAACAGACCGTCACGTTCAGGCTTATAAGTACGGTAGTTGATGGTCTCGGGCTTCAACACCTGTCCACTGGAATGTTCCAGAATTTCCTCAGGAGAGGCCAGTCCGATAGCAATTTTTGTAAAGCTCTTGGGCTTGTTGGTATTATTATCTTTTCTAAAAGCCATAATTTTTGAAGTTAAAGGCTAAAAGCTAAAGGCTAAAGGCTTATTACCTATAGCTTTTAGCTTATAGCTTTTTACATTATATCAAGTTCACGCTTAATCCCAGTCCTCTCAGCTCATGCAACAATACGTTGAATGATTCGGGCAGACCCGGGGTAGGCATAGGCTCTCCTTTTACGATATGCTCGTAAGTTTTGGTACGGCCCATTACATCGTCAGACTTCACGGTCAGGATTTCCTGCAGGATATGAGCAGCTCCGAAAGCTTCCAGAGCCCAAACCTCCATCTCACCGAAACGCTGCCCACCGAATTGAGCTTTACCACCCAAAGGCTGTTGCGTAATCAACGAGTACGGTCCGATCGAACGGGCATGCATTTTATCATCTACCATGTGCCCCAGTTTCAGGAAGTAGGTCACTCCTACTGTCGCCGGCTGGTCGAAACGTTCACCGGTACCACCGTCATACAGGTAGGTTGTACCGTAACGAGGCACACCGGCTTTATCGGTATAGGCATTGATATCGTCCAGGCTTGCACCGTCGAAAATCGGAGTGGCGAATTTCAATCCCAATTCTTTACCGGCCCAGCCCAATACAGCTTCGAAAATCTGTCCCAGGTTCATACGGGAAGGTACACCCAACGGATTCAAACAAATATCCACCGGAGTACCGTCGGCCAGGAACGGCATATCTTCAACCCTTACAACGCGGGATACGATACCTTTATTACCGTGACGTCCTGCCATCTTATCACCGATCTGCAATTTACGTTTTTTCGCTACGTAAACTTTAGCCATTTTGATGATGCCGGAAGGAAGTTCGTCTCCGACAGTAGCATTATATTTTTTACGCTTCATCTGTCCTTCGATCTCCTTGTATTTGATCACAAAGTTGTGCAGCAAATCACGGATCATATCGTTCTTCTGTTTATCTGTCGTCCACTTGTTCGGATTGATTTCCAGATAATTCAGATTTTGCAAGGTTTTCAGCGTAAACTTCACGCCTTTCGGAATAACATCTTCGTTCAGGTAATTCTTCACTCCCTGAGAAGTCTTCCCATTGGTCAGTTCGAACAATTTGTCGATCAGCAAATCGGTTAAATCGCCTACTTTCCGTTCGAATTGTTCGTCGATTTCAGCCAGGATCGTCTTACCTGCAGCTTTCGATTTCCGGTCGCCGATCATCCGCTGGAACAATTTTTTATCGATAATGACACCGCTCAGTGAAGGAGAAGCTTTCAGAGAAGCATCTTTCACATCACCGGCTTTATCACCGAAGATCGCACGCAGCAATTTTTCTTCCGGACTCGGATCGGATTCTCCTTTCGGGGTAATCTTACCGATCAGGATATCTCCCGGTTTCACACGGGCTCCGATGCGGATAATACCGTTTTCATCCAGATCCTTCGTAGCATCTTCACTGACATTGGGGATATCGGCGGTCAACTCTTCCAAACCTCGTTTCGTTTCGCGCACTTCCAGTGAATATTCATCCACATGTACAGAAGTAAATACATCGTTACGAACGATATTTTCAGAGATCACGATAGCATCCTCATAGTTATACCCTTTCCAGGGCATATAAGCCACTTTCAGGTTACGTCCGAGTGCCAGTTCACCTCCTTCCGAAGAATATCCTTCGGTCAGGATTTCCCCTTCCTCTACGCGCTGTCCTTTACGGACTATCGGACGTAAAGTCATGGTCGTACTCTGGTTGGTACGTTTATATTTCGGCAGGACATACTCTTTCGTATCCCCGTCAAAGCTTACAAAACGTTCTTCTTCGGTCTGGTCGTATTTGATCACGATCCGGCGTCCATCCACGAAATCGACAACACCAGGTCCTTCTGCTACGATCTGTGTCCGGGAATCCCGCACCAAAGCACCTTCCAAACCGGTTCCTACAATCGGAGCCTGCGGCTTGATGATAGGCACAGCCTGACGCATCATGTTAGACCCCATCAAGGCACGGTTGGCATCGTCATGTTCCAGGAACGGAATCAAAGAAGCGGCGATAGAAGCAATCTGATTAGGTGCAACGTCCATCAGATTGACATTCTCGATCTCTTCAACCGGGAAGTCTCCGTCTTTACGGGATTTAGCCCGTTTGTTCACAAAGTGACCTTCGTCGTCGATCTTCGCATTCGCCTGAGCGATTACCAGTCCTTCTTCTTCCTCTGCCGATAAATATTTCACCCCTTCCGGTGACAGATCCACCACTCCGGCCTCCACCTTCCGGTAAGGAGTTTCGATAAATCCTAAATCGTTGATTTTTGCATATACACAAAGTGAAGAAATCAAACCGATATTCGGACCTTCCGGGGTCTCGATCGGACAAAGTCGTCCGTAGTGGGTATAGTGAACGTCACGCACCTCGAATCCGGCACGGTCACGGGAAAGACCGCCAGGTCCTAAGGCCGACATACGACGTTTATGTGTAATCTCAGCCAGCGGGTTCGTCTGGTCCATAAACTGTGACAGCGCATTCGTACCGAAGAAAGAGTTGATCACAGAAGACAGGATCTTGGAATTGATCAGATCTACCGGAGTAAACACCTCATTGTCACGAACGTTCATCCGTTCACGGATTGTACGGGCCATACGGGCCAGCCCGACACCGAACTGATTGTACAACTGTTCGCCTACAGTACGTACACGACGGTTGCTCAAGTGGTCGATATCATCTACATCTGTACGGGCATTCAACAGCTTGATCAGATATTTGATAATCTCGATCATATCTTCTTTGGTCAGCACCCGAACAGCCGGATCGGTAGAAAGTCCCAGTTTTTTATTCAACTTGTAACGTCCAACATCTCCCAGGTCGTAGCGCTTGTCAGAGAAGAACAATTTATCGATAACATCACGGGCAGTCGCTTCGTCAGGTGGTTCTGAGCTACGCAGCTGTCTATAGATGTGCATCACTGCTTCTTTTTCCGAGTTACACGGGTCTTTTTGCAGTGTATTGTATATAATGGCATAATCTGCCAGATTTTGCTTTTCTTTATGCAACAGAATCGTCTTTGCACCTGAATCGACGATTGCATCAATATGTTCATTTTCCAGAACAGTTTCCCGGTCCACAATGATTTCGTTTCGTTCGATAGAAACCACCTCACCGGTATCTTCATCCACGAAATCTTCCACCCAGGTCTTCAAAACACGCGCAGCCAACCGACGGCCAACGACTTTTTTCAATCCCGTTTTGGAAACATTTATTTCATCCGCCAGGTCGAATATCTGCAAGATATCCTTATCCGTCTCAAAGCCGATAGCACGTAACAAAGTCGTTACCGGCAATTTTTTCTTCCGGTCGATGTAAGCATACATCACATTGTTGATGTCTGTCGCGAACTCGATCCAGGAACCCTTGAACGGGATAATTCTGGCGGAATAAAGTTTGGTACCATTAGCATGAACGCTCTGTCCGAAAAATACACCCGGTGATCTGTGCAACTGAGATACGATCACACGCTCGGCTCCGTTAATCACAAAGGTGCCTTTGGGCGTCATATACGGAACATTCCCCAGATATACGTCTTCAATCACCGTGTCGAAATCCTCGTGTTCGGGATCCGTACAATACAACTTCAGTTTGGCCTTCAACGGAGCTCCGTAAGTCAATCCTTGCTCCAGACATTCGTCTATCGAATAACGGGGCGGGTCGATGAAGTAGTCCAAAAATTCCAGAACAAAATTGTTCCGGGTGTCGGTGATTGGGAAGTTCTCCTTGAAAACAGTATACAGGCCTTCGTTCTTTCTGTTTTCAGGCGTCGTACCCAATTGAAAAAAGTCCTTGAAAGACTTTAATTGCACTTCAAGAAAATCAGGATATTGCAACTGATTTTTCGTGGAGGCAAAGCTTATTCTTTTGTTTGAAGTATTTGAAGACATCTAATAATTTTTTGGAACCTAAACAATAATAACAACAAAATGGTTTAGAGTCAAAAGTGACTCTAAACCTCGAAACCCATGGAGGGTCTTATGACTTATTTAAGTTCAACTTCAGCTCCTGCTTCTTCCAGTTGAGCTTTCAATTGTGCAGCTTCTTCTTTAGAAACTTTTTCTTTCAAAGGAGCCGGAGCTTTGTCAACTAATTCTTTAGCTTCTTTCAGTCCAAGACCGGTCAGCTCTTTCACTAACTTCACAACAGCCAGTTTAGACTGACCACCTGATTTCAGGATTACGTCGAACTCGGTCTGTTCAGCAGCAGCAGCACCTTCGCCACCAGCAGCAGGAGCAGCTACAGCAACAGCAGCAGCTGCAGGTTCGATACCGTATTCTTCTTTAAGGATGTCAGCTAACTCTTTTACGTCTTTTACTGTCAGGTTAACTAATTCTTCTGCAAGTTTTTTCAAATCAGAACTTTTTTGAGGGGACCGTCTTCTGCCTGGCTGAATTTGGCCGGGGTCAGGTGGTTTTTGAACT
>ENA-UEPL01001470-UEPL01001470.1-human-gut-metagenome-genome-assembly--contig:-NODE-1470-length-17903-cov-5.440985_pt1 | contig 17903 bp, 8 predicted proteins | sample MGYA00242896_ERZ507908 | MGnify/ENA primary metagenome ERZ507908 (study PRJEB26167, sample SAMN06115518) | human gut metagenome | host: Homo sapiens | place: China:Chongqing | collected 2015-08-20...
GCTGTGAAGAAAATGGTATCACCCTTTCCGATTGGAAAAAGAACCTGTCTGACGACTTAAAGAAAAAATACGAAGAAGCAACTGCTAAATTCTTGGAAGCCTGCGAAAAAATAAAATAACCTTTAAATAAATACGTTATGAAAACATTAGCTTATTATTTGTTAGGCATCTTCTCTTTATGCCTCCTGAATGCATGCAGTGACGAAGAAAACCCAACTCCGGAACCTCCTCCTTCCAAAGGACAGGAAGAAGTACAAAAAATTGTAGAAGTACTGAAAGAAAGCAATCCGGAAGTCAGCCAGTTTGTAGAAATACTGGAAAAAGTGAATGTAGCCGACCTGACACAAGACGAACTGACCGTCTTTGCTGTAAAAAACAAAAATACCGCAAGCCGTGCTGCCGTATTGGATACCGCTTCCATCAAAAATCACATCGTCAAAGGACGCTATGCCAAAGAGGATTTAACAGATGGCAGTACCCTGACCAGTATCAGTAACGAAACACTTTATGTGACACGTACTGAAAATGACGTACAAATTAATGGAGTCAAGATTGAAGGCAATGCTATTCCGGCCGGAAACAGCTATGTGTATGTCGTTCCTGAAGTGATTCCGACAGCAGAGGTTCCTTTGGTTCCTTTACATGCAACCACCATTATCACCAAGTTACCTACAGGAGAAGCACTTGCAGGAGTCAACATCGAAGCAAAAGATGGAAGAGGAAACCTGCTTGGCACTTTCACCACGAATGAAAACGGTGAAGCAATTATTCAGCATCAAAGCGATACATTGAGTTATGTGATTAGTAAAGAAAATTTCTCTAACCTGCACGACGGCTTCTTAATCGCAGGAATGGACGAAAACGGAAATTTAATATACGCCGACTTAAACGGAGATGGCCTAATGGATCTTATCTTGTTGGGTGATGGTGCACCAACTCCCGGCGGAGGAACAATCTACATGAATGAGGGTGACTTTGTCTTTACTCCGGTAGATATGGAAACTTCAGGTTTCGTACAGGTAAGAGCAGTACCCACTGGTACTTTTGCAGATATGAATCATGACGGAAAACTTGATGCCGCACTTATGGGATATTCAAATAGCTTAGGATACTTTAGTGGTATCATCTATCAAGGTGACAATAATACATACAATTATGGAGGCGAAAAAGAAGTATTTAACGCTGGCGAACGTCAGGGTGGACTTGTTATTGCCGATTTCTCTAATGACGGTAAATTAGATGCATTCGGAGTGGATGGTAATGTTTCAAATGAAGTTGCTCTATTCAAAAACACATCTGAAATGGTGAACCAAGCTCCTACTGCTCCTACCAATGTTGTCGCCAAAATCGAAAAGGGTATGTTGACTGTAACTTGGGACGACGCTACCGATGATGTAACTCCTGCAGAGGCGTTGTTCTACAATGTTTATGTAAAAAACAACAATACCGGAAAGATTTCAATGATTATCCCTGCCAATCCGGAAACAGGACGTTTGAAAGTGATTACTGTCTATCAGACAGGTGTACGCAGTGTATTGAAATCATATTCTGTGAAAGTAGATGCTTCCGAAGGTTATAGCTACACCGTTGGTGTACAGGCCATCGATCAGGCACAAGGTGCAAGTACTTTCACAACTCAATTACTTGGTAAAGATACCGGTATTGCTCAGAGCGAAGTAGCCAACAACGTTCGCATCGAAACAGTTAAAGAAGGCTTTATCGTAAGAGCAGACAGTAACCTCGATGTTGAAGTAACCGATATGCTTGGAAGAGTAGTAGCAAAAGATAAAGCAAACAAGGTGATTCCAGTTTCTTCAAACGGTATCTATCTGATCACAACCGGAGGACGCACCTATAAAGTAGGTAAATAAGGTAAAATAGATTTTTCAGGATATTATTATAAGAAAAGGAACTGTTTCATTTCAGCTATATTGGGGACAGTTCCTTTTTTCAGTTTCTAAAACCTATTATTATGAGAAAGACACACTATCTGATAGTCGGCATTTTATCTTTAATAAGCATCTCTACACATGCCATCGACTCACAGAAAATAGCTGCTAAGCATCCTATTATTGCAGACAAACCCGTTCCCGGTTTCTTTGAAGGAGCTTTGTTAGGAAACGGTGCCTTGGGAGTAGTAGTAACAACCCGTCCCGATGCCATTTGTCTGCACTTCGGTCATAATAACGTCTGGGACATACGCATTGCCGAAAACAACAAAGAGAAGATAGGTACTTTCGACGAAATTTTCACCAAGGCCCAAACAACTCTCACCGGCTTACCCTTTATTTATCACAGTAACGAATTCTCGGAATATCTGAAACTGACAGCAGAGAACTACCAAAAGCCCTATCCACGCCCTTTTCCTTGTGGCACACTATTATTGGGAGATGCTACCTTCACCTCCTTATGTGCCAAATATTCCTTTCAGAAGGAAGAGCTATCAATAGTCAATTTTCAATTAGTATAAACAAGAGGCTGATTACAACAGTCTCGAAATAAAACAATCTTCACAACATGAAAAGCTTTATTAAATATCTGTTTCTAAACTTTCTCGTGGTTGGTTGCCTGTCTTCTTGCAGCAACACGAAAATCAATCTGGATCAGTGGACTTTTGAATACAACAAGCAAAGTAATACCATTGATATTAAAGCTGGCGACAACTATTCCCTGAACGGCTTGTACGCCTCCTTCCTGTACGAAGGCGATACAATTACGTCTAAAGATTACACCAAAGTCCGGATGACCACAGAGAAAGTGGAAAATGCTTTCGGGCAAATACCGGTAGTCAAGGTCACTTACACCGGAAAAGATCTGCCACAAATGGAACAACAATTTTACCCCATCCCCGGTAAAAACTACTTCCTGACGGAGTTCACGCTGAACGGCGAATCAGCCGAAGTGGAATCAAACCTTATGGCCCCAATTAACATAGACGAGATGCCGCAGCTATTGGATAAGGGAACCAATAGAGCTCTGTTCATTCCTTTCGATAACGACAAATGGGTACGCTACCAGTCGCATCCACTCACCTTTGATAAACTAACCAGTTACGAAGTCACAGCTGTTTTCAATAATGAGAGTAGAAAAGGTTTTGTTGTAGGTTCTATAGAGCACGACAACTGGAAAACAGCCATCGAAATGCAATCCGGAGACGCCAACAATTTAAAATCATTGATCTGCTACGGAGGTGCTGCCGACGAATTGACACGCGACTCCAAGCCACACGGTGCCCTAAAGGGTAAAAGCATTAAATCACCGTTAGTTTTATTCGGACTTTTTGACGATTGGCGCACAGGACTGGAAGAGTATGCCGATGCCAATGCTCTGATAGCACCTCCCAAAGCATGGGACAAAGCAGTACCCTGCGGTTGGAACAGCTGGGGAGTATTGCAGTTCGGGCTTACTTACCCCAAAGCATTGGAAGTTTCGGACTTCTTCAAGAACAATCTTCAAAACAACCACTTCTGTAATACAGACAATACCGTATATATCGGGCTGGATTCCGGTTGGAACAGTTTTTCAGAGCAAGAACTGACCGCTTTTGTTAACCGTTGCAAAGCAAACGGACAGATTGCCGGTGTATACTGGACTCCTTTCACTGACTGGGGCCGACAAGCTGAAAACGTACTGCATGATGCACCTGAATACAAATATAAAGATGTATACTTGTATGCAAACGGCCAGCCACAGGAACTGGACGGCGCTTATGCCGTAGACCCTACCCATCCGGCAATAGAAGCACAAATGAAGAAAACATCCGAACTCTTCCGCCGTTGTGGTTTTGAATATGTAAAGATGGACTTCATGACGCATGGAGCTATGGAAGCAGATCATTGGTATAACCCCGAAATACAGACAGGTATACAGGGCTATAACTACGGAATGGCTTTACTGAACAAGTACTTTGGTGATATGTATATCAACCTTTCCATCTCACCGATATTCCCAGCTCAGTATGCCCAGTCAAGACGTATTGCCTGCGATGCCTGGAACAAGATAAAAGATACGGAATATACCATGAATGCCGTTTCGTACGGATGGTGGATTGATCGTGTTTACCAATATAATGATGCCGACCACGTGGTGTTGAAGGATGCCACCGAAGGAGAAAACCGTGCAAGAATCACCTCAGCTGTCATCACCGGACTCTACATTGCAGGTGACGATTTTAGTGAAGGCGGCTCAAAAGAAGGTAAGGAACGTGCAACCAAATATCTGACGAATGAAGACGTCAATCTCATTGCCAACGGTGTATCCTTCCGTCCGATAGAGGGTATCGGAACTAATTCCGAGAATCAATTCATGAGACAGGATAATAACACACTTTACTACGTAGTTTTCAATTACGGAGAAGAAGAAATGAACGTGAATGTACCGCTCGAAAGAATAGGTCTCAATCCTGCAGAGACTCTTAACGCCAAAGAACTTTGGAGTGGAGCGGAGATTGACCTGAGTAAAGCCATTACCATCCCGGGAAAAGATGTGAAACTAATCAGAATTCAATAAAACCCCAATAGCATGAGAACCAAAGTCTTATTAACAGCAGTTTGCTGTCTGTCATTTTTCTGTTTCCCGACTCATCCGGTTTGCGCCGCAGATGTAACGGTAGGGAAGTGGCGAATCGACATCAACGAGAACAATGCCAAAGTAAGTGTATACCACAACAATACGCTCGTAGTCAATGAGAGTAGTTGTGCATTCAAAAACGGAGATAAAGAGTATTTCCAAGACCAACTGAGTGGTTATGCGATTCAGACGGCAGAGGTAGCCGACCCGTTCGGCACAGGGAAAAAAGTAACCGTTACGGCCAACACAACCGATGGTATTACGGTCACTCAGGATTATTACTTATACAATGACTATATACTAACGGAGTTCAGCATCGCATCCGATCAGGAATTAGCATCCAATTACATGGCACCCGTACGCAGCACGACTGAGGTCAGCTTCCTGCCTGCCAATAAAAACAGAGCCTTGTTTGTTCCTTTTGACAACGATGGTTTTGTACGCTTCGGCTCCTATAACTTCAACTCCGAAGAGACAGCTGAGTCTTCTACGAGCTATGAAGTGGGCGGACTCTACAATGACGACACGCGACAGGGATTGATTCTCGGCTCAGTAGAACACACCGACTGGAAGACAGGAGTGGTGGCATATACAAGGAACAGCAACGAGGTTACCAATCTGGAAGTATATGGCGGGATAACCTCCGAATTTACCCGTGACACGTATTACAAAAACAGCGGAGACAAGTACACGGACAAAGGGTTCAATAATAACAAGACCAATACCCCTACCCCTCACGGAAAGCTGAGAGGTAAGATCATCAAATCGCCTAAAGTATTCATCGGTTACTTCGCCGATTGGCGCCAAGGTATGGAAACCTTTGGGGATGTAAACGCTATTGTTGCTCCTAAAGCCGTCTGGGACGGTAACAAACCTTTCGGCTGGAACAGCTGGGGAGTGCTGCAAGGAGATGTAAACTATCAAAACGCATCTGAGACGGCCGCTTTCATCAAGAATGAACTGAAAGAATTCTCCAACGGAGCGAATGATGTATATATCGGACTGGATGCCGGCGGCGGAAAGCTGGACGACGAAGGAAAGATGGAAGCCTTCATCAGCGAATGCAAAGCGAGAGGACAAAAGGTGGGAGGATACATGAATACGTTCGTTTCCTGGGGAGACGATCCATATGATGTTTGCCTGAAAGCCAATGGAGAATACATCCGCTTCGACGGTGCTTATGCACTCGACCCAACCCACCCTTCAGTACTTTCCGGCATAAAGAACGCCATTGAAAGCCATATAGCCAAAGGGTTTAGCTATGTAAAGATCGACTTTATGTCTCATGGTGCGGTAGAAGCAGACAGTTATTACGACAAGAGTGTACACACCGGTATACAGGCTTACAACAAAGGTATGCAGGAGATATACAAATATGCCGCCGGAAGAATCTACGTCAATCTGTCCATTGCACCCATTTTCCCTGCCCAGTATGCACAGAGCCGTCGCATCAGTTGTGACGCATGGGGCGATATTAACAACACTAAATACGTGTTGAACTGCTTGAGCTACGGCTGGTGGCTCGACCACGTTTATCAGTATAACGATGCTGACCATGTAGTGATCAAGGGTTATTCGGAAGCCGAAAACCGTTCGCGCATCACCTCCTCTATCCTTACGGGTATCTTTATATTGGGAGATGATTTCAGCGACAATTCCAATGCCGCTGTAATCACCGCCAAAGCACGTGCAAAGAAGCTCCTCACTAACCCCGAGATCATAAGAATTGCAAGTCAGTGCAAAGCTTTCCGTCCGGTGGATTCTGCTCCGGCCGGAGGAAATCAGGATGCTGCCCGTAGCTTCTATGCCACCGTGGCAGACACCATGTATGTGGCTACATTTAATTATGGCACAATGATCAACCGGACGATGGATTTCGATCGTCTGGGCTTAGAGCTGGGTACGGAATACGTCGTTCGCGAATTGTGGGGCAATAAGGAATCGATAAAGACCGGTAACTGGACTGAAAGTATACCCACAAGAGATGTGAAGCTATTCAAGATCTATCCCAAGAACCCCACTCCGCAGGTTCTGAAAGAAGCTGTCTGGAAGTCAGGTGGCAGTTTTCCTGCCGATTGGGTGATCGACGGACGATTCATCTGGGGAGACTTCAACAACGACGGTTATAAAGATGCCTTCTACATCGCCGGACAAGGCGGTGGTAACATCGGGCTGTATATGAATAACGGTGGTGCCGGTTTTACCCTGCAAGCCACTACCCTGCCCCCCTTGAACTGGGCTTCTGCCGCTGCCATTGATTATGACAACGACGGCAATCTCGATCTGATCATCTCCGGAAGAACCAACGAGGTTTCCGGTAACCGGAAGATCGTAACGCATGTATACCGGAACAACGGTGCACCCGAATACACCTTCTCGGAAGATACGGAACGCAGTGCAGAGCTGATGGGCGTCACCTCCGGCAATACTGGTGATAATGATCGTCCGGGACGCTTCCTGCAAGTATTCGACTACAATAACGACGGCTGGCAGGATCTGATCCTGACAGGAGTAACAACCGACGGGAGCAGCGTAACCGCTCTTTTCCGTAACAACCAGGGAAAATTTGAACGGATGCCCAATGTGGTGGACGGCAATGACTTCCGGGCAGTGAGCGGAGGATCGGTCCACGTGGGCGATGCAAATCATGACGGATATGCCGATGTCTTCGTTCAGGGATGGAACGGTGATTTCTACGCAGACCTGTATCTGAATCAGAAGAACGGTACTTTCTCCCGTTCGGAAGCACTTTCTCAACTCTTTACTGCTTCACAGGCAGCAGAGACGGTCTTTGCTGACATCAACGGAGACGGATACGATGACTTTGTCGAAATAAACAGCAACGCTGCCAATCTGTTTATCAACAACCAGGACAACACTTTCACCAAATACGATGAAACGGTGACCGGTTTGACGAAAAGCGGAGCCACAAGCATTACCGCCGGCGATGTGAACAATGACGGACGGACAGACCTGGTGGTTTCCGGTTTCAACATCATGACCAAGATCTACTACAACAACGGCAACAACACGTTCAAAGGTGTGGATGTGCCCAAAGAGGTGACTGCCCGCTCAGGTAACTTAAACTTGGTAGACATCAACGGCGACCGGACTTTAGATCTCTCTAACTTTGGTTATGGCGACGGCTTTACAAGTGCTTATGTGCTGAATGACCTGTCTCAAAACACCCTTCCGGCAAACATTGCTCCCCGAGTTCCGGCTGGCCTGACCATAACCTATGCCGACGGAAAGTTTACGCTGGCTTGGGAACCTGCGGCAGATGCCATCACTCCGAGCAATGCCATTCGTTATAACGTCTATGCCAAAGATGAGAACAGCGGCATTGTATATTTCTATTCTCCGGCAGATTTCACTACCGGCAAGCTGAAGACAGGAGGAGCCATCACAACCCTGATCAATCAGAACTCATTTGAATGGAACCTGCCGGATGGTAAATACACGTTCGGTGTACAGTCTGTTGACCAGGCAGACGTTGCCAGCGAATTCCTTACCGTTAAATACCCCGCGTTGAAGGTGGAAGAGGTAGTTTGGACAGTAGGTGGTACGTTCCCCCACTATTTAGAGTCGGGAGATGCCATCTGGGGTGACTTCAACAACGACGGACGAGTAGACATGCTCATCACAGGAGGTAGAGACTCCGGCACGCTGGCACTCTATGAGCAGACTCAAGACGGGAAGTTCAAAAGAGTTCAAAGCGACAATGTCGACTTGGCAGCAATGTCCCGGTCGAAAGCTATCTTTATAGACTATGACAATGACAACGACCTGGACATCGTGGTGATGGGAAAAGGTTCGAGCGGAACCAGCCTGCCTCTCATTCTTGAAAATACGGGTGCGGAGAATCAGTATGCCTATGTAAAAAACACAACACTCGCTGCCGGATTCCTGAAACACTATTTCTTGAAAGACGAACACAGCGGACGCGGACTGATTGCTTTTGATTACGACAATGACGGTTGGACGGACCTTCTTGTTTCCAGCGATGTGCCGTATAACAAAGCTACCGGAACTTCTGCCACTACCCTCTACAAAAACATGGAAGGAAAAGGATTTGTACGCCAGACGACGGTGGTTGACGGAGGAGAGTTCAGACACATCACACAGGGTTCCGTGCACGTAGGCGACGTCAACGGCGACGGCTATCTCGACATTTACAACCAGGGACGCGCGTTTCTGCCTTCAGCCGAAGATGTAGGTTACCTTTACATCAACAATCAAGACGGTACTTTCAAGCAGGTAGCCATGGACGGATTTGTTCCGAAGCCATTCTCTGATGCAGCGCTGGTAGACGTCAACGGCGACGGTTATTCAGATATTGTGGAAGTGAACGAGACAAGCGCCACTCTGTACCTGAACGATAAGAGCGGTAATTTTATCAAAGTCAAGGGTGCCGGCCTTATCAACGGTAAATGTGTTCAGGCTACGGCAGGAGACATCAACAACGATGGTTTCATGGATTTGATTGTGACCGGAGAAGGCATTGTAACCCGTGTTTTCTATAATTACGGAGACAATACATTTGCCTTGGGCGGTGTTCCGTCGGAAATAACAGAAAGATGCGGAGCCATCAACCTGGTGGACATCAACGGAGACGGTACATTGGATGTAGCTTCTTTCGGCTGGCAGAATGACTGGAAAAACGCGTATGCTTTCAATGATCTGAGCAAGAGTCATATTCAGGCAAACGCAGCGCCTGCGACTCCTACCAATCTGAAAGTGGAGTCGATGGACGGCAAAGTGATCCTGACATGGAGCAAAGCAACAGACGACCATACGCCGCAAGAGGCACTTCGCTACAATGTGTACGTAAAAAACAATGCCGACAACACTGTATATGCCTATGCACCGACAGATGTTCAAACCGGAGTATTGAAAGTCCGGAACCTGATTCCATTGATCCAGACCAACCGTTTTGAACTGAACGGACTGGCAAGCGGAAAGTATACTTTCGGCGTGCAGGCAGTAGACCAGGCGGACCTGGGAAGTCAGTTTGCCAGCATTAGCGAAGATATTATCACAGGCATCCACTCTATTGCATTTGACGGGGTAGAAACCTACGCCAACGCTCAACGACAAATTACCATTAAGAACAACAGGCAAGAACCGGTAGAGTATACCATCTTGTCTGCCAATGGCTTGATGATGTCAGCCGGTGTATGCGCTACGGCTGCCCAACAATCTTCTGCTGTTTTGGAACAAGGCGTCTATATTGTCCGTCTATCCTATGGCAATAACGAAGCATCTACGGTGAAAGTATCGATTCATTAATTAAGAGTTCGTTTTTTATATCGGGATCGGTATTTCACCACAGAGTAACACGGAGTTCCACAGAGTTTAAATCTTTGATGAAACGCGGATTAACGCAGATTTTCACAAAGGGAAACAAATAGATAATGAAGAAATACAGTCTTTTAATCTATCTGTGTTTATCTGTGTTAATCCGCGTTTTATCGGTTAAATAGTACTCTGTGGAACTCTGTGCTACTCTGTGGTGAGTTTTGCTCATTCTTTTTCAATAATATTATCTTTTATGAATAGAATACTCATTCATTCAGCTTTTTTACTGGTATTACTGGCAGACATGAACGCCTGCCAAAACCGTACGGACGGGGTGGAAGATCTGTCATCCTATGTCAATCCTTTCATCGGTACCAGTGTCAAAGCCGATACGGAACAATCTTTCAACAGCATGGGGAAAACCTTTCCCGGAGCAGCGACTCCGTTCGGAATGACCCAGGTAAGTCCCAACACCATCACCGGAGGCGACAACGGATCGGGATATGGTTATCAACATAAGACCATCGAGGGATTCGCTTTCACCCAAATGAGCGGTATTGGCTGGTATGGCGACTTAGGAAACTTCCTGGTGATGCCCACTACCGGCGAACTTCATGTGGTTGCCGGCAAAGAGAGCGATCCGGAGAAGAAGGGATACCGCTCGGAGTACGACAAAGCATCGGAAGCCGCTTCTGCCGGATACTACACCGCACGCTTATCGAAGTATGACATCCTAACGGAGGCAACTGCCTCTCCGCACGGAGGTGCGCTGAGATTTACCTACCCTGCCAGCGACTTGTCGCGCATCCAGATCGATCTGGCAAGACGCGTTGGCGGAACCTCTACCACGCAGTACGTGGAAGTGGTCAATGACAACACGATCCGCGGTTGGATGAAGTGCACACCCGAAGGAGGTGGTTGGGGAGACGGATATGGCAACCCCGACTATACGGTGTTTTTCTATGCAGAGTTCAGCAAACCTTTGGACAATTATGGTTTCTGGAGTGCCGACATTCCGGATGATTGGGAACGCAAACGCGAAAATGTGTTGAGTGACAATTATCAGGCTCGCATCGCCCAATCGAGCATTATCAGAGGCAAGAAGTCACTGGAAGGCAAACACGTAGGTTTCTTTGCAGAATTCCCCACCACCGATCAAGAAGAGGTTACCCTGAAAGCAGGTATCTCCTTCTCCGACTTGGAGGGTGCTGAAAAGAACTTCAAAGCAGAGTTGCAGGGGCAAACGTTCGACGGGATGAAGAAACAGGCCAAAGAGTTGTGGAACAAAGAGCTTTCGAAAATCTTAATGGAAGGAGGCACCCATGATGAGAAAGTCGCATTCTACACTGCCCTGTATCACACCATGATCGATCCGCGCAACATGACAGACGTAGACGGACGGTATCCGGGCGGCGATCATCAGATTCATCAGACGGCCGACTTCACAAAACGGACCATCTTCAGTGGCTGGGACGTGTTCAGAAGCCAGTTCCCCCTGCAAACCATCATCAATCCCACGTTGGTGAATGACGAGATAAATTCGTTAGTGACGCTGGCCGAAGAGAGCGGAAAAGGATATTTGGAAAGATGGGAGTTCTTCAATGCCTACAGCGGATGTATGGTGGGCAATCCGGCCATCTCAGTTCTGGCAGATGCTTATGCCAAAAACATCCGGAAGTATGACATTGAGAAAGCCTACCGGGCAGCCGTACGTACCTCCGAGTTGATCGGGAACAAAGAAGAGTTAGGATACACACCCGTAGAGAAGGGATATTCTATCTCGGAGACACTGGAATATGCATACACAGACTGGTGCGTGGCACAGCTTGCCAAGGCATTGGGCAAAACGGACGACGCCGAGAAGTATACCCGGAAGTCATTGTACTACAAGAACATCTTCGACTCGGAAGACAAGATGTGGTTCCGCCCTAAACGCGAATCCGGTGCCTGGGAAGAGTGGCCCGCCAACGGCCGATTGACGGAATGGCACGGCTCCATCGAATCGAACCCCTACCAACAGGGATGGTTTGTACCCCATGACATCGACGGTATGGTAGCACTCATGGGTGGAGAAGAGAAGGTGTTGAACGATCTGGAAGACTTCTTTGAGAAGACACCCAAGCACTTCCTGTGGAATGAGTATTACAACCACTCCAACGAACCGGTGCATCAGGTTCCCTTTATGTTCAACCGGCTGAATGCCCCATGGTTGACGCAGAAATGGACCCGGTGTATCTGTGAGAATGCCTATCGAAACGACATTGAAGGACTAGCAGGAAACGAAGACGTCGGTCAGATGTCTGCCTGGTACATACTTGCAGCAGCCGGCATCCACCCCATTTGCCCGGGAGAGACCCGATATGAACTGACAAGCCCTGCATTCGACAAAGTAACTTTCCACCTGGAGGATGGAAAAACATTCAGCATCGTTGCAAAGAACAACTCAAAGAAGAACATCTACATCCAGCGCGCATGGCTCAACGACAAAGAGTACAACCAATGTTTTATTGATCATGCCGACATTGCAAAAGGAGGGACACTCACTCTTGAGATGGGACCGGAACCGATGAAGTCATGGGGGACGGGGGCTGAATAGAGCTAAATGCCCGGCTCCGGGGAGGAGAGTGTTCCCCGGAGCCGAGCATCTTCCTCCCCGGAGCCGAGCACCTTCCTCCCCGGAGCCGAGCATTTCCCTCCCCGGAGCCGGGGAATATTCCCAGTTTACCCCGCTAACTCTATTACTTCCAAATCCTTAAACGCCCCATTCTCTATCACAAAACGTACCATGGTACGAACTTTATGAAAACCGGACATCCCTGCCGCACCGGGATTGATGTGAAGCATATCCAATGTTTTATCATACTTCACCTTCAGGATATGCGAATGCCCACTGATAAATAACTTAGGCGGACGCGCCATCAGACTACCTATTATAGAGGGATCGTACTTCCCCGGATAACCTCCGATATGTTTTATCAAGACCTCAGCACCTTCTACCGTAAACCGATTGACCTGCGGAAACATCTTACGGATCTCCTGCCCGTCAATATTTCCATAAACAGCACGCAAAGGGCGGAAAGCCGCTAACTTTTCGGCTACCTCCACCGAACCGATATCTCCTGCATGCCATATTTCATCACAAGACTCAAAATATTCCAAGTATTTCTCATCCCACCATGCATGCGTATCCGATAATAATCCAACTTTCATCATAGTTTCTTTGTTTATATGCACAAAGGTACTTATATTTGGGAAAATCTTAACGCAATGGAAAGCAATTATCAGTATTTTAAAAGAGACATAAGCTGGCTGTCATTCAATTATCGCGTACTGCTGGAAGCTAATGACGACCGACTTCCACTGTATGAGCGCATCAACTTCATATCCATCTACTCTTCCAACCTGGAGGAGTTTTACAAAATACGTGTAGCCGATCATAAAGCAGTGGCATCGGGTGTCACCCAAAGCGATGAAGAGTCGGTACAATCGGCTGCCGAATTGCTGGAAAATATCAACCGGGAAGTAAACCGCCAACTGGAAGACCGTATCCGTATCTACGAACATAAGATATTGCCTGCCTTACGCAAGAACCACATTATTTTTTATCAGAGCCGGAATGTAGAACCGTTCCATCAGGAATTCATCCGGAACTTCTTCCGTGAAGAGATATTCCCCTTCCTCCAACCGGTGCCGGTATGCAAAGATCGCGTCGTGTCATTCTTGCGGGACAACCGGCTTTATCTCGCAGTGCGTCTCTTCATGCACGGCACGGAGAAGACCGACCCGGATCATGTGCAATATTTCGTAATGAAGATGCCGTATAGCAAAGTGCCCCGTTTCATCGAACTTCCCAAACAGGGGGACAACTATTACCTGATGTTTATTGAGGATATCATAAAGGCCAATATCGGCCTCATCTTCCCGGGATACGATGTGGACTCCAGTTATTGCATTAAAATCTCCCGGGATGCCGATATACTGATAGACGATACTACCAGCACCGCCGACCTTGTGGAGCAGGTGAAGAAAAAAGTGAAGAAGCGCAAAATAGGAGCTGTATGCCGTTTTGTATACGACCGCGGCATGCCATCGGACTTTCTGGACTTCCTTGTAGATGCCTTCCAAATAAACAGGGAGGAACTGGTTCCGGGCGACAAACATCTCAATCTTGAAGACCTGCGTCATCTGCCCAACCCGAACAAGGCATTGAAGTCACTGGAAAAGCCCAAACCTATGAAGCTGAATTGCCTGGATGAAAAAGAATCCATATTCAACTATGTGAAGCAGAAAGACCTGTTGCTTTATTATCCTTACCACTCGTTTGAACACTTTATACACTTCCTGTATGAAGCTGTACACGATCCGCAAACGAAAGAAATCATGGTAACGCAATATCGTGTAGCCGAAAACTCCGCAGTCATCAATACGCTGATAGCAGCTGCGCAAAACGGAAAGAAAGTAACCGTATTCGTAGAACTCAAAGCCCGCTTTGATGAAGAGAATAACCTGGCTACAGCGGAGATGATGAAATCCGCCGGAATAAAAATCATCTACAGCCTTCCGGGGCTCAAAGTGCATGCCAAAGTAGCCCTTATCCGCCGGAAGAGTAAAGGTGACGATCCTAAAACCTGCGACTTTGCTTACATAGGTACCGGCAATTTCAATGAAAAGACAGCCATGCTTTATGCCGATTGCGGACTATTCACCTGTAATCCTAAAATAACCAAAGACCTTTATACGCTCTTTTGCACCTTGCAGGGGAAGGAGAATCCCAAATTCAGCACACTGCTCGTAGCACGTTTCAACCTGATACCAGAGCTGAACCGCCTTATCGACCACGAAATAGAACTGGCCGAAAAAGGACAGGGCGGAAGAATCATATTAAAGATGAACGGATTGCAGGACCCTGCCATGATCGACCGCTTGTATGAAGCCTCACAACGAGGGGTACAAATTGACCTGATCGTCAGAGGCATCTGTTGCCTGATACCGGGACAGCCATACAGCCGCAACATTCGTGTCACCCGTATTGTGGATACATTCCTTGAACATGCCCGCGTGTGGTATTTCGGCAATGCCGGACATCCGAAAATCTATTTCGGTTCACCGGACTGGATGCGCCGCAATCTCTACCGCCGGATCGAAGCTGTAACCCCTGTACTCTCCCCCGAACTGCGGCAGGAAATGATCGACATGCTGGACATACAACTTTCTGACAATCGCAAAGCTTGTTTCGTAGACGAGAGGTTGTGCAATGTGTTCAAAAGTAAGTCCAAAGGAGAGGGTATCCGGGCACAATATACTTTCTATAATTACCTGAAAAGGAAAAATGAAACATCTTTGTAATATGTATGACACTTCTCTGCAACACGAAAATCCGTCCTTTGCAGTCAGAAACAGAATACATTTATGGAGACAATCTATCTTTGCATCGTCATCTTCTTATTTGTGCTTGCAATATTCGACCTCATGGTCGGAGTGAGCAACGATGCCGTTAACTTTCTAAATTCCGCCATCGGAGCGAAAGCAGCTTCCTTTAAAACAGTATTATTCATAGCAGGCATCGGTATATTTATCGGTGCTTCGTTGTCTAATGGTATGATGGACATCGCACGACACGGCATTTATCAACCCGAGCATTTTTACTTCGCCGAAATCATGTGCATACTGCTTGCCGTGATGCTGACGGATGTCGTACTGCTCGATGTGTTTAACTCAATGGGGATGCCTACCTCTACCACCGTTTCGATGGTGTTCGAGCTATTGGGAGGTACCTTCGCACTGGCACTTATCAAAGTCCACAACAATGACATGCTGGGGCTGGGCGACCTGATCAATACGGATAAAGCATTGTCCGTCATTATGGCTATTTTCGTTTCAGTGGCCATCGCTTTCTTCTTCGGTATGCTGGTACAATGGTTGGCACGTATCATCTTTACTTTCAACTATAAAAAGAAGATGAAGTACAGCATTGCGCTGTTCGGTGGCATCGCAACTACGACCATCATCTACTTCATGCTTATCAAAGGATTGAAAGACAGCTCATTTATGACATCAGAGGCCAAACAGTGGGTACAGGATAACACAGCAATGCTGATCGGATGTTTCTTTGTCTTCTTCACCCTATTGATGCAAATACTCCACTGGCTGAAAGTGAATATATTTAAGGTAGTGGTATTGTTAGGTACATTCGCATTAGCACTGGCATTTGCAGGCAATGACCTTGTCAATTTTATAGGTGTCCCCCTGGCCGGCTACTCTTCTTTTATTGACTATACAACCAATGGCATGGCAGCAGGTCCGAATGATTTTCTCATGTCGTCACTGTTAGGTCCCGCCAAAACTCCCTGGTACTTCCTGATAGGTGCAGGAGCGATCATGGTATATGCGCTTTGTACATCGAAGAAAGCCCATAACGTTATCAAGACTTCCGTAGACCTCTCCCGCCAGGACGAAGGAGAAGAAACTTTCGGTAGTACCCCAATTGCCCGTACGCTGGTACGCATCAGTATGACACTGGCAAATGGCGTCTCAGAAATAGTGCCGGAAGGTACAAAAAAGTGGATCAACACCCGTTTCCGTAAAGACGAAGCCATCATTGCCGACGGAGCTGCCTTCGACCTTGTCCGTGCATCGATCAATCTGGTATTGGCAGGATTACTTATCGCATTAGGTACTTCTTTGAAACTTCCGTTGTCTACCACCTATGTCACTTTCATGGTAGCCATGGGTACCTCACTGGCCGACCGTGCCTGGGGACGCGACTCTGCCGTTTACCGCATCACCGGTGTTCTAAGCGTTATTGGCGGTTGGTTTCTTACCGCCGGAGCGGCTTTCACCATCTGCTTCTTCGTAGCCATGATTATCTACTTCGGAGGTACAATTGCTATCATCGCTCTTATCGCTCTGGCAGTACTCTCGCTTATTCGCAGCCAGGTAATCTATAAAAAGAAAAAAGAGAAGGAAAAAGGCAACGAAACACTGAAACAACTGATGCAAACCAGCAACAGTGACGAAGCCTTGCAATTGATGCGCCAGCACACCCGCGAAGAGTTAGGCAAAGTACTTGAATATGCTGAAACCAACTTTGAATTGACGGTCACCTCCTTCCTTCACGAAAACCTGCGAGGATTGCGCCGCTCAATGGGTTCCACCAAGTTTGAGAAGCAGCTTATCAAGCAAATGAAGCGAACAGGAACCGTAGCGATGTGCAAACTGGATAATAACACCGTACTCGAAAAAGGTCTTTACTATTATCAGGGAAATGATTTTGCCAGCGAACTGGTATACAGTATTGCCCGCCTGTGCGAACCCTGTCTGGAACATACAGACAATAACTTCAATCCGCTGGATGCCATTCAGAAGGGAGAATTCGGAGACGTAGCCGAAGATATCACTTATCTGATACAGCAGTGCCGCAAGAAACTTGAATCCAACGATTATAATGATTTTGAGGAAGAAGTACGTCGTGCCAATGACCTTAATGCCCAACTTTCACACTTGAAACGTCAGGAGTTACAACGCATCCAAAGCCAAACAGGCAGTGTCAGAGTAAGTATGATATACCTGACAATGGTGCAAGAAGCACAAAATGTGGTAACTTATACAATCAATCTGATGAAGGTAAGCCGTAAATTCCAAATGGAAACGGACGCCTGATAGAGCATTATTAAAAACACAGAAGGGGAACGATTGTTGAAATACAGATAAATGCAGATTTTAGCTGATTAAGAGAAAGTTTAGTCTTTAGCTTTATCTCTTTGCGAAAATCTGCATTTATCTGCGTTTCAATAGTCATTAACCAACGCAACCAAGTGTCCCACTATTCTCAATCCGGATAATACTTCCCGGGAATTGCATTAGCCGGAACATACGGTTCCATCCAGAATGCAGAACGACGTTTGAACTTCAGTTCAGTAGATGGATACCAGTTTGCCCATGAAGCAGGATCACTGTTCACCACCGGAGCCATTACACTCTCTCCATTTCCATTTAAAGCGGTCACAGTATACTCGTATACAATAATTCCACTTCTA
>ENA-UEPL01001485-UEPL01001485.1-human-gut-metagenome-genome-assembly--contig:-NODE-1485-length-17786-cov-7.352024_pt1 | contig 17786 bp, 18 predicted proteins | sample MGYA00242896_ERZ507908 | MGnify/ENA primary metagenome ERZ507908 (study PRJEB26167, sample SAMN06115518) | human gut metagenome | host: Homo sapiens | place: China:Chongqing | collected 2015-08-20...
ATGCCCTGTCCTTACGGGTTGGATATTCCGGCAATTCTGGTGCATTATAATAAATGTGTCAACGAAGGAAATGTGCCCAAAACCAACAGGAAACAAACCCGCCTTACTGACTTTTGACGAAGTGGAAACATTTCTTCACGAATTCGGGCACAGTCTGCATGGCATGTTCGCCAATTCTACTTACGAGAGCCTCAGCGGCACCAGCGTTTATTGGGATTTTGTAGAGTTACCTTCACAAATTATGGAAAACTTTGCTATCGAAAAAGAGTTCCTTAATACGTTTGCCCAACACTATCAGACGGACGAAAAGCTACCCGAAGAACTGATAAAACGGCTGGTAGATGCCTCCAATTTCAATGCTGCCTATGCTTGTCTGCGTCAGGTTAGTTTCGGTTTGTTGGATATGGCATGGTATACCCGTAATGCTCCTTTTGAAGGAGATGTGAAAGAGTACGAACAACAATCATGGGCCAAAGCACAAATATTACCGGTTGTGAAAGATGCCTGTATGAGTACACAATTCTCACACATCTTTGCCGGAGGATACTCTGCCGGATACTACAGTTATAAATGGGCGGAGGTATTGGATGCGGATGCTTTCTCGTTGTTTAAACAGAAAGGTATATTTAACAGAGAAGTTGCCGAATCATTCCGCAACAATATTCTGTCAAAAGGTGGAACAGAACATCCAATGATACTTTATAAACGCTTCCGTGGACAAGAGCCTACAATTGACGCATTACTCATCAGAAATGGCATTAAAGAAAACACTGGAAATAAAAAAACTGAAGATTAGAAACCAAGATGAAGAAACAAATATTGAAATATATCGGGATATTGTTTGCAATCATGCTGATTCCTACTTTAAGCGGATGCAATGATACGGATGATGTGCAAAAGATATTCACAGGGAAAACATGGAAGATGACCTATATCACCAAAAAGGGTGAACATAGATGGTATACTTTTCCGGGAGTAGACAAAAAGAACTATTTGTCTTATGATCCAACCACCGGAACAAGAGCATTCCGGATAACTTTCACAGGCAGTACAAGTGAAAACAGAATCAATGGTGACTTCAACGGTTCCGGTTCTGTGGTTATGAACGGTACATGGGAAGCAAATGGCGAAAAACAAACTTTCCGAACAACTGTAAAAGATAAAAAAGTGACCGATTCGAATGACAAATTGGGACAGTTCATCATCGAAGCAATAACCAAAGCAACCTCCTATGAAGGAAATGAATACAATTTGTACCTCTATTTTGAATATAATACAGAAACTCTGTGCATTACATTTGCACCCGAAAGATAAAACACATATGATAATGGATAAACAATCAGAATTAGATAAACGTTATATACGTATGGCCAGCATCTGGGCTGAAAATTCGTATTGCCAACGGCGCAAAGTAGGAGCATTGATTGTCAAAGACAAAATGATCATTTCCGACGGATATAACGGAACGCCTTCCGGCTTCGAGAATGTCTGTGAAGATGAAAACAATGTCACAAAGCCCTATGTGCTTCATGCCGAAGCAAACGCCATAACCAAAATAGCACGTTCTAACAACAGCAGTGATGGTGCTACCATGTACGTCACGGCCTCTCCTTGTATTGAATGTGCTAAACTCATCATCCAGGCAGGTATCAAACGAGTGGTTTACTCCGAGCATTATCGTCTGGAAGATGGAATTGAATTACTCAAACGGGCCGGAATAGAAGTCATATTTGTGACAACCGACCACGAGTAACAATAACAAAAAAAGAAAAAACAGCAAAACAGTTCTATCGCACGGGTACGGAATGTACCTTTTTTACCTTGTTTATGCATTAAAACAACTATTATGGTAAATTATAAATGTATATCGCGATAAAAGTAGTAATAAAAACGGTAATTGCAAAAGGCCATGGCATATTAATCCTCTCAGACTCAAAGATTTTCCTTTATTTTTACTTGAACCGCGACGTATCCACTCCTTCCCTCTTCTTTTCCTTATAACCGCCGAACTTGTATGTGAACGATACGCCCAACTCGCGGAAACAAGAGTAATGGTTGGTTACATTCTGCGTCTGGAAGCGGATGCGCGGAGAGATTTGCCCGGTCTCGAATATATCGTTGCAATACAGATTCAGGACGGCCTTTCCCTTGGCAAAGCCATAGCGCAAGGCGGCATTTACATTGCCGGAAACAGGCAGGTCGTAAATTCCCTGAATCGCTTTGCTGTGCACAAATCCGGTGACGGTCAGCTTCAGGTCGGGCTTGGTGGAAAGGGTGAAGGTGTTGTTCATTTGGGCGATGCCGTAACACTGTTTGCGGTCGAAGGGGATATCCCAAAAGTCGCTGTCTTTCTCGCGATGCCAGATGCCGATAAAGGTCAGGCGGGAATTCAACCAGTTCTTTACCTTAAAGGGCACTGATGCCTGTATGCCAAACTGTTGACGGTAGTCAAAGTTCAGGTATTTATAGATTTCAACCAGCCGTTGCGAGGACTGGTAAAGCGTCTGTACCGAGTAGTCCTTGGTGTGGCTGAACCAGGTGCTGAAGATGTACTTGCCCTTTAAGATATAGTTCATTTGAAACTCATAGCTTTGCGCAGGTTTCAGCAGAGGGTTGCCGTGAATCTCGGAATATCCGCCGCCGATATAAGAAACGGCATCCTGCACGGCCCAATAGTCGGGATAGTGCTTATCGCTGCTCAGCGCAAGTTGCAGGATATGTCCGGGGGCAGGCATATAGTTCAGGTTGACGGTGGGATACCAATCCCACTGGTTCCAAACGGGCGTTTTATAACGCTCCACAGCCAGCGAGGCATCCAGCGAGAGCTTATCGCCGAAACTCTTGCTGAAACCTGCATAGATGTTCAGCGTTTCTTCCCGTTTGCGGGATTTCATATTAGTGAAGTTACCGGCGGAATTATCACCGGCTGCCAATGAAGTTGTATTTTCATCTCCCAACTGTTCGCCGGTCTCCGGGTCGTAGTAATATTGGTAACTGTTGTCGATGCCGGTGGTATAGACAATACCGTAATTCAGTCCCCAACCCTTGCCCAGGCTGTGTTCCTGCGCCAGAAACATTTTCCAGCGGTTAATGCGCTGGCAGTCCTGTGTAAAGAAGTCAAGCTCGTCGTTTTCCAGCAGGCGGCTGTTCAGCAACTGGTCGGACGGAGAACGGTAGTAAGTGAACTCCACACCGGCTTTCATGCCGAAAGGCGTGGAATAATCCAGCCGGCCGTTGTGAAGCCAGTCGGTACTGTTGCTCAACGTGGCGGACTGCTGCGAACCGTTGATATTCATCCGGTTGTGAGACGTTGTATAGTTACCGTTATAAACAAAGCTCAACTGATGGTCTTTAGCGATAGTATAATCGGCTCCCACCCGGAAACTATGCGTATGCGAACGGCCGCGGCGTACCTCATCGGTTGCCATCGGGTACACCGAGCCATCCGCCAAAGCGTGCATAGCATCTTTGTCCGTCGTAGTGTAAGTACGGCCGTGTTTGTGCGAGTAAAGAAAATCCGTTGAGAATTTATTTCCGTTATATAAAAGGCTGGCGCGCTCTTCAAAACCTTCGTAATGCTTCTGATTGTATTTGCCGTAGAGTTCGCCCTGCCAGGAAGAGGGACCGTCCGCGGTTTGCTTCAGTTGCACGTTGATAAGTGCGCCGCGCACCTGGTAGCGGGCGGGTGCGTTGTACATCACTTCGGCTTTTTCTATCCGGCTTGCGGGGATACTCCGCAACAGTGTGTAAAGCTGTTCGACGCTGAGGGTGGTCACTTTTCCGTTCAGAATGACGGTGACACCCTGCCCTGCCAGTTGCAAGCCGCCGTTCATCTCGGTTACGCCGGGAAGCTCCTTTACGGCATCGTAGGCATTGTCCACGGGCAGGTCGCGGATAAGCTGCGGCAAGTCATACACCAGTTTGCCTTGCGAGGCTTTGACTACGGGGCGTTCGCCGGTAATCATCACTTCGGGCAGACTTTGGTAGATACTGTCCAGGCGGGCATCCGAGGTAATGATGCTGTCGGCGCTGAGGGTACGTTCTCCGCCGGTGATTTCCTGGGCGGAGATGCCGGCACTAAAAAGGCTGATTACTGATAACAGATAAAATCGTTTCATACGTATTCGATGCTTTAATTTATTGTATTTGATGTTTTAATTCGTTTTCACACCGCAAAGTACGGCATTACCCGCCCGACTTTGTGTTATCGCCTGCTTACCAAGTGTTATCTACTGTTACCGGAAGTGTTATTTAGTCTTATCGCACGATACACCGCACACCATAACTCCTTATCTTTGCCTGCACAAATATCAAGGAACCACCATGAAACTGCCTTTGAAATACATTGCCATACTCGTTATCCTGTCTTTGGCGGGTATCTTCTCCTACCAGGCCTACTGGCTCGGCGGGCTGTATCGCACCATGCGCAACGACCTGGAGCGCAACATCATAGAAGCCATGCGCATGAGCGACTATAACGAAATGATGATCCGTGTAGACAATCTGCGTACGGACAGTATCGACCACGGGGAAGTCAGCGTATCCGCCGGCTTCGAGAAGGACGACAAGGCAAGCCACACCTATGTGCGCAGCACCACTACCGTAGACCGCAACGGCCAGAAAGAAGAAACCTCCGCCCAGCAGGTCATTCATCAGAAGAGCGATACCCTTTCGATGGGTATCTCGGACAATTCCTCCGTACAGGCTATTGTCACCCGTGATGACACTGCCGCCCCGGACTCCGACGACGTACTTTTCATAGAACGGAACAAAGACCGGAACAAGGCTCAATGGCTGCATGCCGATTCAGCCCAAAAGAAGCTGGAAGCCGCCGTAAAAGACACCGGTAATCCGCCCCAGGCCGCACTGAGGGCAAACAGCGGGCTGGATGTGATTCTGCGCGACCAGAACAGCATGCTGGAACTCGCCACATATCTCCAGCGCGGCCTGCACTCCGGCCTGGATGTCATCTCCGACCCCGATGCCCTTGTATACGACAGCCTGCTCACCTTTCAGCTCAAAGACCGGGGCATCACGCTGCCCCACCGCCTGGAGCATATCTATACGAACGACAAGGCCTCTCCCCATACGTTTACAGACACGCTTACCGTGACGGGTACTCCCGGATACGTTCCAAGCCCCGAAGCCAAGCTATACGAGTACGCTTTCGACATCAGCACCCATCAGAGCTACCGCCTTTGGATGGAACCCGTTACCCCGTTGGTGCTGAAACAGATGTCGGGCATTCTGGCTACCTCGTTCGTTATCCTCATTATCCTCGGCTTCGCATTCTGGATACTTATCCGCACCATCTTGCAGCAAAAGACGCTGGAGGAGATGAAAAGCGACTTTACCAACAACATCACCCACGAACTGAAAACCCCTATCGCCGTAGCCTATGCCGCCAACGATGCCCTGCTGAACTTTAACCAGGCGGACGAAAAGGCCAAGCGCGACAAGTATCTGCGCATCTGCCAGGAGCAGTTGCAACGGCTCAGCGGACTTGTCGAGCAGATACTCTCCATGAGCATGGAACGCCGCAAGACCTTCCGCCTGCATCCGGAACCGCTGTCCATGGAAAGCATTCTCGAACCGCTTATCGAGCAGCATAAACTGAAAGCGGAGAAGCCCGTGCATATCTCTACGGACATCGAGCCTGCCGGACTTACCCTCACGGCAGACCGTACGCACTTCAGCAACATCATCAGCAACCTGATTGACAATGCCATAAAATACTCGCCCGAAGCAGCGGACGTAAACATCCGTTGCCGGCAAAACGCCTCTGCCGGACAAGGAGAGTTTGTTGAAATCGCCATCAGCGACCGTGGAACAGGTATCGCTCCCGAAAAGCAGAGCCACATATTCGATAAGTTCTACCGCGTTCCCACCGGCAATCTGCACAACGTGAAGGGCTACGGCCTCGGTCTGTTCTATGTCAAGACCATGACCGAAAAGCACGGCGGAAGCGTAACGGTAAAGAGCGAACCGGGCAAAGGAAGCACGTTCACTCTGAGGTTTCCGAACGGATAAAAGGAGTACCCGTCCGTTTCCTCCGGAAGAAACTCCGGTTTCCCTTAAGGGGAACGCGCGTTTCCTTTAAAGGGAACTGTCGTTTCCCCTAATGGGAACGGAAGTTTCTCCCGGCGGAAACGGAAGTTTACTTAGGAGAAACAGGAATATATCCCCGGAGTACATACAGATATTACATAATAAACAAGAATAACAAGAAAGACAAGGATGTCATGGATAAAATAAAAGTATTGCTGGTTGAGGATGAAGAGACCCTCGCCATGATTATAAAGGACACGCTGGAAGGGCAAAGTTTCATTATCCACACCGCTGCCGACGGCGAAGAGGGGTTGCGTCTGTTCTTCGACCTGCGCCCCGATGTGCTGGTGGCAGACGTCATGATGCCCCGTATGGACGGCTTCGAAATGGTACGCCGCATCCGCCAGACCGACAAGCACACGCCGGTGCTTTTCCTCACTGCACGCTCTGCCATCAATGACGTTGTAGAGGGCTTTGAACTCGGCGCCAACGATTATCTGAAAAAGCCTTTCGGCATGCAGGAACTGATTATCCGTATCAAAGCACTGGCGGGCAAGGCTTTCAACTTTACGGAACCTGCTCCCAAAGAAGTCACCGACTTTGAAATAGGCAATTACCGGTTCAACCCCGTCACGCAACGGCTGTCGTATACAGGAACCGGTGCTGCTCCGCACGCCGATACGGAAATGGAACTCTCACACCGCGAATCGGAAATACTGAAACGCCTCTGCGAGAACCGCAATCAGGTGGTCAATACCCAGAATGTACTGCTCGACCTTTGGGGAGACGACAGCTTCTTCAACTCCCGCAGCCTGCATGTATTCATAACGAAGCTGCGCCACAAGCTGGCGCAAGACGACCGCATACGCATTGTAAACGTGCGGGGGATAGGCTATAAACTGATAGTATAAAGAATGAGAAATAATATAAAGAAGTTTCAGAAAATTGACGGAAAAGATTATCTTTGTCTGAGAAGAAAACAATAACCGTGCCCAATCATGAAACAAGTTTGTTTTTTTATCATCGCCCTGCTGGCAAGCGCCGTTTCACTGCACGCCCAAACCGAAGCGAAGGGCGACAGCATACGCTCCCATAGCCTGCCCGACGGTACGCCGCCCGAAGGGACATTCCTACCCGAAACGAAGAATTATGACGGCTTTCTCCTGGACATGAGCCTCATGAGAATGGAAGCTCCCCGCCTGCCCCGGTTTACGTTGGAAATACCGGATGCAAGCAAAGACTACAGCCGGATATTCCGTCTCAACCCGGACGCGACCTACTCGCAGGGGCTTTCAAATGTGTTCTCGCTCACCAACGCCACCGTTTACAGCATGAATCCGTTTGGGCTGACGGGCTTCTGGTCATCGCCGGAGAACCTGCAAATGGGCAGCTTCAAACTGAAGAACGGAATGCGTATCAATACATACGGCGAGTACGACAAGGACGGCTGGAAAGTTCCCAACCGTTCGGCATTGCCGTGGGAGAAGAACAACTTCAAAGGAGCATTTGAAATGAAATCCGCCAACGGTGCATTCGGCATACGCATCGAAGTACAGCAGGGTAACCGGACGCCGTTCTAACCGTAAGCCTCACAGACTGATATAATCAGATACAGCGGTTCGACCCTAACTAAAGCATAAGCTCCGGCTCTGCCAATCCTTTCTCCTTGCAGTACGCATATACTATTTCCAGAATGGTGTCTCCGTACTTCTCTACCCCTTTCTTCCCGAAATAAGGGATGCGGACAAGCATGTCCTTATCGGCAGGCAACAGGTTGCTGATGCCCAAAATGGCCTTTTGCTGGATGACCGTGTAGACCGGCAGCCCCAAACGGGCTGCTTCCGTATTTCTCCAAGCCACCAGGCGGTCGTATAGTTCGGGATGCAGTACGTCCGAAGGCACTTGAACGGAAGATGCCGTCGTTTCTTTCCTCTTGCGATCCTGCATGTTCTTCTCCACCGTATCCGACATGCCTCTCCGCTTCAGGTCCTCTTTGCCGGAGACAGCATGCTCGCCGATAGACAGTATGGCTTTCCGCTTCAAATACCCGGCTGTGCGGAATCCGTGTTCCGCTATGTATGCCAGCAGCCCGTCTTTCAACAGGAAAAGAGTATTCAGTTCCTCTTTGGCTGCATTCAGTTGCTTCTTCAGCACCTTATTATCCGTGGCAAGAGCGCGTGGCCCTATCAATACGGGATACAAAAGTGCCATTTCATCTTTAAAGTAACCGGCCCCCGCGACAATCCGCTCCTGCAGGGTTTCGTCCGCGGCATAATCCTGTGCAGCGTCAATCAGGCGGTTGTACTGTATGCCGAACCTCTGCGCCACTTTTACCACCTTCTCGCGGAAACGCTCCACCGCCTCTTTGTAAGCGGCAAGCTGCTTGGGATAGAGTTTATAAAGATGTTCATCGACCAGCCGTACATAGCGCTGCAACGCTTGTGCCAGCGGCAGGAAATCAAACAGTTCCGACAGCAGTCCGTGAAAATAGGCACGTTGCAGTGAATGGAAGCGGTTTTCGTCCGGTTCGTTCCGGCGGGCTTCTTCCGTAAACCGGTCTACGGCACGGTCGCTGATAACAGCCTTTGCCGAAAGCGGTGCGCTGAGCACCAGGCCTTCCAGCGTCTTGCAACGGCTCAGTGCCACATACGTCTGCCCATGTGCAAAGGATGCGCTGGCGTCGATAATGGCACGCTCAAACGTAAGCCCCTGACTCTTGTGGATTGTAATGGCCCACGCCAGTTTCAGGGGAAACTGCCGGAAAGTACCTTCAATATCTTCTACAATCTCCCTGCTGTCTTCGTCCAAGACGTATTTTGCATTCGTCCACTCCTCTTCCTGCAACAGAAAAGTATCCCTGCTGTCTTTGGCACGTACCTCGATACTGCCGGCAGAAACGGAGGTTACCTCACCAATCATACCGTTGTAGTAGCGGTGCTCGCCGGACGAGTCGTTCTTCACGAACATCACCTGAGCGCCTTCTTTCAGTTCGAGAACTTCGTCCGTGGGGTATGAATATTCGGGAAACTTCCCCTCGACAGTAGCGCGAAACGCATAGGTACGTCCCGGAAGCTGTTCCAGTTCGTAGCTGTTGATACGCTGCGCCTGATAGTTATGGGTGACCAGACGGATATATCCTTCCTCTTTCCGAGGCTGGAAACCGGGGATGTAGCGGCGGTTCAGCGTTTCCAGCACCTGCGGGTCGCAATGGTTCTCACGGATGCGGTTCAGCAGTTCCAGGAAGTCTCCGTCATTCTGCCGGTATACGGTTTTAAGCTCGATGGTGCAATATTCCGTCTGCTTCAGCGCGCGGCTGGAGAAGAAATAGGGAGTGTCGTAGTACTTGCTGAGCATCTGCCATTCCTCGTCTTTCACCACGGGAGCCAACTGCTGCAGGTCGCCAATCATCAGCAACTGCACACCGCCAAACGGTTTGTAGGGGTCGCGGTAGCGGCGGAGCATTTCATCTACCGCATCCAGCAGGTCGGCGCGTACCATACTGATTTCATCAATCACCAGCAGATCCATGCTGCGTATGATATTGATTTTCTCCTTACCGAAACGGAAGCGGTAGCTTGCCTTTCCATTCGTACTGAACGAGCTTTCGGGCACATAAGGCGCAAACGGAATCTGAAAGAACGAATGGATGGTAACACCGCCGGCATTGATGGCCGCTATGCCGGTGGGCGCAACGACTACCATACGTTTGGGACTTTCCTGCTTAAGCTTACGCAAAAAAGTAGTTTTACCGGTTCCGGCTTTGCCTGTCAGAAAAAGATGAGTGCCTGTGCTTTCGATGAATTGCCACGCAAGCGCTGATTCGGGGTTCTGCTCCATTGTTCTTTTCGGTTTATTTTAGAACGGTAAAGGTAGTACAAATAAACCAAGGAAAAGAAAAACCGGCCGAATGTTTTTTGCCGCACGGACGGCATCCGTAAAAAAAGAGAATGTGTGTCAAAACTAAAGTCCGCTTACTATGGGTTTCTTTTTTAGGCACGGATTACACGGAAAACACGGATTTCACAGAAAAAGAATAAAGAAAATCTGTGAAATCCGTGTTTTCCGTGTAATCCGTGCCTAAAAGAAATCGTCAAGTGTATTTTGACACATCTCCTTGTTTCCTGCCGGAAAAATTATTTCATACTTCCGCCAATGATGTCCAGCAGCTCATTCGTAATCGCCTGCTGGCGGCTCTTGTTGTATTGCTTCGTCAAATCCTGAATCAGCTCATTGGCATTGTCCGTGGCAGCCTGCATGGCAAGCATACGTGCTGCGTGTTCGGAAGTGTTCGAATCCAACAAGACCGTATAAATCTTCTGGCTCAACACTTTAGGAAGAAGCTCGGCCACCAGTTGGGAAGCAGAGGGTTCTACAATATAATCATTGTTGAAACTGCTTTTTCCGACAGTCCCGGTTGCTTCTTCGGCTACCTTGCCCAAGTCGATGGGCAGATAGTTGTCTCTCGTCAGCACTTGCGAGCCCATAGACTTGAAATGATGATAAATCAGCTCCACCTTGTCGATGCGCCCTTCAAGGAACTCTTTCATCAGGTGCCCGGCAAGCTCATAAGCCTGCACATACGAAGGCTTGTCGGCCATTTCCTGATAACTGCCTTGCGGCTCATATCCCAATTTCTTTACAGCTTCTTCCACTTTCTTGCCTACGGGATACACCAGGATATTCTCCTTGCCCAGCGACCGGTAGTCTTCCAATGTACGCTCCAGCATCTTTGCCACGTTGGAGTTAAAAGCGCCGCATAAAGATGAATTGGACGAGAATGCCACAATTGCCACCTTCCCTACCGGACGCTCCTCGGTATAGGGAGACTCTACCGTAACATCCGTACTCAGGAAGTTTGTCAGAATCTCGTTCAGCTTCCGTTGATAGGGCAGCATATTCTCAATCCGCCCCTGTGCCTTATGCAGCTTGGCGGACGCCACCATCTTCATCGCCGAAGTTATCTGACGCGTACTCTTGACGGAGCTTATTCTATTTTTTACCTCTTTCAGTGAAGCCATTTCGTATAGTGATTAGGGGTTAGTGATTAGCGGTTAGGGGTTGCCTAACTGCCATCTACATAAATTGCTTGGCTGCCTTTGCCGCCGTCTCTTCTATCTTCTTGCAGACATTGTCATCGATGACACCCGACTTCAACACATCGAGCACCTCCATCTGATAATCTCTTTCAAGGAATTCGAGGAAACTGCGTTCAAACTCATTCACCTTGTCCAAAGGCACATCCTTCAGCAAACCGTGCGTGCCGCAATAAAGAATGGCAATCTGCTTCTCTACAGGCATCGGACTGTACTGGGGCTGTACCAGCAAACGGGTATTCTTCTGGCCCTTGTCGATGGTGAGCGCAGTAACCGGGTCCATATCGCCGCTGAACTTGGTGAATGCTTCCAGTTCGCGATACTGTGCCTGGTCTATCTTCAACGTACCCGCCACCTTCTTCATTGCCTTAATCTGGGCGTTACCACCTACACGGCTCACGGAGATACCTACGTCGATAGCCGGACGGTTGCCCTGGTTGAAGAGGTTGGTGTCGAGGAATATCTGTCCGTCGGTAATGGAGATTACGTTTGTAGGGATGTAAGCCGACACGTCGCCTGCCTGCGTTTCGATAATGGGAAGCGCCGTCAATGAACCACCGCCCTTCACTCTGCCTTTCAGGCTTTCGGGCAGGTCGTTCATCTCGCGTGCCACTTCTTCCTGGTTGATAATCTTCGCCGCACGCTCCAGCAGACGGGAGTGCAGGTAGAAGATGTCGCCCGGATAGGCTTCACGTCCGGACGGACGGCGCAAAATCAAAGATACCTCACGATACGCCACGGCCTGCTTGGACAGGTCGTCATAGACAACCAGCGCATGACGGCCGGTATCGCGGAAATACTCGCCGATTGCAGCGCCGGCAAACGGGGCGTAATACTGCAACGCAGCCGGGTCGCCCGCCGTAGCTGCCACAACGATGGTGTAATCCATCGCACCGTTCTCGCGCAGTGTATTTACGATAGATGCTACCGTAGAACCTTTCTGGCCGATAGCTACGTAGATACAGTATACGGGGTCGCCTGCCTCGTAGTTGGCACGCTGGTTAATGATGGTATCGATGGCAATTGCGGTCTTACCCGTCTGACGGTCGCCGATAATCAGCTCACGCTGCCCGCGGCCGATAGGAATCATGGCATCGACAGCCTTCAGACCGGTCTGCAATGGCTGGTTTACCGGCTGACGGTAAATAACGCCCGGAGCTTTACGCTCCAACGGCATTTCGCAAAGCTCGCCGCCTATCAGCCCTTTGCCGTCCAACGGTTCGCCCAACGGGTCGATAACACGTCCCAACATACCCTCGCCTACCATAATGGAAGCAATACGCTTGGTACGTTTCACCACGAAGCCTTCCTTGATTTTATCCGTAGGGCCTAACAACACAGCACCTACGTTATCTTCTTCAAGGTTCATCACGATGGCTTTGATACCGTTGTCAAACTCCAGCAACTCGTTTGCTTCGGCATTACGCAACCCGTAGATACGCGCCACGCCATCGCTGACTTGCAGCACCGTACCGATTTCGTCCAGTTGCACGCGGGTGTCGATGCCTTCCAACTGTTTGCGCAGAATATCGGAGACTTCGCTTACTTTTATATTTTCAGACAACATTTTATTTAGCAATTAATGTTTAGTGATTAATGATCGGTATTCGGTTATATCACTAACCACTGTTATACAATTCTTCTGTTCTTATCAATGAACTGCTGTTTCACTCTCTTTAGCTGGGTAGCAATACTGGCATCCAGACGGAAATCGTTGATGTCGAATATGAATCCGCCTTCGATTGAAGGGTCAACATCGGTCTGTAACTCCATTTTGGCATGTAGCAAATGGGAAGCGCTATTTCGGATGCGTTCCCAAATCTCACGACTTACGGGTACGGCAGTCGTCAGTTTCGCTACACCGATATGTCTGCTCTTTCTGTATAAGTCCAGATAGCTCAAACAGATATATTGCAGAAATGCCTCACGCCTGTTTTTTAATATCAGCGTAACGAAACGGGACAATTCCTGCCCGGCAGGAGCATCCCCCACTGCTGCGGTACAGATAAGCGAGAATTTCTCCTGTACCGGCAGTACAGGGTTCTCCAATGCCGCACGCAAATCAGGATGCTTCCTGAAGCTCCTGCTCAACGTGCGCATTTCCGTATACAGCCTGTCTTCCGTACCCGTGCTCTTGGCATACTCCATGAGAGCCTTTGCATACCGCATCGAAACAATTCCTATATCCATTTTTCCAAAGATTAATGATTAGCGATTGGCCGTCAGCATTTCGTCCAGCATACGGTCAATCATTTCCATCTGGTCTTGCTCTTTGTCCAGATTATGACGGATTATCTTCTCCGCAATATCTACCGATAGTACAGCAACCTGACGGCGGATATCACGGATAGCTTCTTCCTTCTCTTGCTGAATCTGCTGTTTCACATCATCCAGCTCTTTCTGTGCAAGGGCTTCGGCATGTTTACGCGCCTCGACAATAATCTTGTCACGCTCGTGCATTGCTTCCCGCATGATGCGCCCCTGCTCCTTGTTTGCAGCAGCAATCAACGCATCACTCTCCTCTTTCAGTTTGGCGAGCTGGGCGTTTGCCTGACGTGCCACTTCCAGCGACTGGTCTATGTAGGCCCTACGCTCTTCCACCATTTTCGTAATGACGGGAAAGCCGTATTTGGCCAGTACCACAAAAACCACGCCGAATGAAAGGAGCATCCAGAACAGCAGACCACTATCAGGTAATAACAATGACATAATTTAATTTTTTTATAAGAAGAATACCAACAGACACACAACAACCGCCAACAATGCAACACCTTCAATCAAGGCGGCGGCAATAATCATGTTCATACGAATATCTCCCGATGCTTCCGGCTGGCGTGCAATGGCTTCCATGGCAGAACTACCAATCTTGCCAATACCCATACCTGCACCGATAACAGCCAAACCAGCACCCAGGGCAGCGCCCAATTTACTAACTCCAACACCTGCCGCAGCAGCTTGCAATAATACAGATAGTAACATAACTTTCAAATTTTAAATTGTTATTTTATTAATGTTTATATTCCAGATAATCTTATCATTTTCTCATTTTATTGCCTTCTTCTCACCGGCTTTCTCCGTGTGCTCTTCCTGTGCCAGACCGATAAACACCGCCGACAGCATGGTAAACACATACGCCTGGATAAAGGCCACCAGCAATTCCAATCCGTTCATAAAGATATTGAACAGCACCGAAGCTACCGTCAGCGAACCGTTCAAGGCAGGTCCCATACTCGCCGATATGAATATCAGGCACGTAAGCACCAGCATCGCCATGTGTCCTGCCAGCATATTGGCAAAAAGACGTATCATCAAGGCAAACGGCTTCGTAAAGATTCCGAAGAACTCGATAAACGGCATCATGGGCACAGGCACTTTCAACCACCAGGGCACATCGGGCCAGAAAATATCTTTCCAATATGCCTTGGTTCCGAAAATATTAACGGCAAGGAATGTGCAAACGGCCAGCACCATTGTAATTGCAATGTTACCGGTGACATTTGCCCCGCCCGGAAACACCGGAATCAATCCCATAAGGTTGTTTATGAAGATAAAGAAGAACGCAGTAAGCAAGTAAGGGGCAAACTTACGGTACTTCGGTCCTACACAGCTCTTTATGACGTCGTCATTCACCATCATAATGAACATCTCCATAAATCCGACGAAACCGCCCGGAGCCGCACTGTCCTGAGGATGCCTGCGATACCAGCGGGCAACGCTCAGTACGATGACTATCAATAATACACTGTTGATGAGCAATGCCAGCGTAACCTTCGTAATGGATATATCCCACGGACGAACCTCATTGCCTGCTGCATCGTGCTCCACCAGTTTTCCTTCGTACTTGCTGCCCTCCGGAGCAATGGAAAGTCCCTCGTAACTGCCTCCGTTCTCCTCCAGACGGGAAGAAAGGAATACGTGCCACCCCGTTGTGCCGCTATATACAATGACGGGCAACGGAATGATAACCTTCGTTTCTCCGAAATCGGTGATGTGCCATTCGTACGAATCGCCGATATGCCCGAACACGATTTCCTTTACGTCTACCGTATTCTCCTCTTGCTCGGCAGGAGTCACATCGTCACGTTGGGCCATGCTGTCGAGTTCGGCCACAAGGCCGTTTTGCGCTGCGGGAATACTGTCGGCCTGCATAGAAACGGCAGGTAATGACAACCCACATGCCAGCAATACTCCGGTTAGTATGTTACGCAATTGTTTCATTTTCTTGTCTCTTTTTCTTTTTCAGCTTCCGGTTCACTTCAAAAGTGAAGAAAAACCAGGAGTCATAAGTCAAATATATCAGATAGTTAGCGATGAACGTCAACAGGAACTCTTTTGCTTCCTCACGCACTGCAACGCAATACACCAGCATCACAATGATAGATGCAAGCATCCGCATAACACGCATCAGCAGGTATATCTGCAACATCCGCCCCGGCATCCGGTAACGGCAGCTTTCAACCATGTTTATCATAAACACGCCGAAAACAAGGAAGAAGGCAGGTATCAGCGGATAACCGCCGAAATAGTGGTGCGGGAATACCGAATAATAAACCCATCCGCCTATGCCGCCCACCAATACCGTTAGAAGCGCCACTTGCCACAAATAGTTCCGTTTTGTTATACTCACATCAATCCGATTTAAGGTTGGTAATCTAAAAGAGTCAGTCTATACAAACCGAAACTCTGTTGCTGTTCATCTCTACAAAACCGCCATGAATATCCAGTGCACGTTCTTCGCCGTCTTTCGTTACATAAGCCAGCGTACCTGCCTTCAACGACGATACAATGGGTGCATGTTGCACCAGAATAGTAAACGAGCCAAGCGTACCCGGCAATGTTACACTATCTACTTCGCCTGTGAAGATTTCCTTTTCCGGCGATACAATATCCAAATGCAGTCCTTTCATCTTTATAGTCTACTGAATTTTTATTTCTTTGCCTGTTCCAGCAATTTCTTTCCCTTCTCTATTGCTTCCTCGATAGTACCGACATTCAGGAAAGCCGGTTCGGGCAGATAATCGACTTCACCGTCCAGAATCATTTTAAACCCTTTAATGGTATCTTCTATAGAGACCATTGTACCGGGAACTCCGGTAAACTGTTCGGCCACAGCAAAAGGCTGTGACAAGAAACGTTGTACACGGCGGGCACGATTCACCAATGTGCGGTCGGCATCCGAAAGTTCTTCCATACCGAGGATAGAGATAATATCCTGCAACTCCTTGTTGCGTTGGAGAATCTGCTTTACGCGCTGGGCTACTTCGTAATGCTCCTGACCTACGATATGCGGGTCGAGAATACGAGAGGTGGACTCCAACGGGTCGACAGCCGGATAGATGCCAAGTTCGGTAATCTTACGGCTCAATACCGTTGTTGCATCCAGGTGCGTGAAAGTAGTGGCGGGTGCAGGGTCGGTCAGGTCATCAGCAGGAACATATACTGCCTGTACGGAAGTGATGGAACCGTTGCGTGTAGAAGTAATGCGCTCCTGCATAGCACCCATTTCCGTTGCAAGTGTAGGCTGATAACCTACGGCCGAAGGCATACGTCCCAACAGTGCAGACACCTCGGAACCGGCCTGGGTGAAACGGAATATGTTATCAATGAAGAACAATATATCGCGCGGACCGTTCGTTTCAGACCCCATGTCACGGAAAGATTCCGCTACCGTCAAACCGGACAACGCAACCGACTGGCGCGCACCCGGCGGCTCGTTCATCTGACCAAATATCAGGGACACCTGTGATTTGGCCACTTCGTCATAGTCCACCTTGGAAAGATCCCAATGACCTTCTTCCATACCTTTCTTAAACTCTTCGCCATAGCGGATTACACCGGATTCAATCATCTCCCTCAGCAGGTCGTTACCTTCACGGGTACGCTCTCCCACTCCGGCAAACACGGAAAAACCGTTCTGCTTCTTGGCGATATTATTGATTAACTCCTGGATGAGTACAGTCTTGCCTACACCCGCACCACCGAACAGACCAATCTTACCGCCCTTACTGTATGGCTCCAGCAGGTCGATAACCTTGATACCCGTATAGAGTACCTCTTGTACGGTAGTCAAATCTTCAAATTTAGGGGGTTCGCGGTGGATAGGATAAGCACCAGTACGGTCCAGTTCTTTCATTCCGTCGATAGAGTCTCCTACGACATTCATCAGACGGCCTTTGATTTGTTCTCCTATCGGCATAGTGATCGGTCCGCCCAACGGGTAAACTTTCATGCCTCTCTGCAGACCATCCGTACTATCCATAGCTACGGTTCTTACGGTATTTTCACCAATGTGCTGCTGTACTTCCACAATCAGCCTTTTACCGTGATTCTTTCTTATTTCCAGTGCGTCGTGAATGCTTGGCAGCATCAGCTCTGCCTCTGTTCCTTCAAAATAGACGTCTACAACAGGTCCGATAACCTGAGAGATATGTCCAACAATCTGTGACATAAGCAATCTTTTTTATTCTATTTTCCTAATTATTTCCAGTAAAATTGTAAGTCGCTGCATGGAATCTTCCATCAGTCATGTCGCGTCTTTCATCGTCCAAATTCACTTGCTCTACTAACATTCGCGCCAGACTGTTTGTTCATTCAAAATAGTTACATAAACAACTTCGCAAATGTATAAACAAATCACGTCTAATT
>ENA-UEPL01001486-UEPL01001486.1-human-gut-metagenome-genome-assembly--contig:-NODE-1486-length-17785-cov-4.853287_pt1 | contig 17785 bp, 16 predicted proteins | sample MGYA00242896_ERZ507908 | MGnify/ENA primary metagenome ERZ507908 (study PRJEB26167, sample SAMN06115518) | human gut metagenome | host: Homo sapiens | place: China:Chongqing | collected 2015-08-20...
GCAAACTCCGCCATGTCTGCAAACTCATTTTCCGCGCTCCTTCCTTAGCACTCTCTTTTGTTGAGTGCTAATAATGCAGAAATAATTAAGGAGGAATAGATATGAAGTTAGTACCATTAGGTGACAGAGTTGTATTAAAGCAGCTGGTTGCAGAAGAGACAACCAAATCCGGAATTGTTCTTCCCGGACAGAATAAAGAGAAGCCCCAGCAGGCAGAAGTCATTGCAGTTGGCCCCGGCGGAGTGGTGGACGGCAAAGAAGTGAAAATGGAAGTTAAGGTTGGCGATCAGGTCATTTACTCCAAGTACGCAGGTACTGATGTGAAACTGGATGACGAAGAATATATCGTTGTAAAGCAGTCAGACATTCTGGCAGTAATCGAAGCGTAAGTTTAAACTTGAATTAGGAGGCTGATTTATTATGGCAAAGGAAATTAAATACGGCGCAGAAGCGCGTGCAGCACTGGAAGCCGGCGTTGATAAGCTGGCAAATACCGTCAGAGTAACCCTTGGACCCAAGGGACGTAACGTAGCACTGGATAAATCCTACGGTGCTCCGCTGATCACCAACGATGGCGTGACCATTGCAAAAGAGATCGAGCTGGAAGATGCTTTCGAGAACATGGGTGCACAGCTGGTAAAAGAAGTTGCAACAAAGACCAATGACGTTGCAGGTGACGGCACCACAACCGCAACTGTTCTGGCACAGGCAATGATCGGCGCTGGCATGAGCAACCTGGCAGCAGGTGCAAATCCGATCATTTTAAGAAAAGGTATGCAGAAGGCAACCGAGTGTGCCGTAGATTCCATTCAGAAGATGAGCCAGAAGGTCAACGGTAAGAACCACATTGCAAGAGTTGCAGCGATTTCTGCAGCAAGCGATGAAGTTGGTCAGATGGTTGCAGATGCGATGGAAAAGGTTTCCAACGATGGCGTTATCACCATCGAGGAAAGCAAGACCATGAAGACAGAGCTGGATCTGGTAGAAGGTATGCAGTTTGACAGAGGTTATATCTCTGCATACATGGCTACTGATATGGATAAGATGGAAGCAGTTCTGGACAATCCGTATATCCTGATTACCGATAAGAAGATTTCTAACATTCAGGAGATCCTGCCTTTACTGGAGCAGATCGTTCAGTCCGGCGCAAAGCTGCTGATCATCGCTGAGGATGTAGAGGGCGAGGCTCTGACCACCCTGATCGTCAACAAGCTGCGCGGCACTTTCAATGTAGTAGCTGTTAAAGCTCCTGGCTATGGCGACAGAAGAAAGGCTATGCTGGAGGATATCGCGATCCTGACCGGCGGACAGGTGATCAGCTCCGAACTCGGCCTGGAATTAAAAGAGACCACAATGGATATGCTCGGCCGTGCAAAATCTGTTAAGGTTCAGAAAGAGAACACCATCATTGTTGACGGGGAAGGCGACAAGGCTGCAATCGCAGCGAGAGTTGCACAGATCAAGAAGCAGATCGAAGAGACCACTTCTGATTTCGACAGAGAAAAGCTGCAGGAGAGACTTGCCAAGCTGGCTGGCGGCGTAGCAGTGATCCGTGTCGGCGCTGCAACGGAAACTGAGATGAAAGAAGCAAAACTGCGTATGGAAGATGCTCTGGCAGCTACCCGTGCAGCAGTAGAAGAAGGTATCATCGCAGGCGGCGGTTCTGCATATATCCACGCTGCAAAGGATGTAGAAGCTCTGGCAAACACACTGGAAGGCGATGAGAAGACCGGCGCGAAGATTGTACTGAAGGCTCTGGAAGCTCCTCTGTACTATATCGCAGCAAACGCAGGCCTGGAAGGCAGCGTTATTATCAACAAGGTAAAAGAGTCCCCGATCGGCTTCGGTTTCGATGCCCTGAATGAGACTTATGTAAATATGATCGACGCAGGTATTCTGGACCCTGCAAAGGTTACCAGAAGCGCTCTGCAGAACGCAACCAGCGTTGCAAGCACACTGCTGACAACCGAATCCGTTGTTGCAAGCATTAAGGAAGACACTCCTGCAATGCCCGCCGGCGGTGCAGGCGGCATGGGTATGATGTAAGCTGCACAAACTTTTATAAGAAACACAAAAAACTGCTGCCGGCAGGTTTTGCCGGCGGCAGTTTTTTTGTGTCCGAAGCTGGTTTGCCCAGTTCGCCCGCGTCACAGCATTCGCAAAAAACGCAGCTTTGCTGCTTTTTCGCTGCTGCGCAGCTGTTTTTGCTCATGAAATGGCGCTCCCTTCGTAGATCTCTACAAGCATCTTTTCATGCAAGCATGAAATCTGCTTGTAGAGATCTACGTGTGAACTGTGTCCTTCATTTTATACAAAGATTTGAGAAATTTGCCTTGTCTCGAATGGGGAAAATGTTATAATTTATCTATCAGACATCGAGAACGAAAACGTGAAAATCAGAAAATGAAAGTAGAAGCTGAATGTCTTATATTGACATCATCAAAGAAAAAGCCAGATCGGACAGAAAGACGATCGTACTTCCGGAGACGAATGACAAGAGAACGCTGATCGCAGCATCCCATATTATCGAAGAGGGGATTGCCAACATTATTATGGTTGGCAATGAAGAAAAGATCATGGATGGTGCAGGATGGCTGGAAGTTGATCTGACCGGTGTGCGCGTGATCGATCCTACAAAATGTGAGAAGTTGGACGAATACGTTCAGTTATTATATGAAACGAGAAAGCATAAGGGAATGACGCCCGAAAAGGCACGTCAGATTCTGCTGACCGATAACATGACCTTTGGTGTTATCATGGTAAAAGCAAATGATGCAGACGGAATGGTGGCGGGTGCATGCCATGCAACCGCAGATACCCTGCGTCCGGCGCTGCAGATTTTAAAGACCGCACCCGGTGTAAAGCTGGTATCCGGTTTCTTTATTCTGGATGTACCCAACTGTGAATACGGCGAGCACGGTACGTTCCTGTTTGCAGATTGTGGCCTGAATCAGGATCCGACCGCTGAAGAGCTTGCAGCGATTGCAGACACCAGTGCAAAGAGCTTTAAGACCCTTGTCGGCGCAAAACCGATTATCGCGATGCTGTCCCATTCCACCAAGGGAAGCGCAAAGCATCCTCTGGTAGATAAGGTTGTAAAAGCGGTAGAAATTGCACACGAACAGTATCCCGGACTGACATTGGACGGCGAACTGCAGACTGACGCAGCGATTGTGCCCTCTGTTGCAAAATCCAAAGCGCCTGGCAGCGAAGTTGCAGGTAAGGCAAACGTTCTGATCTTCCCGAACCTGGACTGCGGCAATATCGGCTACAAGCTGGTACAGAGACTGGCAAAGGCGGAAGCCTATGGGCCGATGCTGCAGGGTATCGCAAAGCCCGTAAACGACCTGTCCAGAGGCTGTTCCTGGGAAGACATCGTCGGAGTAGTAGCATTAACTGCTGTTCAGGCACAGCTCATGTAACGCGCGCAAGTAAGTCAACATGCTTGCATGATTGACGAACGGCGAAGTTACAGAGTGAGCTATGCTCACGACGTAATTGATACAATAGAAAAATAAACGCCGCCCGTATAGGGCGGCATTTGTTTTTTTGCATCATTAACGAACGGGCAGCCTGCGCAGCAGGAAGTAAAGCGCGCCAGCGCGAGCCCGTGAGTCTAACAGCCTGCTGAGAATAAAATTGTGCAAACCGTCTCGATTTTAGTTGTAAATCGGGATGGCTTTTGTTATTATGGAGAGGTGAGATTCAAATAACACGAACGGGGGTATACAAAAATGAAAATTCTTGTCATAAATTGCGGAAGTTCTTCGCTGAAATTCCAGTTAATCGATTCGGAAACAGAAGAATTGACAGCGAAAGGATTATGTGAGAGAATTGGTATCGCTGGCAGCCGGATCAGCTACACACTGACCGGTCATGAAAAGCGTAAATGGGACGCTCCGATGGCAGATCATAAGGATGCTGTCCGTCTGATGCTGCAGACACTGACGAATCCGGAAGACGGCGCGGTAAAAGAACTATCTGAGATCGGTGCAGTCGGACACCGTGTTGTACACGGCGGCGAGCATTTTTCAGAAGCAACCCTGATCACACCGCAGGTAAAAGAAGCGATTATGGAATGTACCGTACTGGCGCCTCTTCATAATCCGGCGAACCTGCAGGGAATTGAAGATTGTGAGTTACAGCTGCCGGGTGTTCCTCAGGTAGCGGTATTTGATACTGCCTTTCATCAGACGATGGATGAAGAGGCTTATTTATATGCGATTCCTTACCGTTATTACAAACAGTTTGGAATCAGAAGATACGGTTTCCACGGCACGAGCCACCAGTACGTTTCCAGACGTGCGGCGGATATCCTGGGCAAGCCGTATGAATCGTTAAAACTGATTATCTGCCACCTTGGAAACGGTGCGTCCGTATCTGCGATCAAGGACGGCAGATGTATAGATACCTCCATGGGACTGACTCCGCTGGAAGGTCTGGTTATGGGCACCAGAAGCGGTGATGTAGATCCGGGTGTACTGGAAATGATGGCAGGTAAGGATGGTAAGAACATCCACGAAGTAGTGAGAATTTTGAACAAGGAATCTGGTGTGCTTGGACTTTCAGATGGTTTTTCCTCTGATTTCAGAGATCTGGAAGACGCTTATCTGGAAGGAAATAATCCGGCGGCGACAAGGGCGATCAAAGCGTTTGTCCTTCGGGTTGCAAAATATATCGGCGCATATGCGGCAGAATTAAACGGTGCAGATGCGATCTGCTTTACAGCGGGAATCGGTGAAAACAGTCCGGTTATCCGTGAGCTGATCTGCAGTCCATATCTGGAATATCTTGGCGTAGAGCTGGATAAGGAAGCCAACAATATCCGCGGCAAGGAGAGAATCGTTTCGACGCCATCTGCAAAGACCAAAGTGCTTGTGATTCCGACAAATGAAGAACTGGAGATTGCCAGACATACCCTTGCGATTGTAAAGGGCAAATAAGGCGTCCAGTCAGAAAATAAAGGACGGGATCAGGAAAAATGTCAGGAATTGAAATCGGAAATTTAGAAAGTTTGCATACCTTAGTATTCAGCAGTCTGGAATTTCTGTTTCGATATCTGCCGCTTTTCCTGATCCTTTTTTATGCGGTTCCGAAGCGGTTTCAGATGTTTGTGTTGTTTGCGTTTAGCTTGATTTTGTATGCGCTCGGGGATCCTGCGCATGTGCTGATTTTGCTCGGAATGTCGGTTGTCAACTGGCTGTTCGGGTACGGTCTGGCGACGGAGCCGGATGCAGACGGAAAAAGAATGTCGGGGCTTCATAGAAAAAAGGAGCATCCGGGTGTGAGGGGGCTTCGCAGGAAAACCATAAACTGGAGCGAACTGCAGATTTTCGAGGAAACCGTAGATCAGAGGAAAGAGGAGCCCTATAGAAACACGGCCAGCCCCCAAACTGTCAAGAAGCGCAAATTCTGGCTGGCTGTCAGCGTTTTGTGCAACGCGTCGCTTCTGATCTTTTTCAAGCTTTCCAATGTGTTCGAGGAAAATATGCTGCTTCCGGTGGGAATTAGTTTTTATACGTTTAAAAGCATTTCCTATTTGATTGATGTGTACAGAAGCGGGCACGCGGAGCGTTCATTTCTCCGGTTTGGCGCATATTTGTGTTGTTTCCCGCAGATCGTTTCGGGACCGATTATGCGATATGGCGAGATGGAACAGGCGCAGCAGTTCGGTGTCTGGAAGGCGGCAAGGGCAGAAGACGGGCTGAAATATATCATTGCCGGACTGGGCATGAAGGTGCTGCTGGCGGATCGGCTGGGCTTTTTGTGGAACGATATCCAGACGATCGGCTTTGAAAGCATTTCGACGCCGCTTGCATGGCTGGGCGCGGCAGCCTATTCGATGGAGCTCTATTTTGATTTCGCGGGGTATTCCCTGATTGCAGTCGGAATCGGCAGGATGATCGGGCTTCCGGCGATCAAAAACTTTGACCAGCCGTATTCGTCCCGCTCTGTCAGCGAATTTTACCGTCGCTGGCACATGACCCTCGGCTCGTGGTTTCGGGACTATCTCTATATCCCGCTGGGAGGCAACCGGAAGGGAACGCTGCGCACGGTATTCAACCTATTGCTCGTATGGGCGGTGACCGGCTTTTGGCATGGCGGCGGACTGCATTTTATCCTGTGGGGGATGATTTTGGGATTACTGGTCGTGATAGAAAAGCTGTGGATCGGAAAATGGCTGAAAAAGAGCAAAATTTTATCCCATGTATATGTACTGTTCGTGATTCCACTGACCTGGATGGTGTTTGCAATTCCGACCCTGCCGGAAATCGGCGTTTATTTCGCACGGCTGTTCCCGTTCTTTGGCGTGGGCAGCGCGGTCAATCCCGGGGATTTCGCAAAAGAACTGACACTGTTTATTCCGGAGCTTGTCGGCGGCATTTTGCTTTGCATCCCGCAGGTTTACCGGTGGTGTGAAAAACACAGGAAAAATGTGATAGTAGTCGCTGCACTGTTTGCTGTTTTCTGGTACAGCGTATATCGGATGGCGAATGCGGCGAACAACCCGTTCATGTATGCGAACTTTTAAAAAAGATAGGATTGTGTGCGGGTTCATCGGCGTAGCAGCGCCTGTAGAATGGAGAAAATATGAGCTTTTGGAAAAAATGTCCACTGTTGGCCGCAGTGATTGTCAGCGGACTGGTGATAGAGGGAGCCGGGGTTGCCAATGGGGTAAAATCCGGCGAAATAGAAAATCCGGCGAGCTGGAAGCAGCCTGCGTTAGCGACTGTTTTTATAGATTTAAAACAGGGCGTTTATCCGTGGAGTGACAGGAGCGTACAGACGGCGGCGATGGATGCTGCAGATGTGCAAAAAGACAGAATAACGGAGGAAACCGGCGGGCAGGCGAATGAAGGAAACGGGGGAGAAAAAGCCGGACAGATGGCGAATGCTGACCGGGATGCAGATCATAAAAACGGAACCGGAAACGAAAATGAGGCAGGCGTAAGCGGAAATGCTGTGCCAGGCAAGGCGGCAGAAGCGACGCAGGAAGCAGAGGAGGAGGAGCCGCTCGAATTTACCCATGTGGACAAGGAGTATTTTGCGGACGCCGTGTTTATCGGGGATTCCCGGACACAGGGACTCTACGAGTACAGTAACCTAGCAGATGTGGCGACCTTTTACAGCAAGACATCTCTGACGGTCTATAATTTATTTGAAAAACCGAAGGATTTTATCCGGGAAGGCGATGAAAAGCTGACGCTGGAGCAGGCGCTTTCCAGACACCAGTTCAAAAAAGTCTATCTGATGATCGGCATCAACGAAATGGGCACGGGAACGCCGGAATCATTTTTTGAAGCCTATGCGAGGGCGGTATATAAGATTCGGGAGCTGCAGCCGGACGCGATTATTTTCGTGCAGGGAATCATGCGCGTGGCGGGGCAGAAAAACGCTTCCGATCCAGTATTTAATAATACAAACATCAATATCCGCAATGTGGAAATCGAAACACTCGCAAACGGAAAGGACATTTTTTATATTGACGTCAACGAAGCGGTCTGCGATGAAAACGGTAATTTATACGCGGATTGGACCTTCGACCAGATCCACCTGAAAGCGAAATATTATCAGGTCTGGGAGAATTTCTTGATGGAACACGGAATCGTAAAAAAGTAAGCGGAAAGAATTAGTGAAAATTATCTTGACAAAGGCAAAAGGCGTCTGTATAATCGTATGAGTATGGATGAAGTCCGTTTGGATTTTGCCATGTCGTTAGGAGTATACTATGTTAGTGAATGTGACAGATGTTTTTACATCCGAAGGCAAAGTTCTTACGCAGGAGTTTGCGTGGGAGACTGCAGAGATTACACATGATGGAAACTCTTATCCGGTAAAGAGCAGCAGTAAGCTTTTGCTGAAGCTGACGAATACCGCGCAGGGCGAAGCACTTGTGGAAGCGAAGCTGCAGTTTGTGGCAGGAATTCCCTGTGACAGATGCTTGGAAGAAGTAGAAGTTCCGTTTGATCTTTCCATCGTACAGAAGCTGGTGGCACCTGACCGTGCTGATCAGGATGCTTTGGAAGAGCAGGAAGCTTTTATGGAAGGTTACTCGCTGAATATAGATAGTCTGATCGATAATGAGATTACGACAAGCTGGCCTATGAAGGTGTTGTGCAGACCAGACTGCAAGGGACTGTGTCCTGTCTGCGGGAAGGATTTGAACACGGGAGCATGCGGCTGCGATACTTTTGTTCCCGATCCGAGGATGGCGGCAATCATGGATGTCTTTAACGCGAATAAGGAGGTGTAACGATGTCTATCTGTCCTAAGAATAAGTCTTCCAAGTCCAGAAGAGATAAGAGACGGGCAAATTGGAAAATGAGCGCACCCACTCTGGTGAAGTGCAGCAAATGCGGCGCACTGATGATGCCTCACAGAGTCTGCAAGGCCTGCGGTTCTTACAACAAGCGCGAAATCGTTAAGGTTGAGGCTTAAACAATAGAATCACACTCTGTGAGATTCTATTGTCATGAACAATAGAATACACAATCTGCGAGTGTTTTATTGTTATGAATAACAGACGAGCAAACAAAAGGGCTTCCGGAATTTTTCGGGAGCCTCATTTTTTTGCCCGAAACCGTCAGGAAAATTGACTTTTCTACGGTATTTTAGTATAGTAAAAGATGCTATAGTTCGCCCACGCCATTTGTAAAAAGGCACGAACGAACTGTAACAAAAACAAGAAAGGGCAGGTGCTTTAAGATGGCAGAGCTGGTCAGAGTTGCTGTGGACGCGATGGGCGGGGACAACGCGCCGACAGAGATTATAAAAGGTGTTGTAGAGGCAGTTCATGCAGATGAACGTGTGAAGGTTTTTCTGGTAGGACAGGAGGACGTTGTGAAAAAGGAACTCGCAGTCTATTCCTATCCGGCAGAGCGGATTGAAGTCGTACACGCTTCCGAAGTGATCGAGACGGGCGAGCCTCCGGTCAATGCGATCCGCGGCAAAAAGGATTCCTCCATTGTAAAAGGTTTAGGTCTGGTGAAAAACGGCGAATGCGACGCGTTTGTATCTGCGGGAAGCACCGGCGCGGTTTTAGTTGGCGGACAGGTGTTAGTCGGCAGGGCAAAGGGCGTGGAGCGTCCGCCTCTGGCTCCGCTTATCCCGACAGAAAATGGCTGTTCTTTGCTGATCGACTGTGGCGCAAACGTGGATGCAAGACCTTCCCAGCTGGTGCAGTTTGCAAGAATGGGGTCGATCTACATGGAAAACGTCATGGGAGTAAAGAACCCGACAGTTGCCATCGTCAATATCGGTGTGGAAGAAGAAAAAGGCAATGCGCTGGTAAAAGAAACCTATCCGATGCTGAAAGAATGCAAAGATATCAATTTTATCGGAAGTATCGAAGCACGTGATATCCCGGCAGGAAAGGCAGACGTCGTTGTGTGTGAAGCGTTTGTTGGTAATGTAATCCTGAAATTATACGAGGGTGTCGGCGCAACCCTGATCAAAAAAGTAAAGGGCGGCATGATGACAAACCTGCGTTCAAAGATTGGCGCACTTTTGGTAAAACCTGCACTGAAGCAGACCCTAAAGGCATTTGATCTGGAAGAGTATGGCGGCGCGCCGCTGCTTGGCTTGAAGGGACTTGTTGTAAAGACCCACGGAAGCTCCAAATCAGTAGAAATTAAAAATACGATTCTGCAGTGCATCACGTTCCAGGAGCAGGATGTTGTTGGGAAAATTACAGCCAGCATTGCAGCTGCAAAGGAAGAAGGATAAGGGGTATGGAGTTTGAAAAGCTGAAACAGATCGTGGCAGAGATTTTGAGCGTAGATCCGCGGGAACTGACGGAGGAGACGAATTTTATCGACGATCTGTGTGCGGATTCCCTGGATCTTTACCAGGTCATTCAGGAAATTGAAGAGACGTTTGAAATTGCAATACCAGAAGAAGAGGCAGAAAAGATCAAAACCGTCGGAGAAGCGGTAGAGCTGATCAGAAAGACAAGGAACGAGTGAACAATATGACTGAGGAATATACGATAGGTGAGCTGGAAAAAAAGATTGGATATCAGTTCCGGGATAAGAGTCTGTTAAAACAGGCTCTTACTCACAGCTCTTTTGCCAATGAACAGAGAATCAACAAATTAAAGGACTATGAGCGGCTGGAGTTTTTGGGAGATGCTGTGCTGGAGCTGATTTCCAGCGATTTTCTTTTCCATGAGAATCCGCAGATGCCGGAAGGAAAGCTTACGAAGCTGCGTTCCTCGATGGTCTGTGAGCCAGCGCTTGCGTACTGCGCACGGGATATCGAGCTGGGACGCTACATGTTGCTTGGAAAAGGCGAGGAGGCGACCGGTGGACGCAACCGCGATTCGATTACCTCGGACGTGATGGAGGCAGTGATCGGCGCACTGTATTTGGACGGCGGTTTTGACGCGGCACATGATTTTATCCACCGATTCATTTTATCCGATCTGGAAAATAAAATTCTGTTCTATGACAGCAAGACGGTGCTGCAGGAAATTCTGCAGGCAGAAGGCGATGGAGAGTTTTCTTACGAACTCAAAGGAGAAGAAGGACCGGATCACAACAAATCGTTCTGGGTGGATGCAGTCAGAAACGGGGAAGTGATCGGCAGCGGACATGGCCGTACCAAAAAGGCGGCGGAGCAGCAGGCGGCTTATGAAGCGATCCTGAAGCTTCGGAAGTGCTAAGGAGCCTATGATATATGTATTTAAAGAGTATAGAAGTACACGGGTTTAAATCCTTTGCCAATAAAATCCTGTTTCAGTTCCACAACGGAATCACCGGTATTGTCGGACCAAACGGCAGCGGAAAGAGTAATGTTGCAGACGCCGTGCGCTGGGTGCTGGGCGAGCAGCGAATCAAGCAGCTGCGCGGCGCAACGATGCAGGACGTTATTTTTTCCGGTACCGAATTGAGAAAACCGCTGGGCTATGCCTATGTAGCGATTACGCTGGACAACAGTGACCATCAGCTGGCAATTGACTATGATGAAGTGACGGTGGCGAGACGTCTGTACCGTTCCGGCGAAAGCGAATATCTGATCAACGGGACACCGTGTCGTTTAAAAGACGTCAACGAGCTGTTTTACGACACCGGTATCGGGAAAGAAGGCTATTCGATCATCGGACAGGGTCAGATCGACAAGATCTTGAGCGGGCGCCCGGAAGAGCGCCGCGAGCTGTTCGATGAAGCTGCAGGAATCGTAAAATACAAGCGCCGCAAGGACGCATCCGTAAAAAAACTGGAATCCGAGCAGCAGAACCTCGTGCGTGTCAACGATATTTTGTCCGAGCTGGAAAAACAGGTCGAACCGTTGGGCAAACAGGCGGAAAAGGCAAGGGTTTATTTAAAACACCGGGAAACGTTGAAAGCGCTGGACGTTAACGTATTTTTGCTGGAAAGTGAAAAAACGCGGGCACAGCTTTCCGATACGGAAGAAAAATACCGGATTGCGGACGGAGATTTCAAAGATACGACGACCCGATATGAGGGCATTAAGGAAGAATATGACCGGATTGCAACGCAGATCGAGGCGCTGGAACGACAGATGGAGCAGGCGCGGGCACAGCTGACAGATACGTCCGTCCTGCGCGGAAAGCTGGAGGGTGAAATTGCCGTCCTGCAGGAAAAAATCCGTTCCATCCGGGGCAATGAAGCACATTTGCAGAGCAGAAAAGAGACACTGCGCAAGGAGATTGACGCACGAAACGCCGACAAAGAAAAGCTGCTGCAGCAGCGAAACGAGATTCAAAAACGGCTCGAAAAGCTGCAGGAAGAGCGCAACGGCGCTGCAGCAGAACTGGAAATCATCCAGAGCCGGGTCGCAGGTTTAAACCAGTCGATCGAAGATGCCAAAAACGCGATTATCGATGCGCTGAATGATCGTGCGGCGATCAAGACGAAGATGGGACGCCAGGATACGATGCTGGAACAGGCGCAGATTCGGAGGGCAGAGTTGAATTCCCGCCTGCTGCGCGTCAAGTCCGACGAGGTACAGCAGGAAGAGAGTATCAAAAGTCTGGAAGAAGCCTTTAACACAGTGACGCAGGAAATCGCGTCGAGGAAGGAAGCTCAGACGGTGATGGAGGCGAAGTTAAACGAATTTCGGGAGACGATCGCCAAAATGGATCAGGCGTTGCGGGATGCACAGGTGCAGTATCATCAGGATAAAACAAGACTGGAAGCGGTCAGCAACCTGACGGAGCGCTATGAGGGCTACGGTGGCAGCATCCGCCGCGTCATGGAGCAGAAAGATAAAAATCCCGGCATCATCGGTGTTGTCGCGGACATCATTAAAGTAGAGAAAAAATATGAAACTGCGATTGAGACGGCTCTTGGCGGCAGCATCCAGAATATCGTAACGGATAACGAAGAGACCGCCAAAGGGATGATTTCGTTTTTAAAGCAGACCAAAAGCGGACGCGCGACGTTTTTGCCGTTAAACAGCATCAAAAACGCACAGGAATTTCGGCAGAAAGAAGCCTTAAAGGAGCCTGGGGTTTTAGGACTTGCGCATACTCTGGTACATACGGATGAAAAATACAGCGATGTCGCAAAATCGCTGCTCGGCAGAATCGTAGTCGTCGATCACGTCGATCATGCAACGCAGCTTGCCCGGAAATTCAAGTACTCACTGCGGATTGTGACGCTGGAGGGCGAATCCTTATCCCCTGGTGGTTCGATCAGCGGCGGCGCGTTTAAAAACAGCAGCAACCTTCTGGGACGCAGGCGCGAGATAGAAGAGCTGGAATGGAAGGTAAAGGCGCATGCCAAAGCGGTAGATGAGCTGCTCGTTTCGATCGAAGACCTCAAAAAAGACCGGAATGAATGCAGGACAGAGCTGGAAAAGAGCCGCGCTGCGCTGCAAAACGCTTTTATTCGCCAGAATACTGCCCGCCTGAATATAGAAGCGGCGCAGGAGAAAAAGGATCAGACGAAAGCAGGCGTCGAAGACCTTAAAAAAGAAGAGATCGAGATCGAAACCCAGGTGCTGCAGATCCGAAAAGAAAAGGAAGAGACAAAGCAGGAGCTGGAACGTTCCGAGGCTCTGGAGGGCGAGAAAAACGAACAGATCGAGGGCTTTACGAAGGATCTGGAAGAGGCCCGCAGGCAGGAAGCTGCGCAGACCGCTGTATTGAATGAAAAAGAACTGGATGTAGAAAAAATCCGGCAGCAGTTCGGATTTTATCAGGCAAACGAAGACCGTATCGCCGGAGAAATCGCACGGTATGAGGGCGAGCTGGAAGAGGTCAAAAAGAGCCTGACAGACGGCGTGGCAGACGCCGCCGGGAAAGAAGAAAGCATCAAAAAGCTGCAGGAGACCATCGAATCCTCCAAAACGACGCAGTCGGATACGCAGGATAAGCTGAATGCAGACAGCAAAAAGCGGGAAGAACTCACAGAGCGGCAGAAAGGCTTTTTTACGGAGCGCGAAGAGCTGTCCGCACGGATGAGCGCGCTGGACAAAGAGGTTTACCGCTTAAATGCCCAGAAGGAAAAGCTGGAGGAGTCCATGGAGAATCAGGTCAACTACATGTGGAATGAGTATGAACTGACCCTCCGGGATGCAGCGCAGCTTCGGGATGAGACGATGAACGACCTCGCTGAGATGAAAAAACAGACGCAGACGATCAAGGAAGCGATCCGCAGACTGGGCGATGTCAATGTTAACGCCATCGAAGATTATAAAAATCTGATGGAGCGTTACACGTTTTTGAAGGCACAGCACGACGATCTGGTGGAAGCGGAGAAAACGCTGGAACGCATCATCGTCGAGCTGGATGAGGCGATGCGAAGGCAGTTTAAGGAGAAGTTTGCAGAGATCAGCAAGGAGTTCGACAAGGTATTTAAAGAGCTTTTCGGCGGCGGCAAGGGTACGCTGGAGCTGATGGAGGACGAGGATATTCTGGAAGCAGGCATCCGGATTATCGCACAGCCGCCCGGCAAGAAGCTGCAGAACATGATGCAGCTTTCCGGTGGGGAAAAGGCGCTGACGGCAATTGCGCTATTATTTGCCATCCAGAACTTAAAACCGTCACCGTTCTGTCTGCTGGACGAAATCGAGGCGGCATTGGACGACAGCAACGTCGGAAGATTTGCCAACTACCTGCACAAGCTGACCGCCCATACACAGTTTATCGTCATTACCCACAGACGCGGCACGATGGAAGCGGCGGACCGGCTTTACGGAATCACGATGCAGGAAAAAGGCGTATCGACGCTTGTAAGCGTCAACCTGATAGATAAAGATCTGACCTGATGGTAATCAGGATAAAAAGGAGGTAAGCGGATGGCAGAAGAAAAGAAAAGCTTTTTTGCCAGACTGCGGGAGGGATTGACCAAGACCCGCAACAATATTGTCAAAGGATTTGACTCCGTTTTTTCCGGATATTCCGTTATTGACGACGAATTTTATGAAGAGCTGGAAGAGACGATGATTATGGGCGACCTGGGCGGTCGGGCGACAGAAGAGATTCTGGACCGATTAAAAGAACAGGTCAATGACCAGGGAATCTGTGATCCGCAGGACTGCCGGGAGATCTTAATCGACAGCATCCGGGAGCAGATGCATGTCGGCAAGACAGCTTATGATTTTGAAAAAGAGCAGTCCGTCGTCATGGTGATCGGCGTAAACGGTGTCGGCAAGACGACTTCGATTGGAAAACTCGCTTCCAAGTTAAAGAAGCAGGGACGCAAGGTCTTAATCGCGGCGGCGGATACGTTCCGTGCGGCAGCTGGCGATCAGCTGGAGGAATGGGCGAACCGCGCAGGTGTCGATATGATCGGCGGCGTAGAGGGCTCTGATCCGGCGAGCGTTATTTACGACGCGGTCAATGCGGCAAAAGCACGTCATGTGGACGTTCTTTTATGCGATACGGCGGGACGTCTCCACAATAAGAAAAACCTGATGGAAGAACTGCGCAAGATGAACCGGATTATCGACCGGGAATTTCCTGGTGTCCATCGGGAAAATCTGGTCGTACTGGACGGCACGACCGGACAGAACGCGCTGGTACAGGCGCGGGAATTTGCGCAGGTTATGGATCTGACCGGTATTATCCTGACCAAAATGGATGGAACCGCCAAGGGCGGTATTGCGGTAGCAATTCAGTCAGAACTGCACGTACCGGTAAAATATATCGGTGTCGGGGAGAAAATCGAGGATCTGCAGAAGTTTGATCCGGATCAGTTTGTGAATGCACTGTTTGATACAGAGAAGGATGAGGTTTACTAAAATGGAAGAAGAAAAGATGCTGACATTGGAAAAATTTGAAGAGGCTTCCGAAGTAGTGCGCAGAGTAACGCTGGAGACAAAACTTGTATACAGTGATTATTTCAGCCAGCAGACCGGTGCAAAGGTATTTTTTAAGCCGGAAAACCTGCAGTTCACCGGTGCATACAAGGTAAGAGGCGCTTATTATAAGATGAGCACTCTGACCGAGGAAGAGCGTGCAAAAGGCGTTATCACCGCCTCTGCGGGCAACCATGCGCAGGGCGTTGCTTATGCTGCAAAGTGTTATGGCGCGAAAGCTACAATTGTAATGCCGACAATCACGCCTCTGATCAAGGTAAACCGTACCAAAGGATACGGCGCAGAAGTTGTACTTTACGGAGATGTATATGATGAAGCATGCGCAAAGGCTTACGAGCTGGCGGAAGAGCATGGATATACTTTCGTACATCCCTTCGATGACCTTACCGTTGCAACAGGTCAGGGAACCATTGCGATGGAAATCGTCAAAGAGCTTCCCCTTGTGGATTATATCCTCGTTCCCATCGGTGGCGGCGGACTGGCAACCGGCGTTTCCACGCTGGCGAAGCTGTTAAATCCGAAGATCAAGGTGATCGGCGTAGAGCCTGCAAATGCAAACTGCATGCAGGAATCCATCAAAAACGGCAAGGTGACGACGCTTCCTTCTGTCAACACGATTGCAGACGGCACCGCAGTAAAGACGCCCGGCACGAAAATTTTCCCGTATATCCAGAAAAATCTTGACGATATCATTACAGTAGAGGATGCAGAGCTTGTCGGTGCATTTCTGGATATGGTTGAAAATCACAAGCTGATCGTGGAAAACTCCGGTCTGCTGACCGTTGCAGCGTTAAAGCACCTCGACCTGAAGGGCAAGAAGGTCGTTTCGATCTTAAGCGGCGGCAACATGGACGTGATCACCATGTCCTCTGTCGTACAGCAGGGTCTGATTTTAAGAGACCGTATCTTCACGGTTTCCGTTCTGCTTCCGGACAAGCCGGGCGAACTGAGCAAGGTAGCTGCCGTCGTTGCAAAAGAGCACGGCAATGTTATCAAGCTGTCCCACAACCAGTTTGTTTCCATTAACAGAAGCGCTGCAGTGGAGCTGCGTATTACGATGGAGAGCTTTGGTACAGAGCATAAGCAGGAAATCATTTCTGCACTGGAAAAAGAGGGATATCGTCCGAAGGTTGTACAGACAAATATGTGACGGATCTTGCATCACCACTGCGAACGGATAAATGCTTTTAATTCCTCAGCTTGTTTGTTTAAAACTTCCTGATTCCGCTGCTGCGGCGCTTTTGTGTCGAGATGTACTTTTCCGAGTGCATGGAACAGGACAAAATCGGAAAGTGCAGTCTGATAGCGGTGCAGTGTTTCCTGATAATCCGGCTCTTTGGAGACATCATGCAGTTCGAAAGGATCTTTTTTCAGGTCATAAAAGACACAGTCCTGCATACTGCCGTAGACCAGAAGCTTGTAGGAATCCGAACGGAGCATGTAGCCGATCTTTGAATTCGTCTGGCTGCCAAACTGCGCCTCGGAAAAAACAAACTGTCTGTGGTCGTTTCCAAGCAGAGAATGTCCCTGCATGGTAGGAGGGATTGGCTGCCCGCAGAGTTCAAGGACAGTCGGCGCTACGTCGATATTTTCAGAAAGGAAGGAATCCGTCTGTCCGGCGGCCTGCTGTCCGGGATATTTGACAAGCAGGGGAATTTTGATGAGCGGATCGTAGAGATGCCGAAATTGGAATCGAAGGGGAGCGGCTGATCGGTATAGCCAGGCAGCAGATGCAGGGAGTTCGGATCGTACATCGTACTGTAGGGCGCAGGCGGATCAAAGGGGTGGTGGGGGCTGATGTAGCCGACCATCATACAGAAGGGCTGATCGCAATTCCACTGATCAAGACGGTCGAGGGCACGCTGTGTGATCCATTCGCTGGAATAAAACGGAAGATCGAGATCAGACTGACAGCATTGGCAGTCATCGAATCTGTGATCTTCTGGCGGAAGCTGAAACAGACCGGATTCGTAGTGCAGATCAAAACGGTCGATTTTATTGTGCTCCATCAGGAAATGGTGATAATCGTCCTCGAAGCGTCCGCAGCCGTTTTGCTCTGCCAGCTCAAGATCAGAAAATCCGATGTCCAGATAAGTGGGAGTCATATGCATTTTCCCGACTGCGGCAGTCTGGTATCCGTTTTCACGCAGGAGCTTTGGAAAAGTCGGATAGCCGGAGGGCAATGTACAATGGTTGTCCCATGCAGCATGCTGGTGCACATACAGACTGCTAAATAGCGAATAGCGGGATGGGGTACAGACCGGATAAACCGTATAATGGTTTTGATAGGTTACGCCGTCTGCTGCCAGAGCGTCGATGTTGGGTGTCTGGATATCCGGGTTGCCGTAACAGCCCAGACAGTCCTGACGCAGCTCGTCGAGATGAAGGATCAGGATGTTTGGTTGGTTCATAAATAAAACCCTTTCGTTTGCCATAGGCGGAAACCCACTACCTTTAGGTGGTGGGAGGAGCCTTGTAAATCTTTAATCGTTAACCC
>ENA-UEPL01001529-UEPL01001529.1-human-gut-metagenome-genome-assembly--contig:-NODE-1529-length-17427-cov-101.548818_pt1 | contig 17427 bp, 8 predicted proteins | sample MGYA00242896_ERZ507908 | MGnify/ENA primary metagenome ERZ507908 (study PRJEB26167, sample SAMN06115518) | human gut metagenome | host: Homo sapiens | place: China:Chongqing | collected 2015-08-20...
GTGATTCCGTTTATCAGAATGTTGTGCTTTTATTGGCAGTATTTGAATTTGTATATCTTTTTTTTATAGATGGATATCGGGATATCCTAAAACGCGGTTATTATATTGAGCTGGTATCTGCGGTAAAAGAAGTATGTCTTCTGGAAATGCTGCTTGCATTCTATCTGTTTGCAGTGAAGTCTGGAGATGATTTCTCTCGAACAGTATTGTTTTTGTTGGGAATCTATGAATTGATAGGTGGATATCTGGTGAGGATCTTATGGAAGAAGCATGTGATGCGCCGGCAGTCGAAAGAAGGAGAAAATTCTTTATTATTAGTTACCACGTCAGAGTATCTTGAGCAGGTGTTGGAAAATGTGCGCAGCAATAATTTTCAAACCTATTTTCCAGCAGGAATTGTACTGATAGGCAGAGAAAAAGGAGTATCAGACACTTATGAGGGAATCCCTCTTATTCCAGAGTCAGAGATGACAGAATGGGTATGCAGAAACTGGGTAGATGAGGCGTTGATCGTATTACCGCAGGAGCAGCATTTCGGCAAAGAATATATGGAAGCATTCTCGGAGATGGGAATTGTGACACATTATTCTATCATGCAGGATTTCGCTGATGCGGACAATCATCAGATCGCAGAGAAAGTATGTGGATATCTGGTACTGACATCAGGGATGCAGCTGGTCAGTAACCGGCAGTATCTGACCAAGCGTGTGATGGATATCGCAGGAGGCATCGCAGGATCACTCATCACAGTAATTCTTACAATTATTTTGGGACCACTGATTTATATCAAGTCGCCGGGACCAATTTTCTTCACACAGAAACGTGTGGGTAAGAACGGTAAGTTGTTCAAGATGTACAAGTTCCGTACGATGTATCTGGATGCGGAAGAACGGAAGAAAGCACTGTTGGAACAGAACCGAGTGGCAGATGGTATGATGTTTAAGATGGAAGATGATCCGCGAATCATCGGAAGTCATTTTGATGCAGATGGAAAGTATGTTCCGGGAATCGGTAATCTGATCCGAAAACTCAGTCTGGATGAATTCCCACAGTTCTTCAATGTGCTGTTAGGAGATATGTAATTGGTAGGAACAAGACCACCGACAGTGGATGAATATGAGAAGTATAAGTTACATCACAAGGCGAGATTGTCTGCAAAACCTGGAATTACAGGAATGTGGCAGGTGTCTGGGCGGAGTGATATCACGGATTTTGAGGATGTGGTGAAGTTGGATACAGCTTATATTAAGGACTGGAGTATAGGGAAAGATTTGCGGATTCTTGCTAAGACAGTGCAGGTTGTGTTGACGGGAAAAGCCTTTTTCTTTCAACTATTTGAAGACTCAGATTTTATCTTTACTCAGTAATCGAAGGAAAGAGCGTGAGGCATTCTCCAAACGTCCTTTTTTCCCTGTGCATAATATGCAGATGAACAAGGCGGATGAGGAGTTTATGAATAAAGTGATCAATGTGATTCAAGAGAATATCTCGGATGAAAATTTCAATGTGGAACGTATGGCTGATATCTTATGTATGAGCCGTTCCAGCTTGTTGAGGAAAATAAAGATTCTATTTAATCTTTCACCCATAGATTTCATCCGGTTGATCCGTTTGAAAAAAGCAGCCGAACTGATTCAGGAAGGTAAGTATCGTATTGGGGATATCTGTTATATGGTAGGAATAAACTCTTCATCTTACTTCAGCAAATTATTTTTAAAACAATTTGGAATGACTCCGAAAGAGTTTGAGAAACAGTATCAAACATCCAAGGAAAAAGTTAAAATAGATCTGACGGGAATCTCTGATTGAAAGAAATGCAGCAAAAAATGATGCATTTGCGGATTCTGCGGGTGCAGATGCGTCATTGCTGCAAAAATCCTATTTATTGCAGCGTTTGTATATTAACAGGTTGTCAAGATATGCCTACTTTTGACCATGCTTGAAAGGAAAAGAATTCCGAACAGTAAAGCAAACCTTAAGTAGATTTATCTCTTTGACAAACTAATAATATTATGAAGAATAATTGGTTAACTTTAAAATCATTGTTTCTCTGTGTTTCTGCATTGAGCGTTTCCGGTCTTATTTTATCCGGGTGTACTGAAAATGCAAATCTAAATGTAGGTGAATGGTCTTTGGAGTATGATGCTCACGCTAATGGTATTGATATCAGCAAAGGCTCTAAGCTTATTTATGATAATGTATATGCAGCTTATAAGTTGGCAGACAGTGTTGTTTCGACTCGTGATTATGCAAAGCATCATGTTTCTACAAAAAAAATCAATGATTATTTTGGAGAAGGGTATCATTATGAGGTGACTTATACCGGGAATAATCTGCCTGCACTGGTTCAATCTTTTTATGTATATCCGGCAAAGGATTATGTGCTGACAGATTTCACTTTGGAGAGTACGACTGAAATAGCTTCGAATTATATGGCACCGGTCAATGTGGACCGAATGCCTGAAGTATTGAACCAGGGAGAAAATAATCGTGCGCTTTTCATTCCTTTCGATAATGACTGTTGGATCAGATATCAATCTCATCCGCTCACATTTACAGAACTGACTAGTTATGAAGTCACTGCCATATTTAATAATGATGACCGTGAAGCTGTGGTGGTAGGTTCTGTAGAACATGATTCTTGGAAAACAGGTATAACAATAGGTAAAGGTAATATATATAATGTAGGTTCGTTGGTATGTTATGGCGGTATTGCCGATAAGACAACACGTGACTCGAAACCTCACGGTGCATTGAAAGGTACAAAAATCAAGTCACCTAAAATTTTAGTAGGATTTTTTGAAGACTGGCGTGAAGGTATGGAAGAATACGCTCAGGCTAATGCTGTGATTGCTCCGCCCAAAGCTTGGGGTAAAGCTGTTCCTTTTGGCTGGAACAGCTGGGGAGCATTGCAATTTAATCTGACCTATCCGAAAGCATTGGAAGTTTCTGATTTTTACAAAGAGAATTTGCAGTCCCGTCATTTTGTGAATTCGGATAATTTGGTTTATACAGGTTTGGATTCTGGTTGGAACAGTTTTTCAGAAGAGGAGTTGAAAGCTTTTGTGGATAAATGTAAGGCAAACGGTCAGGTAGCCGGCGTTTATTGGACTCCGTTTACTGATTGGGCTAAAAATCCTGAACGTGAAATAAAAGAAATGCCGGGATATAAATATAAAGATGTATATCTCTATGCAAATGGGAAACCGCAGGAATTAGACGGAGCTTATGCTGTTGATCCTACTCATCCGGCTATTGAAGCTATGATGAAACACACATCGGAGCTATTCCATCGGGCTGGCTTTGAATATGTGAAAATGGACTTTATGACACATGGAGCAATGGAAGCCGACAAATGGTATAATCCGGAAATACAAACAGGTATTCAGGGATACAACTATGGAATGCAATTGCTTGACAAATATTTTGGTGATATGTATATCAATCTTTCTATTTCTCCTGTTTTTCCTGCTCATTATGCTCAGTCCAGAAGAATTGCGTGTGATGCATGGAACAAGATGAAGGATACCGAATATACCTTAAATGCACTTTCATACGGTTGGTGGCAGGATAAGGTTTATCAGTTTAATGATCCTGACCATATTGTATTGCGTGATGCTACAGATGGTGAGAACAGAGCGCGTGTCACTTCGGGGGTTATCACTGGAATTTTCATTGCTGGAGATGATTTCAGCAAAGGCGGTTCTAAAGAGATGAAAGAGAAAGCGATGAAATATTTGACGAATGCTGAGATCAATGCCATAGCCAATGGGGAATCTTTTCATCCTGTAGATGGAAATGGTGAAAAGTCAGAAAATCAGTTTGTACGCATGGATAAGGATGGTAAGGCTTATTATGCAGTGTTCAACTATATGGATCAAGAGTTGAAGATGACTACAGCTTTAGAGCGTCTAGGGTTGGATTCGTCAAAGGAATATAGGTTGAAAGAATTATGGAGTGGTATTGAAAGTACTGCTAAAACTAACCTGAACGTAACGGTTCCTGCATATGATGTCGCAATTTTCAAAGTGGAAGAATAAACCAATATAAACTTTAAATCGTACTTAAATTTACAAATTATGAAAAGAATTAGGCTTATTAATTTAATCCTTATCATGTTTTGTTGCTGTAATATGTTGGCACAGAACATAACGGTTACAGGACAGGTGGTGGATGTTACATCCGAACCTATCATTGGTGCAAGTGTAGTGGTAAAAGGTACAACCAATGGAACTATTACCGATTTTGATGGCAACTTTACATTATCAGTTCAGAAAGGGGAAACATTACATATTTCTTATATAGGATATGTTGCCCAAGATGTAAAAGTAATGGGTAATCAGCCTGTCAAAGTGGTGATGGCGGAAGATACTGAAACATTAGACGAAGTGGTTGTTGTAGGTACTTCGATGAAGAAGAGTGATTTGACAGGAGCTGTTGCCAGTGTCAGTTCTAAAGTTTTGGAAGAAAAACCGGTGACGAATGTAAATCAGGCTCTTCAAGGCCGTGTTGCAGGTGTGTTCATTTCTCAGCCTACACGTCCTACGGATGATGCATCTATTAAAATTCGTGGTATTAATACCATAAATGGATCTACGGACCCTATTTATGTCATAGATGGTATGGTTATGGATAATTCATTCTCTGGATTTAATGCGGTCAATTTGAATGATGTGGCTTCTATTGAGGTCTTGAAAGATGCATCAGCTACAGCTCTGTATGGTTCACGTGGTTCCAATGGTGTTGTTGTTATTACAACAAAGAAGGGTAAAAAAGGCGAAGGTAAAGTTTCTTATGATGGCTGGATTGGCTTTCAGACCTACGCTAATACTCCAAAAACAATGAATACCCGTCAATTATTTGAACTTAGAAAGGAAGCTTATACGAATGGTTATATGCAAACAAATCCTGACGGGGATGTCAATGCTTATGTCAATGATGTGATAATGGGATCGAATACTGTTTTTGCTGATTATGAATTCGATGCTTACGACAATAATAAAAATTATGATTGGCTGGATGCTGTGAGCCGTACTGGAGTACAACACAATCATGTAGTAAGTCTTTCGAATGGCAATGATAAAGATTCTTATTATATTAGTTTTGGTTATACAGATAATAAAGGTGTAATTGAAAAGTCTGAACAAGAAAAATACACGGGACGTATTAATGCGGATCAACAGATTAAATCCTGGTTGAAAGTAGGTACTAATACAACTTTTACACGTACGGAGAACACATTGGTTGATGATGGAGTAATGAATCGTGCACGTTGTGCTAATCCGATGTTGGAAATTTCTGATGAGATTGAAACTTTAAATTGGCAAGGTATTTTTGATCAAAATAATTTTAATCCGTTACGATCTTTGAAAGTTGATAATGATTTGGTGTATAATCGTTTGTTGAGTTCTAATTATATTAATATCAATCCTATTGAAGGATTGAACTTGCGTTCTACTTTCTCTATTGATTATGCTCAGAAGCAGCAGAATAAATATACCCCGAATGATATTTATGAGTCGGAACGTTATGGAACACAAGGGGAAGCCAAAGATGATAGAGATACACGTACTGTATGGCAATGGGATAATTCACTGTCTTATGAAGTCTCTTTTGGCAAACATAAGTTGAATGCGATGGTTGGTACCAGTGCTACACGGACTACGTATAATTATATTAATGCTACGGCAACAGGGTTTGGCACTAATTTATTTGGATATCATAGTTTGGGATCTGGTTATAAAAAAGATCAGCGTGGCTTAAGTACAGCTTGGTCCGAGCAAACATTATTATCTTATATCGCTCGTGTTAACTATAACTATGCGGGTAAATATTTATTAACGGCGACTGCGCGTTACGACGGTTCTTCTAAATTTGCTAAAGGAAATCAGTGGGGTATTTTCCCGTCTGTGTCTGCAGCTTGGAATATTACAGAAGAAAAGTTCATGAAAAATCAGACAATTTTTGATCAGTTAAAGTTACGTGCCGGTTTTGGTATTGTTGGTAATCAGAATATTGATGATTTTGCCTATTTATCTTTATATAATGTCAGCTATACGGGTACTTCCGATACAGGTTATACAAATTCTTTTGTTTCCAATGGGCGACGTGGTACTCCGGATATTAGTTGGGAGAAACAAAAACAATGGAATTTAGGAGTAGATATGGCTTTCTTACAGAATAGAGTACGTTTGTCTGTTGATGCTTTCTTGATAAAAAATAAGGATTTGTTAATGAGTCATTCGTTACCTACGACTACTGGTTTCAGTAGTACTATTGAAAATATAGGTGCGATTGAAAACAAAGGTTTGGAATTTGCTTTGAATGCCAATTTGGTAAGAGCTAAAGATTTTGAATGGAATTTTGCAGCTACATTGTCTATGGATAAAAATAAGGTAACTCGATTATATGGTGATAATGATGTTGTATATAATGTAGATAGTGATCGTAATATTCAAAAAGAAGGTAATTTATTCCTTGGTGAGTCTCGTAACACAATTTATATTTGGAAAACAGGTGGAATTGCCCAAGAAATTGATATGGATCGTTTGAATAAAATAAATTGGAATGGATATAATGTGAATCCCGGTGATTTGTATCCATTGGATTATGATAATAATGGACAGATAGATCAAAATGACCGTGTTGTAATTGGTTCCACTGATCCTAAGTTTTATGGCGGTTTTTCTACAGATTTTTCTTGGAAGGGATTGTCTTTAAATGCAGTCTTCAGTTATTCTTATGGGGCTAAAAAATTGAGCCCTTGGTATGAAACTTTGATTGGAAGTACTGGATCTGGAGTCGCATCAACGGATTTGTTGGATCGTTGGACTCCTGAAAATACAGATGCTGAATTTCCACGTGTGTTGGCTGGCTTTGATTATAATCATTATGGTGCAAGTTCTATGGATTTTAGTGTGCAGAAAGCTTCTTTCTTGCGTTTGTCTGCTTTGACATTGGCCTATACTTTCCCGACTAAAGTGATAAATGCTCTGAAACTGACTAACTTGCGTGTTTATGCCACCGGTTCTAATCTTTTTTGTTTAACTAATTATAATGGTTATGATCCGGAAACCGGTGATTGGTATCCTCCTACACGTATGTATACTTTTGGTCTTAATTTGGCTTTTTAATGGAAGGATAGAATAAATAGTCTAATTTTAAAAGAAAACACAACAATGAAAAAGATATATAGATATAGTGCGATATATGCTTTGGCTTTGTCCTTTGCACTGAATACTTCTTCTTGCTCAGACTTTCTGCAAGTAGAACCTACGGGATCTTTGACTGAGGAACAAGTATTTGAAAAAATAGATAATGTAGAACCTTTAGTTCTTGGATTGTATAAGAGTTATAGGGGCTGTAAAGAAGGGCGTAATGGATTGATGCCTTATTTGGGGACAGATGAAACACAGCAGGGTAATTATCAGTTGATTTCTTCAGGAGATCAAGCTGGTATGGATAAATATAATGGACAGTTGAATCCTACATCTACTCAGGTTAGTTCTATTTGGAACAACCGTTGGCCGGCTGTCGTTTCAGCTGCTAAAGCTATATATGCATTGGGTATGACCACTGAAGAACCGGAACGTGCTAAACAGTTGATGGGAGAGGCATGCTTTATTCGTGGTTTATTAATGTTTGAATTAAGTATGTATTGGGGTGAAATCCCTGTGATAGATATGAACCGTACTGATGAATTGGGCTTGGGACGTCAACCTTTAAAGACTGTATGGGAATATATTATTAATGATTTTATTACTGCTACCAATAATTTGCCTGAGTCTTATAATAGTGAACCGCAGCGTGCTACTGTTGGGGCTGCATGGGCCATGTTAGGAAAGGCTTATATGGCAGCTCCGGAAGAGACAGGATTGCGGGATTTTGCCAAGGCTGATGAATGTTTTAAGACTATTATCAATATGGGACGATATGAATTGCTAAATGATTATGCTGACTTGTATCGTTATGATAATCCTAATACAAAAGAGTCATTGTTTGAGTTGCAATTTAATAATGTATATCCTGATTGTAATTATTGGGAGTTTGATTGTGGTTCTCGTGCATGTGACTCTTGGTTTGGTCAGGGATGCTCTTTCTCTGGTTACGATTTTCTAGTTCCGACTCCTTTTGCTTATAAGACAGTAGAAGAAGGTGGCATTTGGGAAGATGGAGATTTGCGTAAAGAAGAAGCATTGCGTTATGATTTTACGTATTATACTAATAAATATTCGGAAGATGGTACATTTGAATATGTAACTCCTGATTTGTCAAAGACTCAATGGACGGGAACTACAGATGAATTGGAACCACATATAAAGAAATATGAAGACTATCGTACAGATATTCTTTCAGGGCTTGGCATTAATAATATGTGGAATTCTGGTAAGAACTTTTCAATGATTCGTTATGCTGATGTATTATTATTGCATGCTGAATGTCTGAATGAATTAGGACAGACTTCGGAAGCTGTACAGATCGTAAATAATCAAATTCGTACTCGTGCATGGGGAGGAAACTTGCCAGAAGATAAGAAATGGAATTCGGGAATGAGCAAAGATGAATTCCGTGATAAGGTAATGGATGAACGTTTGCGTGAACTTTGCTTCGAAGGCTGGAGACGTATTGATTTGCTTCGTACTAATAAATTTGTAGAATTGATAAAAGAACGTAACCGTTGGGCAAAAGAATCAGGAACAATTCAAGATTTCCATAAGCGCTATCCTATTCCTGATACTGAAATTAAAACAAATGATGCATTCGGCCCTGAAGACCAGAATCCGGGATATAGCAAATAAATTGTTTCTATCCATATAAATTAGAAGCATCAGGAGGAAACATCTGCTTCCTACCTGATGCTTCTAATTTTTCTGAAATCTGGAATAATATGAAAATAACACATAAAATAGAAACTTATACCTCTGACGGAGAACCTGTATTACGATTTACTGTGATGAATTCTTCAGGAGTCTATATGGAATTCACGAATTGGGGGGCTCGTTGGATTACAGCTTCAGTACCTGATGTTCAGGGAGCATTGGACAATGTGCTGATTGGTTATGATCCCTTGGCCGGTTATTTGGAAGATTCTTATTATATGGGGGCAACCATCGGCAGATTTGCCAATCGTATAGCCGATGCTTCTTTTACAATAGATAGGAAAACCTTCCATTTGGAGGCTAATGATGGGAATAACACCAATCATGGCGGTTTTTCCGGCTTTCATAACAAAGTGTGGCAGTGGGAAGAATTACCGGATGGCATCCGTTTTAGTCTGTATTCGCCAGACGGAGAAGGAGGTTTTCCGGGAAATATCCGCGTGATAACAGACTATCGTTTCAATGAGGACAATGAACTTTCTATACGGCATTATGCGGAAACTGACTGTGCTACTTACATCAATATGACTAATCACGCATATTTCAATTTGTGTGGAAAGGGAAAAAAGATAACGGAGCATCGGTTGCATATTCCGGCCGACCGGATATTGGATACGACCTCGGCATTTATTCCTACAGGGAGAAAGATGAAGGTGAAAAATACTCCATTTGACTTTACTTCTCTAAAAATGATAGGTGCAGACTTGTATGCTGATCATGAGCAATTACTTTGGAATAAAGGATATAATCATTGCTATATATTGAAAGATAAAATGTCTGAGGAGATGTTAGAGGCCGCTGCTTTATACGAACCTGTTACAGGAAGAAAAATGACAGTAATGACTGATTTGCCTGCTGTTCTTTTGTACACAGCGGGATATTATGAACGACCGGATACAGCCGTCTGTTTGGAAACACAATTTTATCCGGATACTCCTTCTCATTCGGATTTTCCTTCCTGCCTGGTGTTACCGGAGAAAGCTTATGAGCATTGCACCTTGTTTAGTTTTCAGGTGCAAAGAGAGAAATAAATGATTGATAAATATGAAAAGATTATAATATGAAAAACGTAAAAAAAACATGGGCTGTATTAGCTTTAATGGGGTGTATGCAAGTACTGCATGCCCAAACAGTATATTTACATAGCGATAACCCACAAATGAAATGGAAATTGAAGCCTCAGGCTGAAGTCGGAACGGATGTGAAGTCACTTTGCGAAAACGGATACAATGTTTCTGCTTGGGTAGATGCTGTTGTGCCTGGAACAGCTTTTAATTCGTATGTAATAGCAGGGATAGAGAAAGATCCTAATTTTGGTGACAATATTCATCAGGTAAATCGCGACAAATACGACCGTAGCTTTTGGTATCGTACTACATTCCGTGTTCCTGCTGATTTTACAAAAGAATTGATATGGTTGAATTTTAATGGGGTAAACCGTCGTGCGGAAGTCTATCTGAATGGAACATTATTAGGTAAACTGGATGGGTTTATGCATCGTGGACATTTTAATGTTACTTCAATAGTAAATCGTGATAAAGAAAATGTATTGGCTGTACTTGTCCATATGCCTGATACTCCATTGGCTAATCAGGGCAGTCCAACCTATTTGTCTAGTGGCGGATGGGATTGGATGCCTTATGTGCCGGGGTTGAATAGTGGTATAACCGATAAGGTATTTCTTACTAATACGGGAACAGCTACTTTAATTGATCCTTGGATACGTACTAATTTACCTACCCGTGCCAGAGCGGATTTGAGTGTGGCGCTTGATGTCAAGAATAATTCGGTAGAAAAGACGAAGGTATTGGTGCGCGGAACAATTACCCCAGGAAACATTGTTTTTCAAAAAGAATTAGACGTGAATGCCCATACTACTGAACAGGTAAAGTTTGACAAACGCTATTTCCCACAACTGTGTATAGACCAGCCGCGTCTGTGGTGGCCGAATGGGTATGGAGACCCCAATCTTTATCATTGTAAGTTTGAGGTGATGGTGGATGGAAGAGTTTCAGAAACTAAAGATGTTTCTTTTGGTATAAAGAAATATTCTTATGATAAAGAGGGCAATACATTCCATATTTATATTAATGATATTCCGGTATTTGTTAAGGGAGCGAATTGGGGGATGTCTGAATATATGCTTCGTTGCCGTGGCGCGGAATATGATACCAAAGTCCGCCTGCATAAGGAAATGAACTTTAATATGATACGTAATTGGCTCGGCTCTGTTACAGATGATGAATTCTACGAGGCATGTGATAAATATGGCATTATGGTATGGGATGATTTTTGGATAAACTCTAATCCGAATTTGCCTTATGACCTCAATGTGTTCAATAATAATATGATGGAGAAAATCAAACGTGTGCGTAATCACCCTAGTATAGCCGTGTGGTGTGGCGATAATGAATCTAATCCTCAGCCTCCTTTAGAAGGATGGATGGCGGAAAATATCAGGACCTTTGATGGAGGTGATCGTTATTTTCAAGCAAATTCCCATGCTCAGGGCTTGACCGGTAGTGGTCCGTGGGGAGCATTTGAGCCTCGCTTTTATTTTACTAAATATCCTGATGGCTTGGAAGGAGATCCGGCGCGTGGCTGGGGATTTCGTACAGAAATTGGCACAGCTGTAGTTCCTACCTTTGAAAGCTTCAAGAAATTTATGCCCAAGGAGAACTGGTGGCCTCGTGATGAAATGTGGAACAAGCACTATTTTGGCCAAAATGCTTTTAATGCAGCTCCCGATCGTTATGATGCTTCTATAACCAAAGGTTTTGGCAAGCCCGAAGGGATTGAAGATTATTGCCGTAAGGCTCAGCTTGTCAATATTGAATCTAATAAGGCTATGTATGAGGGTTGGCTGGATCGTATGTGGGAGGATGCATCAGGTATCATGACTTGGATGGGACAGTCGGCATATCCGTCTATGGTTTGGCAAACTTATGATTATTATTATGATTTGACAGGAGCTTTTTGGGGAGCAAAATCAGCCTGTGAACCGGTGCATATTCTTTGGAATCCTGTGACGGACGGTGTGAAGATTGCTAATACCACAGCATGTGATATGGAAGGTTTGACTGCTGAAGTAAAAGTTTACAATCTGGATGGAAAGTCTGTGGAGGCTTATACAAAATCAGCTATCGTGAACTCTCCTAGCAATTCTACTGTGCAATGTTTTACGATAGATTTCAATAAAGAACGTAAAAATCTGTCATTAAATAAGCCGACCTTTGCTTCAAGTACCACTTATGGACAGCCTTCAGATGCTACGGATGGGAAAAAAGATACTCGTTGGGCAGCGGCAAAAGCGGAAAATGAATGGCTTTATGTGGATCTGGGCAGTGTGCAACCCGTAGGTGGGGTTCGCTTGGATTGGGAGGCATCTTTTGGTAAAGGATATAAGATTCAGGTGTCAGATGACACCGAGACTTGGAAAGAAGTATATAAAACTGATGAAGGACGTGGAGGAATAGATGAAATTACTTTCCCCGAAGTTGATGCCCGTTATGTACGTATGTTTGGGACGGAACTAGGTTGGTGGTTTGGTTACTCATTATGGAGTTTTGATGTGTTGGGCGGAACGCAGCCTAGTGAGGGTTTGAGTGATGTACATTTTATCCGCCTGACGTTGAAAGATAAATCAGGAAAGATCGTGTCAGAAAACAATTACTGGCGTGGCAACGACCGTTTGGATTTTACGGCTTTGAATACTTTGCCAAAAGCTGAACTGAAGACTTCTTCCAAATTAATTCGTAAAAATGGTGAGGCGGAGATACAAGCAGCCATAACACTTCCGAAATCGGCTAAGGGGGTAGCTTTTGCTGTACATGTGCAGGCTGTTCGTGCTTCGGATGGCGAACGCATTCTGCCGGCATTGATGAATGACAACTATTTTACGTTGATGCCAGGAGAAACAAAGAATTTGAGTATTACATTTGATGAGAATTTGTTGCAGGGCGACAAATATAAGTTAGTGGTAACTCCTTATAATAACAAATAATTCAGATTAGTATGTGTACTAATAAATTTATTCTGTTCTGTATGGGGATAGTGATGAGTGTATCATCTTCAGCTTGGGCTGGAGATGACACCCCTCTTTATAAAGACAGAACAGTTCCAATAGAGAAGCGTGTAGACGACCTTATGTCTAGAATGACATTGCACGAAAAGGTATTGCAATTGCAGAATCGTGCGTCTGGTCGGTTGGATGAGATTGACCGGATCTTCTTGGGGGAAAGTTATGGGACAACTCATGAAATGAGTATGTCTGCTTATGATTGCGCCGTGATGTATAAAGAATTACAGCATTATATGCGTACTAAGACCCGTTTGGGAATTCCGTTGTTAACTTCTGCTGAGGGCATACAGGGTATTATTCAGAATAATTGTACGCTGTTTCCTCATGCTTTGGCGCAGGGAAGCACTTTCAATCCTGAATTAATACAACAAATGACTGAGGCGGCTGGCGAAGAGGCTAAGGCGATAGGTATTCATCAAATTCTTTCTCCGGTTTTTGACATTGCCCGCGAGTTACGTTGGGGACGTATTGAAGAAACATACGGAGAGGACCCTTATCTGATAGCGGAAATGGGAGTGGCGTTTATTAAAGGGTATCAAAAATACAGAATTACTTGTATGCCCAAGCATTTTGTAGCCCATGGTACTCCGTCTGGAGGCTTGAATTGTGCGGGAGTAAGTGGAGGAGAACGTGAATTGCGTAGTCTCTATCTTTATCCGTTCCGTAAAGCTATAAGGGAAACTTCTCCGTGGGCGGTGATGACTTGCTACAGTGCGTATGATGGAGTGCCGGTTACAGGTTCTTCTTATTATATGACTGATATTCTTCGGGGAGAACTGGGCTTTAAAGGATACGCTTATTCTGACTGGGGTTCGGTGGAGCGTCTGATGACTTTTCATCATGCAGCAGGCAGCCGTGAGGAGGCTGCGCGTATGGCATTAATGGCCGGAGTGGACTTGAACATTGATTCGACTTACGAAACATTGGAAAAACAAGTTGAGGAGGGAAGGCTTGATGTTGCATATATAGATCAGGCTGTGCGCAGAATATTGACGGTGAAGTTTGAATTGGGCTTATTTGATGAAACTTATGGTGATCCTAAACTGGTGAAGAAGGTCGTTCGCAATGCTGAAAAGGTGGCATTGGCTAAGAAAGTGGCTGACGAGAGTGCCGTATTATTGGAAAACAGAAATGATATTCTTCCTTTAGACTTGAATAAATACAAGTCTGTTGCAGTGGTGGGGCCTAACAGTAATCAAGCCGTGTTGGGCGATTACGCTTGGACGATGGGGGATACTAAAGAGGCGGTCAGTTTGTTGCAAGGATTGCAGGAAAGTGCAGGTGATAAAATAATGATTCGTCATGCTGAAGGATGTGATTGGTGGAGCCAGGACAAATCACATATTGCCGAAGCTGTGGAAGTTGTCCGTAACAGTGATATAGCTGTGGTGGCGGTAGGTACACGAAGCACTTATCTGGGAAGAAGTCCTAAATATTCTACGGCAGGTGAAGGATTTGATCTTTCCTCATTGGAACTTCCTGGGGTGCAGGAGGAGCTGTTGAAGGAGATAAAGAAAACGGGTAAGCCTATGATTGTCGTTCTGATTGCGGGTAAACCGCTTGCTATGCCTTGGGTGAAAGAAAATGCTGATGCAGTGTTGGTGCAATGGTATGCAGGTGAGCAGCAAGGATGTACATTGGCAGATATTTTGCTTGGAAAGGTGAATCCGTCGGGTAAGTTGAATGTATCTTTCCCGCGTAGCACAGGTAATACTCCTTGTTTTTATAATCATTTCGTGACAGATCGTGAAGAACCTTTTGACCAGCCGGGTACTCCTGAAGAACCTAAAGGTCATTATATCTTTGATAAACCGGAACCTTTATGGAACTTTGGACATGGAAAAAGTTATACTACGTTTGATTATGTGGATTGTGCACTGAGTGATACGTTATTGGCTGCAAGTGATACATTGAAAGTATCCGTTATGATCAAGAATACGGGTAGGTGCGATGGCAAGGAGGTTGTGCAGCTTTATGTACGTGATAAAGTAAGCACGGTGGCTACTCCCATTCAACAGTTGAAGGCATTTCAAAAAGAGCTTGTTCCTGTAGGATATACTAGAGAAGTTAAATTAGTACTTCCAATAGCAGAACTTGCTTTGTATAATGCCGATATGGAGGAAGTTATAGAACCTGGGGAGTTTGAACTACAGATAGGATCAGCTTCTGATGATATCCGAATAAGGCGGACAATAATAGTGAGGTAGGGAATTTAAACTTTTGTAAAGAATAAAAAAAGGATGGTTTTTGCTTTTGTAGAATAACAGATTGCTTGAATAATAATAGTATGAAAACAGTAGTAAATCAATTGAGAAGATACTTGTTAAGTATCTTGTTAGTATGCGCTTGTATATATGTGGATGCGCAAAGTCGTGCCCCTATAGTAGGGCGTGTTTCAGATGTAAAAGGAGAATGGATGATTGGGGTATCTATTTTAGAAAAAGGCACTTCAAATGGAGTGATAACCGATATAAATGGGCAGTACTCCATCAGTACATCATCGGCTCAACCGACATTGGTAATTTCATATATTGGTTATAAAACTCAGGAAGTGAGGATAGGAAAAAAGAATGTTGTTGATATTGTATTGGAGGAAGATGTTTCGGCATTAGATGAAGTTGTGGTTGTTGGATATGGGGCGCAGCGTAAAGTTTCAGTAGTTGGTTCACAGAGCTCTATTAAAATGTCTGATATTAAAGCAGCAACGGGAGATATATCTTCGGCTATTGCCGGACGCATTCCAGGTGTGGTGACTATTCAACGTTCAGGAGAACCGGGTAAGTCTGGTTCTGAAATATGGATTCGTGGGATTTCTACGTTCACGTCTTCCTCTCCGTTAGTATTGGTAGATGGGGTGGAGCGTACTTTTAATCAACTTGATCCTGAGGATATTGAATCGTTTACTATCTTAAAAGATGCTTCGGCTACTGCTGTTTATGGTGTTCGGGGTGCGAATGGTGTTATTTTGATAAAGACAAAGCCAGGTAGAGTGGGGAAACCCCAATTCTCTGTGGATTATTATGAAGGGGTAACGATGTTGACCAAACAGGTAAAATTAGCTAATGCTTATCAATACATGGATGCTGCCAATGAGGCATATGGCAATGACCATTCTGGACAGGTTCTCTATACACCTCAATATATTGAAGCAACTAAAAAAGCGAATGGCTTGTTGCCAAATGATAATCCGAAAATGTATAATCCTTATTTGTATCCGGCAGTAGACTGGATGGATGAACTGTTTAGAGATATGGGGCATAACCGTCATGCCAATATCAATGTCCGCGGCGGCTCTGTCAATGCCACTTACTATGCATCATTGTCTTATTACAATGAAACCGGTTTATTGAAAACAACTTCAATGGATGAACAGAACTATAATATCAATACGGATTATAATCGTTTTAATTTTACTTCGAACTTGAATTTGAAGCCGACGAAGCGGTTAAGTATTGATATGGGGGTCAATGGATACATTGCAGAAACAAATTATCCACAAGAAGATTCGGGTACTTTGTACGAAGCAGCTATGGCTATTAATCCTGTTTATTATCCTACTTTAATGCAAAATGGAAGCATTCCAGGGATAGATGGTAATAACTATAATCCTAATCCTTACGGTATGCTTACTCGTCGGGGCTATAGAAATGAATATAATTCAAAGATTTATACAAACTTACGTATTGCTCATGACTTGGACTTTTGGAATTGGAGCAAGGGCTTATCTGTAACTGCGACGTTGGCATTTGATACATGGACTGGACGTACGTTGAAGTACAATAAAATGGAAAGTACCTATTGGTATGCAGGTTCTAAGGACCCGAATACCGGATTATGGAATAATGATGTATTTAATGAAGACGGGACCTATCGTTTGAATCAAATTTATATTAGTGGTGACGATCAGTTGAATTATGGTGGAGGTGATACCGGTAGTGACCGTAGCATTTATTTTGAAGCTTCATTGAACTATGATCGTGCTTTCGGTTTGCACCGGGTAGGTGGCTTGTTCCTTTATAACCAGAAGACTTATCGTAATACTACTGGAGGCGATATGGCTTCTACATTACCTTATAATAGCCAAAGCATTGCTGGACGTGCCACTTACTCTTGGAATGACCGTTACTTTGCTGAATTTAATGTAGGCTATAACGGTTCGGAGAACTTTATGCCAGGCAGACGCTTTGGGGTATTTCCTGCTTTTGGTGTGGGATGGGCTGTCTCAAATGAAAAATTTTGGGCACCAGTACAAAAGTATATATCTTATTTGAAGTTGAGATATACTAACGGTTGGGTAGGTTCAGATGATGCCGGAGCACGTTTCTTGTATGAAGCAACCATGGGAGGTGCGCAGGATTATTATTTTGGTGATTGGCGTAGTCCTGGAGGATGGGCGGTTTATACTTATGGTTCCAATGTTACTTGGTCAAAATCACATAAGCAAGATTGGGGTATTGATATTAAGTT
>ENA-UEPL01001544-UEPL01001544.1-human-gut-metagenome-genome-assembly--contig:-NODE-1544-length-17351-cov-5.249797_pt1 | contig 17351 bp, 10 predicted proteins | sample MGYA00242896_ERZ507908 | MGnify/ENA primary metagenome ERZ507908 (study PRJEB26167, sample SAMN06115518) | human gut metagenome | host: Homo sapiens | place: China:Chongqing | collected 2015-08-20...
TCCGGAACGCACCACGGTTCCCATCATCCCCGGTATCAAACCGATCGTTTTCAAGAACCAATTAACGGTTCTTCCGAAGATATTCCGTGCGGATATCCCGGAGCCTTTCGCAACAGAATTACGTAAATGTAAAGATGATGCGGAAGCGAAAGAGGTGGGTGTGGAATGGTGTATACAGCAGTGCAAGGATCTGATCGTTCATGGTGTACCGAGCTTACATTTCTACACAATGATGGCCTCGGATAGCGTTTACAAAATAGCGAAAGAAATTTATTGAAATACAATAGGGGTTTTTGTACGCTGAGTTGTCTAATAGAAGTACACGATTGAACAATCATGTACTAAGTATGGTTATTTTTAAAATTCTAAGGTAATGAAATACATATTCTTTATTGGACTTGACTTGGTATTGTATCCGTTCTTAGTTTTACTCTACATATGTCAATTGATATTTACAAAACCTCGCGCTTTTTGATATGAATACTTTTCCGTAACTTCTTTCATTATTCTATAGAAAAGGAAATATCTCATGTATTTTAAAGATATCATCGGGCAAGAGGAAGTGAAGGAACGGTTGAGACAATCGGCTCGGACGGGGATCGTACCCCATGCACAGTTATTCACAGAGCAAGGGGGAGCCGGGGCGTTTCCGCTGGCTTTGGCTTACGCCCGTTATCTGAATTGTACGAACCGGACGGACACGGACGCTTGTGGACGTTGCCCGTCATGCCTCAAATATGACGAATTGGCACATCCCGATTTACATTTTGTATTCCCGATCGTAGCCAAGAAAGAGAAAAAGAAAGAGGTCTGCGATGATTATCTCAGTGAATGGCGTGGGTTCCTCAAAGAACATCCCTATTTCAATATGGATGAATGGCTGGATTATATCGAGGCCGGAAACTCACAAGCCATCATCTATTCCAAGGAAAGCGATGAGATTATCCATAAACTGAGCCTAAAGATTTATGAGGCGGAATATCGTATCTTGATAGTTTGGTTGCCGGAGAAACTGCATCCTACTTGTGCCAATAAGCTTCTGAAAATCATAGAGGAGCCTCCTATGAGAACGGTTATTCTTATGGTATCCGAGACTCCGGATCTTATCCTCGGGACCATCCAATCCCGTGCGCAACGCATCCACATCCGTCCCATTGAGACCGATGCGATCATGAATGCCATGATATCCCGTTTCGGGCTTTCGCCCGACGACGCTAAACACGTCGCTCACCTCTCCTCCGGAAGTTTTATCAAGGCGATGGAGGCGATTAGCTTGGGCGAGGAAAATAAATTCTTTCTGGAGCAATTCAAGGCCATGATGCGAAACTCATGGGCACGAAACGTAAAAGGCATGAAAGCGATGGCAGACGTCATGGCAGGGATCGGACGGGAGCGACAGAAGAACTTCCTCTCCTATTGCCAGCATTTGATCCGGGAGAACTTCATGTACCGGTTCCAATCACCCGAACTTAATTATATGAATCTAGACGAGGCAAGCTTCTCTGTTAAGTTCTCACCTTTCGTGAACGAACGAAACGTGATCGATTTGATGGAAGAATTGGCGAAAGCGGAACGCCATATCACACAGAACGTGAATGCCAAGATGGTCTTTTTTGATTTATCCTTACGAATTACCGTACTAATCAAAAGATAAGTCTTCAGATTTTCTTGTTACGCCAATTTCCTTTCCACAGATAGAAGAAAGAAGAAAGGATCATGATATTATATACATACTCCGTAGTCCAGCAAACCGCCACGTCCGCACGCAACCATACAGCGACATACAATATATATAATACGTACACGAATATGCTAGCCATATCGATTTCCAGCGCACGTCGGGTATTGCCTGTTCCCGATACGCTAAAGAAATAAATAAAACCGGGAACGGCAAAGAGATAAGAGGACAGCATCACCCACAGCGAGGGGATCGAGCTAGCGATCAAATCCGGGTTATCCGTATAAATACGCAATACGGTAGACGGGAACATAGCGATCAAGATACCGATCGGTAGCACGAACGCATAGCATAGCCCGATCATCCTCCAGCAAAGCGGAAGCACCCGGTCCGACTCCCCGGCGCCGATCAAGTTACTTACCAGCGAGCTGTTCGTGGAGGCGAAAGCATTCACGAACATAAACAGGAACGAGGAGATGCTACGTACCACATTCGTAATCGCCAACGGCCGCTCACCCAGATGCTCCATAGCGATAAAGAAGATAAACCATCCCCCAAAAGCGATCCCATGCTGGATCATCACCCAGATAGAGACACTCAGTATTTGTCCCAGCATCCTAAAATCCACTCTCGTAAAACGGAACAGACCATATTTTTTATAATCTATCTTCTTCCAAGTATAAATCACGAAGAACAATACGGAAACAGCTTCCGAGATCGAGGAAGCGATAGCGGCACCCGCTATCCCCAAAGCGGGGAACCCGAACTTACCGAATATCAAGATATAGTTCAAGACCACGTTGGTAAGCACCATCACCACCGAATTGGCCGTCAAGATCTTCGTATTCGTCGTACTCACGTAAAACGCACGGAACATCACCGCTATAAAAGAGAAGAAGAACCCGTACACCCGCCAGTCCAGATAGCTCATCGTCGCTCGATACACCTCTTCCGAACCGATCATCCGGTGGAGCAGATGGGGCGTAAGCAGATTAGAGGCCGTAAACAACACCGCCGCCAGCAAAAAAAGGAATAGCCCGCCTTGCGTGAAAACCTCGCCGATCCGTTTATACTCCCCCTCACCGTTACGACGTGCCATCAGCACCTGAGCGCCTACACTGAAACCAAAGCCCAGCATATAAATCACAAGATAATAGACTCCTGCCAAGGCGGAGGCACCTAGCTCGACCTCGCCGACACGTCCCAGATAAGCGGTATCCGTCAATCCGATCATATGCTCCATGAGCAAGCTGATTAATACCGGATACGTGATCTTTAGAATTTGTTTGTTCGTATATCGCATGATGAATCTTAAATAAAAGGGAGGCAAAGGTAGTAATAAGATGCCAGTCACACAATATTACCCCATGCGATCCGTTTCTTATCATATTACATTATTATACGAAGAGATATGGTTACAAAACTCATCATGGCCTGTATTTTGTCCGCTACGCTATTGAGCTGCAACGGGCAAAACACAAATACGATCAACTACGCTACCGTCGAACCCCTGCATATCAATCGTTTTGACAAGGATTTATTCCGGCTGATCGATACGGAAGATACCACCTTGCAACCCGAACTAATCAAACAATACCCGGAAATGCTGGATATCATCGGGAAAGGCATATTAAACCTGCAAACCATCGAGACTCCCGGCTTCTTCGAGAAAATGCGGAATTATTACTCGGAGCCTACCTTGAAAGGCTTGTATCGTGACGCTATCACCCAATATGATTCCGTGGAGGATATCGAGAAATCCTTGGGATACGGATTCGCCTATCTAAAGGAGAATTTCCCCTCGATGCAGATCCCTGCTATCTATATGCATGTATCCGGTTTCAACCAGAACGTATTGGTAGGCGATAGCCTGCTTTCCCTTTCCATCGATAAGTATATGGGAAAGGACTATCCCTTGTACCAAGATTTCTTCTATGACTCCCAGAAATTGAAAATGCAACGTGGACTCGTAGTCCCGGATTATCTGGCGGGGTGGCTCATGTCCGAATATCCTTTCGCGGGAAAAGAGAACGTATTGCTGGACCGGATGATTTACGAGGGAAAAATCAAATACCTGCTCTCGCAAGCCCTAGGCGTTCCCGATGCCGCCGAGCTAATGGGATACACCGAACAGGCCTACAACTGGTGCAAGGACAACGAAGGAACAATCTGGAAAGCAATCATCGAGCGCAAGCATCTTTATACCCCGGATCAACTGACAACTTCCCAGTATTTCGAGGATACCCCGGCCATTTTCCCCGAGAACGACGCTCCCGGGAATATCGGGACTTGGATAGGCTGGCAGATCATCAACCAGTACATGAAGGAGACGGGATCTACCCCGGAGGCGTTGATGCAAAACAACGACGCCCAAGAAATCCTAACCGCCTCAAAGTACAAACCCCTATAAACAGGAAAACCGCCCTATTCTCACGAACAAGACGGATAACCTAATCTAACTTAATTCTAATACCATGAAAAACACTATATCTTAATAACAAGGCTTTTTAAAAAAGGTTCAATGGAATGAGATTTTAAACCTCTTATTTACCTTGGTTGTTGTAACAGGAAACGAAAACAAGGTGAGTCCGATGGATAATGATCTCTTAGATATAACAAAATTGAGGCGCTGGCGGATCTGGAAATTGAAACTTATTGACGCCAGACTTTATTTTGTAAGCATTTTCGTGGGATTGCTGACCGGGTTGGTAGCGGTACCTTATCACTATCTGCTCCAGCAGTTATTCAATAGCCGGAAACTTTTTTTCGACGGTCATTACCCTTGGTATTTCCATGTCTTGTTCTTCTTCACGCTATGGGGTATATTGCTTTGCGTGAATTGGATGGTCAAGAAGATGCCGCTGATTACCGGTGGGGGCATTCCCCAGACACGGGCGGTTATCAATGGCAGGATCACTTATAAAAACCCATTGACACAATTAATCGCCAAGTTCACGGGAGGGATATTAGCGATCAGCGCCGGCCTGTCCCTTGGTCGTGAGGGGCCGTGCGTACAGATCGGATCTTACGTGGGGAATATCATTTCCAAATGGGGACACGTATTGGCTGGAGAGCGCAAGCAACTTTTGGCCGCCGGCGCAGGTGCCGGATTGGCCGCCGCTTTCGCCGCTCCCCTCGCTTCCTCACTTTTGGTGATCGAGTCCATCGAACGGTTCGACGCTCCCAAGACCGCCATTACCACCTTGCTGGCAGGGGTCGTGGCGGGAGGCGTAGCGAGCTTGATTTTCCCCTTCAACCCCTACTCGCAGATTAGCGCAATTGCCCCGCAGGCTACTTTTATAGATCAACTGAAGTTGTTCTTATTTCTGGCCGTGGTTATTTCCGTCTTCGGGAAAATTTACTCGATGTTTACCCTTTGGTGCAAGGATTTCTTTACCAGACTGAAGCATCCTCCTTATATGAAGATGTTGTACCTGCTTATCATAGCGTATACGATCTCATTGACGGAGATCGACTTGACAGGAGGAGGCGAGCAATTCCTTATCATGCAAGCGATGCATGGATATCACCCCGTTTTATGGATAGCGGCGATGATGCTCATCCACTTGATATTCACGTCTCTCTCTTTCTCCTCCGGACTGCCGGGAGGGAATTTCATCCCTACACTAGTTACCGGGGGATTGTTCGGGCAGATCATCGCCTTATTATTGGTGAAGTATGGTTTCATTGAAACGGAGAGCATCAGCTATATCATGTTAATCAGCATGGTAGGTTTCTTGGTGGCGGTAGTCCGGACACCACTGACGGGTATCGTCTTGATTACGGAGATAACCGGGCATCTGGATGTATTCTACCCCTCTATCATTGTCGGCGGGCTTACGTATTACTTCACGGAAATGCTACAGATAAAGCCCTTTAACGTGGTTCTCTACGACGAGATGATCTCGACTCCAGCCTTCCGTACCGAAGGGCGTTCCAGCCTGTTCGTAGAGATCATGACAGGTGCCTATTTCGACGGGAAGGAGGTAGATCACCTCACCCTCCCCCAACGTTGTATCATCAAGACTATTCACCGGGATCGCAAGGACTTGGCTCCCGCCGGACAGACCCTTATCCCCGGTGATCAAGTAGAGATCGAGATCGATTCGCAGGATATCGAGAAGCTGTATGAGCCGCTGATTAGCATGGCGAACATCTATTAATCGCAGACCTGCCAATCGCCTCGAAAAGAAATGCCACACCAAGAATCCCCCGGTGTGGCACATCAACAAAACGCTACATTATCAGAAGTTATATTGAGCGGAAACATTAAGTCGGTTGGCGTGGCGGGTCATATCGTTGAAATCGGTACGCCAGCCTCTCAAGTACTCGGCGCCGACTTGCAGATTAGCGTTCACGTTCCAGAAAATGTTGGCTACCAAGTATTGACCGTAGCGGTATTGATCCGACGGGGTAACCGGGTAATCATTCTCGCTGTATAAACGAGTCTGGCTATAGGTGCTGGAGACGAATACCTTCGGCGTGATATTATACTGCAAGCCAGCGTACCAACCCATCATCGGAAGCACTTGCATCTTACCTTTGGCCTCGGGGTCTGGAACCAGATCCACGTCCAGATTACTGATATCATTCAAGAACTGGCTGATACCCCGGCCGTAAGTAGCCTGACCGTAGAAGTTCAGCTTGCTCGTCACATTGAACGTAGAGGCGGCAAACACGCCCCATCCGGCCTTAGACTCGGCCCGTTGCGCCACCAAGTTCTCGTACGTCATATTACGTACGATACCAGCTACACGGATATGGCTGCTCTTATTCCAAGCGTATTGGATATAGGCAGGGAAGTTCGGCATACGTTGGTTACTGATATTCACGCTTTGGTTCGTGATGCCATCCACCACTGGCATCTCGATACCTACACCCGCTTTCCATCCCTTACCGAAAGCACGCTCATAGCGTAACAGGGTGGCACGGCTGAAAACCTGTCCGGCAGGCCCCGCATAATCGATCGAGGGCGGAAGGGCGGCCAGATCCATGAAGGTACTATAATCGTAACCCATCGTGAAACCAAGGAAAGACACATAGGCGTTCTGGAGCTCGAAGACCTTGCTGCCTCCCCGGAAGTTACCCGCCGTATACACGACGAAATCCCCGAGGTGTTTGGTACGACCCACTAATTTCAAAAATATCGTACTGGTAGTAGCGTCCATCTGGAACTGGTTACGGACGTAGTTCTGCCCACCATTCGGGATCATGGACGGATAGAAATCGACATCATCCGAAATCCCGCCGAAATCATACTCCGCCGTAGCCTTCACGTAACCGCCGATACCCAAGGCGAAACGTCCCTTACGATCGGTCAATACGAAGCGGGGGGCTTTCGGGTCGTGGAAACGAGGGCTCTGCGTCTCATTCATTATCCTCACGATTTCATCACCTGCCTTGTCTTGGCTGACAAGGACTATCGAATTTGGCACGTCATCCTCGATGACCACCTTTTGAGCCTTAGCGGGAGCCGATAAGAATCCCATACCTAGCAGTAATACTGCTCCTTGTACAAATAGTCTCATAAATGTGTTTTGTTTAGATTAATTACCTACCTTGAACAAGGCTATAAAGAAAAGGTTCTGATTTTAACAACCCTACGAGCACTTTTTCCACCCTATTGCCCGTTCAAAAAATATTCATATATTTGCGGAATATATTACTTGGGATGAGAAGATTTTTATTGTTCATACTCGCTGTTCTTTACCTCGGGGTTTCCTCCGGGTTTGCGCTGAATTACCATTATTGTATGGGTAAGTTGGCGGAAGTGAGTTTGCAGTATCTTGACACTTGCCCCAGTTGCGGTGAGGCGGGCACGTCCCATAAGTGCTGCTCTACCGAGACGGAATATGTTAAGTTATCCGTCGATCAGGATGTGGCGAATACGCTCGTGCAATTGTCCGCTCCTGTCGCTGTAGTTTTGTTGTTCGATCTACTCGACTCCTATAAGATCGCCGGGCGAGACGAGACAACACGTTCCAATCCCTTTATTAATCCACCCAAGGAGAATAGCGCTATCCCGTTATTCGTCCATCATTGTACTTTTTTGATTTAGCGTATAGGCTTCCTTTTTAAAAGGCGATTTACGTCTGTTTACGCACGAGTACCGGCGTAATCTATTGCGAGTACTGGAGTAATCCACCGCAAGTACTGGAGTAATCCATTGCAAATACTGGAGTAATCCATTGCGAGTACTGGCGTAAAGCATCACGAGTACTCATGTGATCGCTTGCCTTCAAAGACGAACAAATAAGCGTTCTCATATGTTTTCAAATCATAAAAGCTCATTCAAATGTTAAATAGAATCATTCGTTACTTCCTTGAGAACAGGGTGGTAACCTTACTTTTACTAGTGCTGATTATCGTATGGGGCATCTCCACGTCTCCCTTCAATTGGCACGGGGGGATCATTCCCCGGAATCCGATTCCGGTAGATGCCATCCCCGACATCGGCGATAACCAGCAGATCGTGGCCACAGAATGGATGGGCCGCTCGCCGAAGGATATACAGGACCAGATCACTTATCCGCTGACCACCTCTCTTTTAGGTATCCCGGGAGTGAAGACGATCCGTAGTTCCTCCATGTTCGGGATGTCCTTCATATACATCATCTTCGATGACGATATAGAGTTCTACTGGAGCCGTTCCCGTATATTGGAGAAGCTGAACTCCCTGCCTCCGGGAACTTTGCCGGAAGGCGTGCAGCCTACCTTGGGACCGGACGCTACCGCCCTCGGGCAGATCTATTGGTATACGCTGGAAGGACGGGACCCCAAGACCGGTAAACCTACCGGAGGCTGGAACGCCGAGGAGTTGCGTACGATACAGGATTTCTACGTCAAGTACACCTTATCCTCCGCCGAGGGGGTATCCGAGGTTGCCTCGGCGGGCGGTTTCGTGAAGGAGTACCAGATCGAGTTGAACCCGGATGCCATGTACGCCTTCAACGTCTCCGTGATGGATATCATGAGCGCCATCAAGAAGAGCAACCTCGATATCGGCGCCGAGACGATGGAGATCAACAAGGTGGAGTACCTGATCCGGGGCTTGGGGTATATCAAGAATGTAAAAGATATAGAGAATGCCGTCATCACCGTTCGGGAAGGCGTACCGGTTCGCATATCGGACGTGGCGTTCGTGAATATCGGTCCGGGAACCCGACGGGGAGGGCTGGACAAGGAGGGTGTGGAGGCCGTGGGCGGAGTGGTCGTAGCCCGCTATGGCTCCAACCCATTGGAGGTTATCAATAACGTAAAGGCGAAGATCAAGGAGATGGAACCGGGATTGCCCCAGAAGGTACTGGCGGACGGGACGGTCTCCAAGGTAACCGTCGTGCCGTTCTACGACCGTACGGGGCTTATCAAGGAGACGATCGGGACGTTGGAGACCGCCCTCTCCCACGAAATATTGATCTGCGTGATCGTTATCATCGTGCTGGTGCTCAATCTGAGGGCCTCTATCGTTATCGCCAGCATGCTACCGATAGCGGTGCTCGCCACGTTCATCATCATGCGTTATACGGGGATAGCGGCGAATATCGTGGCTTTATCGGGTATAGCGATCGCCATTGGCGTGATGGTGGATGTAGGGGTCGTCTTCGTGGAAAGTATCATCCGTTACCGGGAGATGCCCGAGAACAGACATATACAGGGGGGAAAGGCGTTTGTCAACCTTATTTATAAGGCGGTAAGCGAGGTGTCCGGGGCAATCAGCACAGCGATGATCACGACGATCGTCAGCTTCCTCCCCGTCTTCACCATGGAGGCGCAGGAAGGGAAGATGTTCTCGCCTTTGGCCTATACCAAGACATATGCTTTGGCTTCCGCCTTCGTGCTGGGATTGATCTTGCTTCCTTCCCTATCGTATTGGTTATTCTCGATAAAGATCCATTCAAGGCAGATACGGAAAATACTGAATTACCTGTTGATCGTGGCCGGAATCGCCTTACTTATTATTTATGGAAGTATTCCGGCTATCGGGCTAACGGCAGTCGGGGTGAATAATCTATTGTCCGGTTATTGGAAGAAGCCTCAAATGAGCACTTATATCAATATCGGTATCACCCTCTTTGTCACGATCTATTACCTATCCGAGGAATGGTTGCCGATGGGGCCGCAAAAAGGGATGCTCGCCAATATATTGTTCGTGGCGGGTTGCGTAGCCATCATCCTAAGCATCCTGTGGCTGCTCGTTATTTATTATGAGAGGATATTGCGCTGGTGCTTGGATAACCGCTGGAAATTCATGTTGATTCCGGGAGCTACTATCGTATTCGGTTTCTGGATATGGAGAGGCATCGGACAGGAGTTTATGCCTAGCCTGAACGAAGGTTCTTTCCTACTGATGCCGACTAGCATGCCGCATTCCGGTATCGAGCAAAACCTTGATTATATAGAGGCGCTCGACAAACGGCTGGCCTCTATCCCCGAGGTGGAGACCGCCATCGGTAAATGGGGCCGTGTAAACTCCGCCCTCGATCCAGCGCCGGTACAGATGTTCGAGAATACGATCAACTACCGTCCGGAATATATCCTGAATGAGGACGGGAAAAGGGAACGTTTCAAGGTAAACCGGCAAGGGGAGTATCTCCTAAAAGATGGAGGCGTATATAACCCCAAAGACGGTTTCCGGCTGATTCCCTCAGACAGCCTGATCCCAGACGCTAAAGGCGATTACTTCCGCCAATGGCGACCGGAGATCAAGAACACGAACGATATCTGGCAACAGATCGTGAACGTCACCCATCTTCCGGGATTGACTTCCGCCCCGAAGCTGCAGCCTATCGAGGCCCGTCTCGTCATGTTATCCACCGGTATGCGTGCCCCGATGGGTATCAAGGTGTATGGCCCGGATCTGGAGACGATCGAGAAAGCCGGAAAGGCGATCGAGAAGGCATTGAAAGAGGTACCCTCCGTTATCCCCTCTTCCGTATTTTACGACCGTGCGGTAGGCGCCCCTTATCTGGAGATCGAACTGAACCGTGAGAATATGGCCCGTTACGGCGTAAACGTGGAGGACTTGCAAGAGATATTAAGTGCCGCTGTCGGTGGCATGGTACTGACCCGCACCGTGGAAGGCAGGGAACGTTTCCCGGTGCGCCTACGCTACGCTCGTGAGCTTCGAGATAATCCGGAGGCGCTAGGTATGATCCTCGTACCGACCGCCACTGGGGCGCAAGTCCCGCTTAAAGAGCTAGCCGATATCAACTATACCCGTGGAGCGCAGATGATCCAAAGCGAGAACACTTTCTTGGTAGGCTACGTCATCTTCGACAAACTGGCGGGGAAGGCGGAAGTGGATGTCGTGAAAGAGGCTTCCCGCATCCTTGAGCAACAGATAAAGGAGGGCGAGTTGAACCTTGATCCCGGCGTATCCTATAAGTTCGCCGGCAATTACGAGCAGCAGGAGCGTGCCACCAGCCGGCTGATGATCGTCGTTCCCCTCGCCTTGTTGATCGTCCTGCTGGTTCTATACTTTCAATTCAAGACGGTCACTGCCTCACTGATCCATTTCTCCGGGGTGTTCGTGGCCTTCGCCGGAGGTTTTATCTTGCTATGGCTTTACGGACAGGATTGGTTCATGAACTTCTCCATCGCCGGAGAGAATATGCGGGATCTTTTCCAGATGCACACGATCAATCTGAGCGTGGCAGTCTGGGTCGGTTTCATCGCCTTGTTCGGTGTGGCTACGGATGATGGGGTATTGATGGGAACCTACATCCATCATGTATTCCTCGAGCGAGACCCCCGCACCAAGCACGATATCCGGGAAGCGGTAGTAGCCGCCGGACTGAAACGGGTACGCCCAGCGGCCATGACTACAGCCACTACCCTGATCGCTTTACTCCCCGTACTTACCTCTACCGGTAAGGGGGCGGATATCATGGTACCGATGGCTATCCCTACGTTCGGAGGCATGCTGATCCAGAGTATGACCATGTTTGTCGTTCCCGTCCTGCAATGCTGGTGGCGGGAGAACGCTATAAAGAAAGAACAAAAGAATAAAATTCAAGAGGAGGTAACGACTTATGAGATATAAAAGAATCAGATCAATCATCATGGCAGGTGTACTGGGGATGCTAAACGTCCTTTTCGCTTACTCCCAGCCGGCCGATAGTTTAGGCTATTATCTGGAACTGGCGGCACGTAACAATCCGCAGATCAACGCCGACTTCTCCCTGTATAAGGCATCTTTGGAGAAAGTCCCGCAAGCCGGAGCCTATCCGGACCCGGAACTGGAGATCGGTTTCTTCCTGAAACCGATGGAGATCTTGTCCGGAAAGCAAATAGCGGATTTCACCTTGATGCAAATGTTCCCTTGGTTCGGTACCCGGAAGGCGGCCCGCAACGAGGCGACCGAGATGGCCCGGATGGCTTACGAACAATTCCGTAACAGTCGCAACAACCTGTATTACGAGGTGAAGAGTCAATGGTACCAGCTTTGCAATATCAGCGAGCAATATAAAAATACGCAGGCGAACCTTCGTCTGCTAGACCAGTTGGAACAGTTGGCATTGAACCGCTTCTCCGCTCCGTCGGCGAAGGCGGGCGGTTCCTCCGTCCTACCCTCCCCCGTATCTTCTGCTCCATCGACTCCTCCCGCCGTATCCGGTGGAGGTATGTCGGGTATGGGAGGCAGTAGCATGGGAAGCCCTACGGTACAAAGCACGGGAGCATCCGGTAGTACGATGTCCGGAATGTCCGGCGGTAGCCCTATGGGTGGAGGCTCTATGGGAAGTGGCAACTCCATGGGCGGAATGTCGGACGTACTGCGAATCCAGATGGAGAAGGTAGAACTGGAGAATACGCTAGCCTCCTTGTTATCGCAACGGAAAACGGCCGAGGCTGCTTTTAATACGTTGCTCAATCAGTCGCTAGCTACCCCGATTTCCGTCCCCGACTCGTTGGAACGGCTTCCTCTCTCATGGAGTGAGTCGATGGCTCTTGACAGCGTCATCTCCAACAACCCCATGCTTACCATGCTGGAGGCGGAAGGAAACGCTTACCGGGCCAAGGCGGAGATGGACAAGAAAATGAGTTACCCCATGCTAGGTATCGGCCTCCAGTATTCCTTGATCGGGAAGAAACCGGAAGATATGTCTATGGGCTCTATGTCCGGTATGAACGGAAAGGATATGTTCATGCCCATGCTAAAGATCAGCCTTCCTATCTTCCGTAAGAAATATAACGCACAGCAACGGGAAAGCAAGCATTATTGGAAATCCAGCGAGTTGAAGTACGAGAACACGATGAACCAACTGCAAGCCGAGTATATCCGTATTACCCAGCAATTGGAAGATGCCGCACGGAAAATCGATTTGTACCAGAAACAATACGATCTATCGTTGGCCACCTACCAACTGATCGTCCGGGAATTCTCGACAGGAAGAACGACCTTGACCGACGTGATCCAAGTGGAGCGACAAATGTTGGACTATCACTTGAAGAAAAGCGAAGCGATAGCGGAATATAATACCCAAATCGCCGGAATCGAGAAATTAATATCCACCTCTGTAAACGAATAAGAAAATGAAAAATATAAATGAAACCGTAAAATCCAAGTACCTGATATATATCCTGTTCCTAGCGGGCGGCCTCTTGTTGGGCTGGCTCCTGTTCCATAACTCCGATACCGACAGCCATACGTCACAAGCGAGCGAGACCGGCACGGAAGTTCACGCCCCTACGCATGGCCACGACCTCCAACAGAACGAGGCCGGCGAGTGGACTTGTTCCATGCATCCCCAAATTCGCCAAGACAAGCCGGGTAAATGCCCTATCTGCGCCATGGATTTGATCCCTGTACGTAAGAGCTCCTTCTCCGACAAGGCCATCGATCCCAACGCCATTCAGCTTTCGGAAGAAGCAGCAGCCTTAGCGGACGTACAAACCTCCAAGGTATCCCGCCAGAATCCGGTCAAGCAAGTCCGTTTATACGGCAAGATCGTACCGGACGAGCGTAGCCTGCAATCTCAAACAGCCCATGTAAGCGGACGCATCGAGAGCTTGAACGTTGATTTCACGGGTGAGACGGTGCGTGCCGGACAGACCCTCGCTACCCTCTACTCCCCAGAGCTTTTCACCGCTCAGCAAGAATTGTTGGAAGCGATCCGCATGGGACAATCTCAATTGATACAGGCCGCCCGTGAAAAACTATATTTATGGAAGATGACAGATGCCCAGATCGCCGCTATCGAGAAGTCCGGCTCTATCTCCCCGGTTGTAGAGATCAAGTCGAACACGAGCGGTATCGTCCTGTCCAAGCGGGTAAGCCAAGGTGATTATGTATCCCAAGGAGCTATCCTTTTCGACGTGGCGAACCTCACGAAGGTATGGACCTTGTTCGACGCTTTCGAGGTGGATCTCCCTTTCCTTAGCAAAGGTGATCCGGTGGAATTTACCTTGCAAGCGCTACCCGGCAAGAAGTTCTCGGGTAAGATCTCTTTCATCGACCCGATCTTGAACACGACGACCCGTACCGCCAAGGTCCGTGTAGAGGTACCGAACGCCTCTTTGGAGCTCAAGCCCGAGATGTACGCCACGGCAAACGTAAGCGCCCCGCTCCGCAACTATAAGAACGAGATCGTCGTACCGCAAACCGCTGTGCTCTGGACGGGTAAACGTGCTATCGTGTACGTAAAGCAACCGGATACGAATACCCCCGCTTTCTTGATGCGTGAGGTGGAGCTAGGCCCTTCCCTTGGTAACTCTTATGTTATCTTGAATGGCTTGCGAGAAGGTGAGGAAATCGTAACCAACGGAGTCTTCGCCATAGACGCCAGCGCACAGCTGGAGGGAAAAACTTCCATGATGAATAACGGCGACGAGCCCGCCAAGCCTATGACTGGGCATGAGGGGCATATGATGCATGCGCAAAGCGTCACGGGGGTAGCCTCCGAGCATGCCATGTTCGGTGTCAAAGGCTCTTGCGATATGTGCAAGGAACGTATCGAGAAAGCGGCAAAAGGGGTAAATGGTGTGTTATCCGCTCATTGGGACAAAGATACCCAGATGATCCATCTCCAGTACGATCCCCAAAAGACCTCCCCGAAAGCGATCAGCAAGGCGATCGCTAAAGTAGGCCATGACACGGATATGGATAAGGCGGATAAAGCCGTATATGATAAGCTACCGGCTTGTTGCCACTATAGATAAAGTATTGGACATTCGGGGGTGTGTCAAAAGTGTGAACATGGCACGCAGATAACGCTGATTGAGCAGATGACCGCAGATTTATGATATGAAAATCAATATATTATCTGCGTAAATCTGCTAAATCTGCGTGCCATAATACCAACTTTTAACACACCCTCCTTATTAGTAAAGATTCCAACGAAAAGAAGCGACTGCTTTAGCGGGAACCTCGTAGGTAAACGAACGTTCGCCACTGTTTACCGTTATATTTTTAGTCCCGTCCGTATTATTTAGTAATACGAGCGCTTCCGTTCCATCTAAATTCTCGAAGGCGGAATACATAATCCCATCAGCCGTATACCCTTTAGAGCCGATCCGTACTGCCCCCGGTTTCACCACAGAGGATAAATGACCGATAATATAATAATGAGAATTCCGGGTAATCGTCTTATAATCCGAGCGATCGATATCCACGGCACCATAACAAGTCTGGCAACCACCCTCTCGGTTCGGTCCCCGCTCGTTGTCCAGCATCAAGTTCCATACGATAACTGCCTTACACCAGTTATTCACCGTACCCAAGGCCGTCTCCTCCATATCTTCCATCAAGCGTTTCTCTAAGTTACGTCCATCATTCCACATGCCGATAGAAGTTTCCGTAAATATTAATTCTTTATCGGGGAACTTGCCGTTTACGTTATTCAACTCCTCCCGGTCGCCCCCGTAATTATGGTAAGCGGCACCTGTCAGGAAAGAAGCGGCATTCTCATCCTCGTAGATTTTCATCGGATAGCCTTGCTGCTCCAACATATTATCGTAATTGTAATTATGGTCGAAAGCGTAGATCTTCGTCTTGAGGCCAGTCTCTTTCAGTTTAGGGCCTAGAGCGTCACGCACGAAAGAGAGTTGCTCCTCCCATCCCATAAATAAGGAAGCGGAATTTCCTTGGTTCAAAGGTTCGTTTTGGGGAGTTATCGCCTCGATAGGAATCCCCTCGGCCTCCATCGCCTGTATCCATTTCACGAAATAGGTAGCGTAATCTTGATAATAGGCGGGATTCAGCTGTCCGCTAGTCCACGACTCGAACGGGCGCAAATCCTTTAAGTTATCCACCTTCATCCATCTTGGACAAGTCCAAGGCGATCCCAAGATTTTTATAGAAGGGCTGATCGCCAAGATCTCCTTCAAGATCGGTATCACATACTCCTTCTCCTCGCTCTGCAAGGCGAAATTCTCGACACCCTTCGTGTCACAACAAGTATACTCACTTAAAGAAAAGTCCGAGCAGCCAATCGAGATACGGATATAGCTATACCCCATCCCCTCCGTATCAGAGAAAGTCTCTTTCAGGAAAGCTGTCCGATCCTCGGGAGCCATCCGCATCAAGTTATAGCAGGTAGAGCCTGTCACGGCGGCGCCAAAGCCATCCATCGTCTGATAGCGCACCGAAGGGTCTATCGTTATCACGGAAGGCGAGGCGGCTTGTTTGTCCCCCAAGGCGATCTCACTTCTCACGAAATCTTTCGCACGATCGTTTGTCGTGACATACACCGTTACATTGTCCGAGGTCTTCGCTCCAGAACATGCGTTCAAGCAAATCAAGACCATTAATAAAGAAAAGAGAACCATACGTATTAAATTAAATAGTTTATCGAATTACCGGGTTTCTGAACCTTTCAAGATCGCATTCACGTGATTCTTTAAGATGTGGAAGGCAGGAGCGGCCATCGATCCATGATCATATCCGTCCAACTCATAGATATAAGTATTCTTATGTCCGGCCACTTTCATCATACGCCAAAAATAGGCGTTCTCCTCATAGCGGCCCAGCATCTCCATCTCCCGGTCGCCCGAGACGATAATCAATGGAGGAGCGTCAGGACGTACGTAAAACAAAGGGGCGAACTCGTCGATACTCGGTTGGGTATCTTTTATCCCCTTCGCCTGCCGATAAGCGAAATGGCTGATCGCATGACCGCTGAAAGGGATTAATGCGGCGATGGAATCAGCATCTATCCGGTACTTAGTCAACCACTTCTTATCCAGTCCGACCATATTTGTTAAATAACCTCCAGCGGAATGACCTGAGACAAAGATTTTACGCCTATCCCCACCATACTTCTCAATTTCGCTGAATGTCCAAGCGACAGCGGCGGCGGCATCATCGATACAATCGCTCAACGTGGCTTTGGGTAGCAGACGGTAATTTACGGCGATAACGGCTAATCCGCAGTTCTTCAATTCCTTCGGGATGAATTTGCTACCTCCCGACAAGCCGCCTCCGTGAAACCAGACTACCGTAGGGAAGTCTTTTGCGTTCTCGGGATAATAAAGATCCAATTTACAACGTTCCACCGCATATGGATTTTTCGATTGGGTATAAGAGATATCTCTGACTATTTTATAGTCTTGATCTTGCGCCGCAAGGATATTACAGATAAACAGACTAAATAGAAATAAATAGATTTTCTTCATGATATTAGATAATAGATTTAATACATCAAATTTAATATAAAAAAAGGAGTCACCCCTTACG
>ENA-UEPL01001557-UEPL01001557.1-human-gut-metagenome-genome-assembly--contig:-NODE-1557-length-17250-cov-3.274501_pt1 | contig 17250 bp, 15 predicted proteins | sample MGYA00242896_ERZ507908 | MGnify/ENA primary metagenome ERZ507908 (study PRJEB26167, sample SAMN06115518) | human gut metagenome | host: Homo sapiens | place: China:Chongqing | collected 2015-08-20...
CGGCAGGAGGTAAGGTTAGCGATAGAAACGGCGGCAAACGTATCGCACAGATTGATGACCGCGGCGGAAGTTTGCAAGGCAATGAATATCTCCGCCCACACCTTGCGCCGTTACGAGAAGTTGTTCGCTATTCCCGTGCGGAGAGTGGGGAACAAGAAGTTTTACTTCGAGGCAGAGATCAAGAATAGTATTGTCACGGGATTGACTTTTTCGAGATTCAGGCCTTCATAAAGGCGTTTCAGATCCTTGGGGCTCAGGACAATGCCGCCTTCCCCTTCGCAACATTGGCCGCACATCTGGCAGTCAAAGACAGTTTTCTTCATGATATCAATTTCCTAAGAGGCGTTTGTGTTCTACCATGATGCATAAATCTTCAACGACGGCGATCCCGGCCTTCCCAGCGATAGAAGCGGCTTCGGGGCTCACGATGCCTTGCTGCATCCAAAACAGTTGGGGCAGGGGGGAGAGTGCCACGGTCTCCCGCGCATGATCAGGGCAGTATTGAGGAGCCCGGAATACATTGACGATGTCAACGGGAAAAGGCACTTCGGCAAGCGAAGGATAGGTTTGCAGGCCCCACACGTCTTTACGTATGGGGTGGACCGGGATCACTTGGTAGCCTGCTTGGATGAGATACTTCCCAACGCGGTCAACAGGCTGACCTTCTTTATCTTTTGCACCAACGACGGCGATTGTGCGGGCTTGGGTCAGAAATTCGCGCATCCTGCCGTCGGAGAGAAATGTCTGTAACATGATGGACCTCACAAAAAGAGTGCAGGAAAGTTTAGTTGGTTATGCCAATAAAGGCAACGAAAAGGTTTTGGGTGTGTACTCTTCGTCTAGGAGAGCACGGAAAGAGTTGCTTTTCAGTGAGTTGCTGCGAGCGTTTTTAAAGCATGTTATGGCTCATAGTCTTTTAAAATTATGTAAATTTATAACACCAGGCATCCTACCAAAACAAACCGCAAAAAATATTTCACCGGATTACAAGGAGATCTTTCAAATCCTCTGTTGCAATGGAAGACAAAATAAGGAAAATTCCAAAGATCAATGATTCAAAGGGAACCTGTCAAAATGGACCCAAACGAACCTGCTGTATAGAAGGAGAGCTGATCATGTCGAGCCCCGATCTGTTGCCGCTTGGAGAGATAGAATTCCGGTATGCCCGCTGCCGCCGTCTGTTGCGCACGCTCGTCCCTGATGCAGGGGGGATGCTCGTTACTTCCCGGCTTGGCATTTATTATTTGACGGGAACGCTGGGGTGGGGGCTCGTATGGTTGCCCGTTGAAGGGGAGCCCGTTTTGTTGCTTCGCAAGGGAGTGGAACGCGCACAACTGGAATCCCCCTTGCGTCACATTCTTCCCTTCAAGTCATATAAGGAAATCACCTCTCTCTGCGCTGGGTGCGGGAGCCCGCTTTCTTCCGCCATTGCCGTGGATAAAAACGGATTCAACTGGTCGATGGCGGAGATGCTGCAAAGCCGTATGGAAGGTGTGCGGTTCACCTCCTGTGATGCCGTCCTTGCTCAGGCCCGAGCCGTAAAATCCGAGTGGGAGCTCGAAAAACTCCGTCGATGCGGGGCATTACATGCAAAAGTTCTGGATGAAATGCTTCCGGAACGCATACACCCCGGCATGAGTGAATTTGATGTTGCGAGAACGTATGTGGAAGCGGTGTTCGCGTGCGGCGGAAGCGGAATGTTGCGGATGAATGCGCCGGGTGAGGAAAACTTTTTTGGTTATGCCTCGGCTGATACGTCCGGCATTTATCCCACCTATTACAATGGACCTCTTGGTTGCAAAGGCATGTGTCCGGCCATTCCGTTTATGGGAAATGCCGAACGCCTTTGGCAGAAGCGCGCCTTGCTTTCCATCGATATGGGGTTCAATGTTGAAGGGTATAATACGGATAGGACACAGGTGTACTGGAGTGGCGCGGCCGATACGATCCCCGGCCCGATTCGTAGGGCACATGCCGTGTGCGTTGAGATTTTTGAACAAACCGCAGCCGCGTTGAAACCGGGAGCCGTTCCGGCAGAGATATGGGCGGAAGCGTGTGCCGTTGCCCAGCGCGAAGGGCAAATGGACGGGTTTATGGGGTTAGGGCGTGACAAGGTTCCATTCTTGGGGCATGGCATAGGCCTGACTGTCGATGAGACCCCGGTTTTTGCCAAAGGCTTTACCGCTCCGCTGGAACAGGGCATGGTTGTGGCCATTGAGCCGAAGATCGGCATCCCCGGCTCAGGGATGGTCGGCCTTGAGCATACGCTGGAAATCACCGCGTCAGGAGCTCGTCCGCTTACGGGGACATCAAAGCAAATCATCCTGATCGGTTGATTTCCCTTTCATACCCCGTGTCCTGCCGATATGATTGTGATGCCGTTCGCCTCCACAATCCTCTTGCCTTTGGGCAGGGACTTGTGGAGGCCTTTACCCATTTTATTCCCCTGCTATCCGTTGGCTAGGATGCATTAGAGGTGCGGCAGTTTTCTCCTTCCGCTCTTGTTTCTGTCCGGCGGCATACGGAGCGAGGCTTGACAATGGGTGGGAAAGCTTCATTGATTCCATGTGATTTTGGGAATGACGTTCAATGGTTGACGAGGTACTTTCGTGTATACAGATGTGATGACCGAGATCGCCCGTTTCAAGGCTGGGCGGATACACGTTGCGCGCGCGGGGCTGGCCACGCAGGCGCGGCTTTGCGTGGATATGCTCCAACAGGGCCGTGGCATGGCTTGGGTCGTAAAAAACAGGGATGAGTTGCTTACCGCCCGCGCCTTGATGCGGCTTTTCTCTCCCGAGTTGTCCAGCGGCGACTTTTTGCCGGATGCCCTTGATAAGGGCGGCTGGACGTCTCTGCCGCCGTTTTCTCCTCGCTCGGCCAACCGTGAGGGCTGGACGGAACGCTTGTCCGCTCTGTACGCATTGCGCAGCGGGCAGGCCAAAGGGCTTATCCTGACCGCCGATAACCTGCTCCCCAAGCTGGTGCCTCTGGATTTCTTCGAGAACCGGGAGGTTACCCTCATACGGGGTGAAGACGTCTCGTTGGATATGATACTCGAACAGGCGGTTGAATGGGGCTATGAGCGTGTTTCCATGGTCTCGAATCCGGGCGAGATCGCCAGGCGAGGTGATATTCTCGACATCATGCCTCCCGGTTATGATAAGCCCATACGCCTTGATTTTTTTGGAGATCTCATAGAGGAAATCCGTCTTTTCGATCCTGTGAGCCAGCGTTCGAAGGCAAATCTTTCTGAAGTACGTGTTCTTCCCGTGTCACCCATTCGACAGTCGCCCGCTGACCAAGCGAAGATGCAGGCACGCTGGAAAAGCCTGTTCCAGAAAAACATGCTGACCGAAAATGAACGGTTCGGGTTGACCCGCTTACAGGAACAGGGCGATTTCCGCTTATTGCCGGGTTGCTGCTATGACACGGCGACCAATCTGGAAGCATGGCTCCCTGCCGATACCGTATGGGTTCTGCCGGGGCTCTCCGATTTTCGTGATATGTTGTCCTCAGCGGAACGTCTTTGGACGGAAGCCTTCGAAGCACAGGATGTGGAGGGCCGTCCTCAGCCGCAGCGTTTGGCCATGCGCGAAGCAAGCGATGTGGAAAGCGCTTGCGAGCGGTTCGCCTGTGTTCACGCAGAACCGCTGGTGATGGGCATCGCCAAAGGAATCCATGATCTGCCGGAACGGAGCCTTTCTTCGTTCGAGGATCTGTTTCCTTCGACTGCGGAGCAGGATCGCCCTTGGCAGACGCTCGTTCAAGCACTGAAACGGTGGCAGAACGACAAGCGGCAGACGATTTTGTGCTTTGCTTCCGAAAAGAGCCGTACGAAATTTTTGAATCTGGCCTCTCAGGATGGCTTGTCCCCTTTGCTGCGGTATTCCGGGGAACAGCATGGCCTGTTCGCTTTGGTGGCGCCATTTCGGGCCGGCGCTGAACTGATTTGGGATCAGAGCCTCATACTCGGGGAAGATCTCCTCCAGCCACATGCGGAGAAAAGCCGCCGCGTTCCTACAGGAGCCTTCAAGGGGCTTGATCGGTATGACGAGTTGAAGCCCGGCGACTTGCTGGTCCATCGGGATTACGGCATTGCCCGCTTTGGGGGGCTGCTGCGCATGGAAACGGGCAGCACTGCCAACGATTTCCTGCTGCTGCACTATTCCGGAGATGATCGGCTTTATGTTCCTGTGGATCGCCTTTCCCTCATCCAACGCTTTAAGGGCGGGGGAGAAGCGCAGCCGTCGCTGGATCGTCTGGGCGGCGGAGCCTGGCAATCCGGCAAGGAAAAAGCCCGCAAGGCTATCGAAAAAATCGCCGAAGACCTGATTGAAATGTATGCGTGGCGTAAAGTGGCCAAGGGGTTCCGGTATCCTCCTCTCGGGGAGTTGTACCGTGAATTTGAAGCGTCCTTCGGCTTCGAGGAAACGCCTGATCAGGCGAAAGCCATACAGGACGTCCTGGCTGATATGGAAAAGCCCGAACCTATGGATCGGCTTGTATGCGGAGACGTGGGGTTCGGCAAAACGGAGGTTGCTCTGCGGGCGGCGTTCAGGGCCGCCTCGGAAGGGCGTCAGGTCGCACTCTTGTGTCCCACGACAGTTCTTGCCGAGCAGCATTACCAGACCTTCCGCTCCCGGCTTTCGGGCTTTGCGCTCAATGTCGGACTGCTGAGCCGCTTCGTTTCTTCAGCCAAGCAGAAAGAAGTGCTCAAAGCGGCGGCTTCCGGACAGATCGACATCCTCATCGGTACGCATCGGCTCCTTTCGGACGATGTGGTTCTCCCGAATCTTGGCCTGCTTATCCTTGACGAGGAGCAACGTTTCGGCGTTCGGCACAAAGAGAAACTCAAGAAAATCAAAAAGAACGTTGATGCGCTCACATTGACGGCCACTCCGATTCCCCGGACGCTCCAGTTATCCATGTCCGGAGTCCGCGAACTTTCGGTCATCGAGACGGCCCCCCCTGAGCGTAAACCCGTTTCTACGGCGCTGCTGGAGCGGGACAAGGCAACGCTTCGGCAGGTGATTGAACGGGAACTAGCCCGTGAGGGGCAGGTTTTTTGGGTCCATAACCGGGTGCAGGGGCTGGAACGGGTCGTCGAGTTCGTCAAGGAACTGGCTCCGAATGCGCGTATCGGCATGGCGCATGGGCAGCTGCCGGAAAAGAAGCTTGAAGAAACCATGCACGCATTTTGGCATGGCGAATTGGACATTCTGGTTTGTACCGCCATTGTTGAATCGGGGCTGGACTTCCCTCGGGCCAATACGCTGATCGTCGATCAGGCGCATCTTTTCGGTCTGGGGCAGTTGTACCAGTTGCGGGGCAGGGTGGGGCGGTCCGATCGGCAGGCTTTTGCCTGTTTCGTCGTTTCTGATCTGGAGCGGTTGCCTGCTGCAACAAAAGAACGTTTGCGCATTATTCTTGATATGGATTACTTGGGCGCGGGCTTCCAAGTTGCGATGGAAGATTTGCGGTTGCGTGGTGCCGGAAACATTCTTGGTGAGGTTCAGTCCGGCCATATGGGACGTGTGGGGCTTGAACTGTATCTTGAAATGCTCGAACAAGCCGTCAACAAGATTAAAAACGGCGGCGTATCGTTGCAGATTGAAACGGAACTCAATTTAGGGCTTACCGCCCATATCCCCGAGGACTATATTACGGATGGACGGGAACGTCTGCGTTGGTATAAGCGGCTATCCGCTGCTCCGGACGCTCAGGCCCGCCAGGAACTTGAACTCGAGCTTCGAGACCGCTTTGGCATTTTGCCGCAACCATTGAAAATCTTTATGGCTGTACTGGCGCTAAAGCAATTCCTGAGCGGCGCTCAAGCCTTGAAGGCGGACGTATACGAGGATCGGCTCCGTGTCCTCTGGGATGAGAAGCAGAACGCCATCGCCCCCGAGAAACTGGTGCCGTTCTTGAGTGCGCAAAAAGGCAATGCCAAGTTGATTCCTCCATCAAGCCTTGAATTGAAGTTGGATATGCAGTTGCCCACTCCGCGCAGGCTTGATGCCGCCAGACTGGCGCTGGGGACACTTCTGACGGACTGATATGCCTGAGAGGGTTAGAAAGTCCCGGCGTTGCAAGTTGGCGGGAATCAGCGTATCTTGCCAAAAAATTGTCGCACAGAGAGCACTCCAAAGACGTTTTCCATTGGGCTGAACGCATCTTGAGAAACGTTCCGTCCGAGGAAATCTTTTTGTGTGCTCAGTGTTGCAAAAACAAGGCTGGGAGTGTTTCAGTCCCAGAGCCAGAATATCAAGGAGCATAGCGTGCGCATCGTCAGTACTGCGTTTCTTTTGTTTTTTTTGATTACGTCTCCCGTACGCGCCGCCATCAATGGCGTTGCTGCGGTCGTGAACGGCGAAATGATAACGGCGTTTGACTTGCAGGCTGAAACGGCCCCCGAAGCCATGCGGCGGGGATTGAATCCCAAAGATCCCAATCAGGCCGCTGCGATAGAAGAACTGACCAAGGCAACGCTGGAACGCATGATCAACAACATTATTCTGACGCAGGAAGCCCAGCGCCTTAAAATTTCGGTGGGGGACAGCGAAGTGGATAATGAAATACAGCAGATCATGTCGCGCAATAAAATGACGCCGGAAGAATTCCAGCATCAGCTCCAGATCCAGCGCACGACAGAGAAGGATTTCCGCGAGCGTATCCGCAGCAGCATTTTGCGGAACCGCCTCCTTGCCAACATGGTCGGCCGTAAGGTCATCGTGACGAAAGAAGAGATCGCCGATTATTATAATCAGCATAAGCAGACGTTCATGAACAACCAGAAAGTCCGTTTTGCGGTTATTGTATATCCGCCGACGGAAAATGCCGAGGCGCAGGCCGCCCGTATCCGTAGCGGCAAGCTTTCCTTTGAACAAGCCGCTCGTCAGGTTTCCGTGGGCCCTCGCGCTCAGGAAGGCGGTGATGTGGGCGTCGTGGATTGGAACAGCCTTGATCCTACATGGCAGGACCGCCTTTCGCAGCTCAAGCCGGGAGATGTCTCCGGATTGTTTGAAGTGAATAACGGATTGAAAGGACAGTTGAAGCTTCTCTCTATGGAATCCGGAGACGGGCAGACGCTGGAGGAAGCCACGCCTCAGATCGAAAAGATTTTGCGCGAACCGAAGCTCCAAGAGCGCTTCCGTGAATACAGCGAACAGCTTCGCAAGCGGGCTGTGGTTGAGATCCGCCAATAATTATCCCCTTTTGCATTCGATTTCCGAAAGGTACACAGCATGGAAGAGACGGAAACTGTTTTGACGCTGGCAGACTTTGGAGCCCTGCTTCGTGAGAGGCGTATCCATAAGGGGCTGACGGAAGAAAATGTCGCCGCGGAACTCAAGATCACCTCTCGGTTGGTTAAAGCCATAGAGGAAGGAGACATGGAATCCATGCCGCATGCCGTATATGCCCGGGGATTTATCCGGGCGTATGCGAAGCTTCTTGCCGTCGACGATAGCGTTACCCACGCTGCGTGCGCACTGCTCAAAGATCCGGAAGAAGAGCTGCGCGAACAGGAAATCCGTGTTGTCCCCGCTGCGGCACGTCGCGAGGAAAGCCATGTGCCTTGGCTTGCCATCCTTTTGTGCGCGTTGTTTCTTGCGGGAGGGGCATGGTATTTTCGGGATAGTATCCCCGGACTTTCCAGCAATACGGTGAGTCGGGAAAAAACGGCCTCTCCGGCTGTCCCTGAAGCGGATACTGTCGTCACGACGCCTGCCATCCCTGTTGAGCCGGCTGCGAACGCCACGCTTCCTGCGGCATCGGAGGAACCGATTGTTTTGGGTGGAACGCCTCTTCCCGCTGAAACCGAGATGCCCACGGAGCAAGCGGCTCTTCCCGCCACCGGTCACCGTATGTTGTTGACGGCGCAGGGCGATTGCTGGGTTTCGACGACTGCGGACGGCAAAAACAGCCAGCGCGTCATGCATAAGGGGGACACCCTGAATGTCGACTTTCAGGAAAAGCTCGTTATGAAGCTGGGCAACGCAGGAGCCATGCTGATCACGTATGACGGCAAGGAACTGCCGCCTGTGGGGAAAATCGGTCAGGTCAAGACTGTCACGTTCCCCAATGACGCTCAGAATTAGTCTATGGAATGGTCCGACACGGCCCTCGTTTTGGGGGTAGGGCGCTTTCGGGAATCGGACCTATGGCTGCGTATGCTGACGCGCCGCCACGGCATCGTATCGGCGTTTGCCTTTGGCGGCAGCCGGAGCCGCAAACGATTCTGTGGCTGTCTGGATCTTTTCAACGAACTCCAGATCAGTACCAAAACGACCCGAAACGGCATGTACCTTTCCTTGCAGGAGGGTAATCTGATTCGGGGGCCCCGGCGTTTGCGGACGGACTGGAATCGGCTGGGCATGTTTATGAACTGTGTCCGGTTTGTTGAAGCGCTTGGCGTTCCTCAGGATGGTGCGGCCGGAGTGTTCCTGCTTCTCAAGGACACGTTGGAACTTCTTGAACAGTCTGAAAACGTTCAGGATATTCTCCCGATACTTTTTCGGTTGCGCTTGGCGTCTCAGCAAGGGTACGCTCCCGCTTTGACGGCATGTGTCTCCTGCGGGAAAAAAGATTTTGATCATGCCGGATTTCTGGTTTCGGAAGGGACCATCGTTTGCCCGGATTGCGTTTCCGGGCGAGGAAATATTGTGGAAATCAGCGGCAAAAGCCTTGACGTTTTGCGCCAAGTACAGGAAGTATCACCCCTGCATTGGCATTTTTTAACGTCCGACTCTTCGGAAGAGACGGGCGAAGTATTGCTCCCGGCGGAACGACGTGAGTGCGCGAGAGCGGTGGATGGCTTTGTGCAGTATCATTTGGGCCTGACTTGGGACAGGGGGCGCTTCCGGAGAATGTGATCCGGAAATTCCGAACACTAAAAACGGTCTGCTGTGGCTGCTTTTTGGGAAGGAAATACCCCGTCTGGTGAGTGCCGCTATTGTCATGGAGGAAGCATGTATTTTCAGGATGTGATTCTCACTCTGCAACGCTATTGGGCGAGCAGGGGATGCGTCGTCGCTCAGCCGATGGATATAGAATGTGGTGCCGGCACGTTTAACCCTTCGACGTTTCTGCGGGTTATCGGGCCGGAGCCGTGGAATGTGGCCTATGTGGAGCCTTCTCGGCGTCCCACGGACGGGCGGTATGGCGAAAACCCCAATCGGCTTCAGCACTATTTCCAGTTTCAGGTCATTTTGAAGCCCTCTCCCGACGATGTGCAGGATCTCTACCTTGGCAGCCTTCGTGCACTGGGGATCCATCAGGAAGAGCATGACATCCGCTTCGTCGAAGACGACTGGGAGTCTCCGACCCTCGGCGCGTGGGGGCTTGGCTGGGAAGTGTGGCTGAACGGCATGGAAGTGTCGCAGTTCACCTATTTCCAGCAGGTTGGCGGAATCGATCTTTCGCCCGTCAGCGCGGAGCTCACCTATGGTCTGGAACGCCTGACCATGTACCTGCAAGGGAAAGATTCCGTCTATGACATCCAGTGGAACGAGCATGTGACCTACGGCCAGATCTACCATCAGAACGAAGTCGAGCAGTCTCGCTATAATTTTGATGAGAGTGACGCCGCCATGCACCGTGAGCACTTCGACCAGTTTGAGGCCGAATGCCTTCGTCTCACCGGAGAGGGACTGCTTTGGCCCGCGTATGATTATTGTTTGAAGTGCTCCCATACGTTCAACCTGTTGGACGCTCGGGGGGCTATCTCCATTACGGAACGCACCGGCTATATCGGGCGCGTGCGCACGTTGGCCTCGTCCGTTGCGCATCTGTATGCGGAGCAGCGTAAGGAAATGGGGTATCCCATGCTCGGAGGGAACCGATAATGTCCACCTTTGTTCTTGAAATCGGTACGGAAGAGCTGCCGGCCCGCTTTTTGTCCAATGTTGAAAAAGAACTGGCGGATCGGTTCACGGCTGGGCTCAAAGAGGCTGGCTATACGTTTTCCCTCCTTGATACCTGTGCTACGCCGCGTCGTTCCGTGGTCATCGTGGAAGGTCTGGAGGATACCCAGCCTGTCAGGGAAGAATTGGTTATGGGGCCGCCCGCCCGCATTGCTTTCGATGCCGAGGGGAATCCCACCAAGGCCGCTCAGGGGTTTGCCAAGACGCTTGGTATCGACGTTTCCGCTTTGGGCAGGGCGCAGACCGAGAAAGGGGAATACCTTTCAGGGATGAAGAAAACCGGCGGCGTGCCTACGTTGGACGTGCTGGCTGGCTTGTGCCCGGCGATTATCGCTGCTTTGCCCTTTGCCAAGCGTATGCGGTGGGGAGACGGCGAGTTTGCTTTTGCCCGTCCCATCCGTTGGGTTCTTGCGCTGCTTGGCGACGTTGTCGTTCCGTTTGAAGTCGGTAAAGTGGCTTCCGGGCGGGTTACGCAGGGGCACCGCGTGCTTGGTCCCGGTCCCTTCACGATCAAGACCGCGGGCGATTACGTTCCCACCATCGTGAAGGAAGGGGCCGTTCAACTGAAGGCGGCTGAAAGGCGCGCCTATATCGTCAGCGAAGGGAACAGAATCGCGGAAGCGGCCAATGGCAAAATCATCTGGATCGATGGCCTGCTTGATGAAGTTCAAGGACTGGTTGAGTGTCCCGTGCCGTTGCTGGGCGACTTTGATCCTTCTTTCCTTGAATTGCCCCGTGAAGTCCTGTTGACCAGTATGCAGGAACACCAGAAGAGTTTTGGCGTGGAAGATGCTTCGGGCAACCTCATGCCGCACTTCCTGACCGTTCTGAATCTGCACCCGAAAGATCTTTCCCTTGTCAAAAAGGGATGGGAACGTGTGCTCCGCGCACGCCTTGAAGACGGGCGGTTCTTCTGGAAGACCGACCTTGAAGCCACGTTTGATGAATGGCTGGAAGCGCTTGATGCGGTCACGTTCCTTGCTCCTTTGGGGAGTATGGGCGAAAAGACGCGCCGTATCAGCGCGCTGTGCCGCTGGCTTGCCGAGAAGGTTCAGCAGGATCCGGAACAGGCCGCGCGGGCGGGGCGCCTTTCCAAAGCTGACTTGGTCTCCGCTATGGTCGGCGAATTTGATACGCTGCAGGGTATTATGGGCGGGATTTATGCCCGCAAAAAGGGAGAAACGGAAGCTGTCGCCGCGGCTCTTGCCGAACAGTATCTGCCGTCCGGTCCTGATTCGCCCGTTCCGGGTACGGGGCTTGGTTCCATCCTGTCCATTGCGGATAAGGTGGATACCCTTGTCGGGTGTTTCGGTCTGGGCATGATTCCCACAGGTGCGGCCGACCCCTATGCTCTCCGGCGCTGCGCGCTCGGCATCACCCGTATCATGCTTGAGCGTGGGTACCGCTTCGACGTCAAGGAACTTTTCGAAGAAGCGCAGAGGCTGTACGGCGATCGGAAATGGAAGCTGGCCCCCGCTGAAGCAATCGCAAAGTTGAATGATTTTTTCATTGCCCGCGTGAAGAATTATTTTCTGACTCAGGGCAAGGAAACACTGCTCGTCGAGGCTGTAACCGCCGTCGCTCCCGACAACGTATGGGCCCTCGGCCGACGTCTCGGCGCATTGGAATCCATGAGCCGGCAGGATGATTTTCCGCAGGCTGCACAGACGTTCAAGCGAGTCGCCAACATCATCCGTAAACAAGGCCATGAAGCTGGCGTGGATCTTCAGGGCACGTGGCAACGTGAACTGTTGCAGGAACCGGCGGAAATGGCGCTTGCGGAAGCCTTGGAAAAAATGTTTGCCGCATTTGAGACAGCATGGGCGAACGACGATTTTGAAGCGCTCTTCTCTATGCTCGCCGCACTTCGGCCAGCCGTGGATGAGCTTTTCGATAAGGTCATGGTTATGTGCGAAGATCCTGATCTTCGCGCCAACCGCCTCAATATGCTTAAGGCATTGACCCTGCGCATGGAGCGGCTTGCCGATTTTTCGGCGCTGCAACTTTAGCCCCACATGGCTCCCCGGCTTGGTCCGGCCGGGGAGCCATCGCCATAACGCATTCGGAACGGTTCTGCGCGGCTGCACGGGAACTTGTCTTCCTGAAAAGACTTGACTGAATACGTAAAAGAAGATAAGGACATCAATTCAAACCGCAACCACGCCGCGTCTCGGACGCAGCAAGACGTACCCCGGAGGGAAATCGTGGCCAACCACAAGTCTGCTATCAAGCGTCATAAGCAGAGCGTGAAGCGCGCTGCTCGCAATCGTACCGTCAAGACCCGCATCAAGAATGTGGTGAAATCTGTTCGCGCCGCCATCAAGGCTGATGATCAGGCTGCCGCTACGCAGCTCCTGAGCACCGCCACCTCTTCTCTGGATAAGGCCGCCACCAAGGGCGTCATCCATTGGAAGAAGGCCGCCCGCAAGATTTCTCGCCTTGCCAAGGCTCTCAACGCTGCCAAAGCCGCCGCGTAACACATCTGTTTCTGATGTAAAAAAAGGAAGAGGAATGTTCCTCTTCCTTTTTTTATGTGCTGTCAAAGGAAAGTCAGCTTTCAATACCGACCATGCGCGCCAATTCCGTTTTCCGTTCACGTTCATCCAGACGGATGCATTGCGTAAATGTCTTGCCGTCCTTGACTTGCTTCGTCACCCGGAAGTGGCGGAACGCTCTGGAGGCAAGCTGTGGCCAGTGCGTGATCAAAAGCATCTGGCGGCGTTGGGCAAGAGCTTCGAGCCGTTCCGCAACCTTGTTGAGGGTGAGCCCGCCGACACCGGCATCCACTTCGTCAAAAATGAGCGTGGCTTCTTCATCGTGCTCCTGCACGGAAACGACCGCGAGCATGAATCGGGACAGTTCGCCGCCTGAGGCGATCTTATCCAGAGGCTGCGGCTGTTGGCCGGGGTTAGGGGACCACAAAAGTCTGACGCGGTCCTCCACGCATCCAGGGAATAATGCCACTTCCGACCAATCCGCGCTTACGCGGACATACTGGGAAAAGCCCAATCCCTGCAACTCGCTTTCCAGCTTTCGGGTGAAAGACTCCCCAGCCTTCCGGCGTTCGGGATTCAGAAGGGCCAATACGCCCGCGAGTTGTTCTTGAAGCTGTTTTTCCCGTTTCTCCACTTGCCGGATGTCGAGCGTGCAGGCGTCAAGAAACGAAAGGTTGTCCTGAATTTCTTCCCTGAGGGCAAGGATTTCCGGAAGCGTCCGATGAAGCTTGCGCTTGAGCTGCGCCAATTCGAAAAGCCGGGCTTCTATTTGTTCCGGATCGATATCAGCCTGAGGTAGGGGAGGGCGGCGCAGTTTCCGTTCCAGCTCGGCAATCGTCTGGCGAAAAGAGACCGCCGACTCAAGATACGCGGCCATATCCTCATCGTCTCCGGCCAGCAGCTCCAACGCCCGTTCCAGATGGCCGATCTGTTCAAGAAGTCCCGTTTCCTCGCCACGCAGAATCATCTGCGCCCGTTCGTAATGCCGCCGCAACTGTTCGGTCCCGCGCCACTCCGCACGCATGGCTTCAAGCTGTTCTTCTTCGCCTTCAGCAGGAGAAACTTTTTCGATCTCCGTGAGGTGCATTTCAAGGAGTTCCCGGCGATCCGCAAGCTCTCTGAAACGAGTCCGGAGCGCTTCCTTACGCTCGGCCGCTTCCTTGAGTTCTTTCAACAGAGTATTGCGTGCTGCCAAAAGATCGGGCTGGTTCATCCAGTCGTCAATCAACTTGGCCTGAAAATTCGGCTGGAGCAGTTTCTGCTGCCCATGCTGGCTCGTATGGACGAGAAGGGTGGTTCGCAGTTCCTTGATGGTTTCTTGAGAGGCCAGGGTGTCATTGATGAACAGGCGGCTACGCCCGGTTTCCGCAATCAGCTCCCTGCGGACGATGAGTTCTTCCCCGGAACGCATGAAAAGGGCCTCAACCTGAGCCCGCTCTTTTCCCGGGCGGACCATGTCCGCGCCGAGCCTCTCTCCCATCAGAAAGTTGAGCGCTTTCAGAATGAAGCTTTTCCCAGCCCCTGTTTCGCCGGTAAGAACATTCATGCCCGAGGCAAATTCCAGTTCCATGTCGGATATCAGGGCGAGATCACGAATATGCAAATATTCAAGCATAATAAGGAATACTCGTAACGAAGAAAGGTCATGACTTGCGAAGCCGTACGCAGGCTTCATTGCGAACGAGGGCTACCATAGGGGGATTACTCGAATGATGCAAGCCGCGAGGGAAGGGCTGGTTTGCCGTTTACCGCTTGAGCCGAGGATCAAGCGTATCCCGCAGGCTTTCTCCCAACAGATTGTATCCTAAGACGGTAATCAGGATCGCAAGCCCCGGATACAATGACAACCACGGCGCGATTTCGAGGACGTCCTTACCTTCCATCAGCATGTTTCCCCAACTGGGATCCGGCGGCTGGACGCCTAGCCCGAGAAAGCTGAGCGAAGACTCCACCAAAATGGCCCCGGCGATGCCGAGTGTGGCGGAGACAAGAACAGGGGTGAGTGCATTGGGAAGGATATGCATGACCATGATGCGGAAAGGGCGGGTACCGGCCAACCGGGCGGCCGCGACAAAATCCCGTTCGCGCAGGGAGAGGGTTTCCGCGCGGACCAACCGGGCCACCCCCATCCATGAGGTCAGCCCGATGACTACCATAATCGTATTGAGGCTTGGTTCTAAAAACGCAATAACGGCAAGGATAAGGAAAAAAGAAGGGAAGCAGAGCATGACATCGACGCCGCGCATGATGATTTCATCGACGATGCCCCTGAAGTATCCGGCGAGCAGCCCCAAGGCAATGCCTATGGCTATGGAGATGCTCACGGAAACGAAGCCTACCCAGAGCGAGACACGTGCGCCGTAAAGCAGGCGTGAGAGCACATCCCGGCCCAAGGCATCCGTCCCCAAAGGAAACTGCGCGCTCGGCGGCACCAAGATGGATTTGAGGTGTAATGCCGTGGGATCATAGGGGGAGAGCCACGGAGCGAGCAGGGCGGCCGCAGACATGATGATGACGATGCCGAGGCCGACAAAGAGCATTCCACGCCGGGAAAGGGTGGTGCCGAGGCGCTTGCAGAGCGGGGTCAAAAGCGTCTTGTCTGCGTTCATTGGCGTTTCCCCTGAGCGCGGATTCGGGGATCGGCGAGCCCGTATCCGATATCGGCAAGCATATTGCCCGCGAGTGTAAGCACGGCGCCGAGAACCAGATTCCCCATGATCAAAGGATAGTCCCTCGCCATGACCGCGGCGTAGAAAAGCTGTCCCAAGCCGGGCAGGGCAAAGATGGTTTCAATGATGACACTGCCCCCGATAAGGCCGGGCACGGAGAGGCCGAGCAGGGTAATGACCGGGAGGAGCGCATTGCGCAGGGCATGTCGGAAAATAACCACGCGTGCGGGCAGCCCTTTGGCCTTGGCCGTAAGAATGAAGTCCTGCCGTAAGACTTCCAGCATGGATGACCGCATGAAGCGGGACATGCCTGCGACGCTTCCCACTGTGATGACGGTAATGGGCAAAACAAGGTGCCTGCCCAGATCCATCAGCTTTCCCCAGAAGGACAGCGACTCATAGTCAAGGGACATCAAACCGGAAATAGGCAGCCATTGGTGTTCCAAGCCCGTATACAGCATGAGGAGCAGTGCAAGCCAGAACCCCGGCATGGCGAATCCGAGAAAGACGAGGACCGTCATTCCTTTATCGAACAGCGAGCCCTGTTTCCATGCGGAAAGGACTCCGATGGGAACGGCGATGAGCAGCGTCAACAGGAGGGAAATTACGTTGATGCCGATGGTCATCGGAAGGCGCTCCGCTATTTTTTCTATAACGGGGCGGGCATCGCTGGACATGGAGTTTCCGAAATCGAGCTGTACGATCCGCGACAACCAGTCGAAATATTGGATGTACAGAGGACGATCGATCCCATAAAGCGCCTCAAGACGAGCCCGCGCCGCTTCCCCCGCAAGGGGGTTCAGCGTCGTCTGCATGTCCGTCGGCGTCCCCGGAGCCAGATGGATAACAAAGAAGCTGACGAGGGTGATCCCCCACAGCACCAGAAGCATCCAGATTGTTTTGCGAACGCAGCGGAGAATAAAGGAAGTTGTCTCGTTCGTGAACATGGTCGCCTCCAGCGCTTGTGGGCTATGCCTGCTGACTCATCCATGCGGACATGTCTTGAACTTCCTTATCCCAAAGGCTGGAAAGGCGGATATCCAAAAACTGCTTGTAACAAGCGTCAAAGAGCCCCAGGCAGAGTTCCATCAAATACATTTTTTCAAGGAAAGCGGCATCGGGATCATTGTCCTCTTCTCTTTCCACCTTTGGCGTCTTGAAACTGCCAAGAGAAAAATCTTCCGCCTTTATAGTGGTTTGCCAAGCCAATTCTTCCCGTTCGAAACGGACAAGGGCCCTCGTCACCTTTTTGCCCGTCCGCAGGCCAAGGCGGACCTCACGCAGTTGGGAAAGGGAACCGGACACGGAGGCCGTTTCCAGACTGTCGCCTTCGCCACCTTGGACAACGATCCGCTGTTCAAGGTTCATGGAAAAGGGCACGCCTTCTTTATCTTTAAAGCCCATAGGTTGCGTTTCACTGCGAAACCAGAGCCACGTCAGAAATTCCTGGCCGAGCACCATGTCCGTCGTCTGGCCGAGATAAGGTTCGTTCATTGTCGGCCTCTTATACAAAGCTGGTGGGTTCAAGATCATCCAAACGGGCCAAAGTTTTCTCGTCCAGCATGGAAGCTGCCAAGGCGTACGGCGTCATCGGCTCCAAGTGGAGATCAAAAGTCAATGTAAAATGGTTCATGAAAAGTTCAATGAGTTTTGTTTGTGTGGATGCCAGGTAGACGATGTTGGTATCGGTTGCCCACGCCACGTCAAATACGGCCGGAATGGGGAGAAAACGCCCCATGAGGCGCAGTTTGACCTGATCCCGAAGTTCGTTTTTCCGATCCCGGGCGATGAACTTTTTTCCTTGTTCCTTGATGCGGCCTTCTTCTTCACGGAGTGCGATCGTAACATATTTTTTCAAGACCGCAGGAGGAATCCTGCGCGTGTCCAGACGGAGCGCAAAAGCGAGGTACGCGCCTTCGATATCCTGAAAGGCGAATTGCCGGAGTTTTGCGGGAATTTCCATCCAGAGTTCTTTGGGAACCGGTTCCGTGATTTTGAACCGTGTAAAACTACAGCTAGCACTGAGAATGCCCATGAGCGTGTCCTTGAATGAGGGTAACGAAAGGATGTATTTTTACGCTAAGGACGTATATTGTGGCAAGTGTATAAATAGCGCATAATGAAAATTATGTAAACTTTTGTTTACTTCCATATCATACA
>ENA-UEPL01001596-UEPL01001596.1-human-gut-metagenome-genome-assembly--contig:-NODE-1596-length-16959-cov-6.245291_pt1 | contig 16959 bp, 17 predicted proteins | sample MGYA00242896_ERZ507908 | MGnify/ENA primary metagenome ERZ507908 (study PRJEB26167, sample SAMN06115518) | human gut metagenome | host: Homo sapiens | place: China:Chongqing | collected 2015-08-20...
GTCTGGCGAAGCTACTTGGAACAGTTGCACCAGTTTCATGTCCAAAATGGACGGTGGCCTGGATGTCGTGAAGGGGCGTTGGGGCGTTGGTGTACGGTTCAAAGACGGAATTATCGAAGAGGAAGCTTGTCGGATCAAAAAATCGCCCAATTGGAACAAATAGGATTTATACCCTTGAAAGGAGACAAGTAATACAGAAGAAATGGAAATACTCTCATTTCATACGAAACAATAGAGTTTCCGCAGCCTTATTATCGCAGTTCAAAGTACACTATGATTTTAGAATACAATATACCCAATCGCTTTTCGTACTAATAGGCATATTACCGTTTATACAAGCCACCCTTAAATTTCGGATAGAAGGACTGGTTGCTTTCCACATACATATAGTGTCTAAATAAACAGCAAATATTGATAAATGAGTATTCAATATAAAATCATCTTTGGATATATGGTGTTGATTGTGGCTATAATCGGTATGATTATAATCATGGTACGTGAGCGGAATAGGGTTTTGGTGATTGAAACTGAGGCACAAACAATTCATCGGGTTCAACACAATGGAAATATAGTCCAGCATCACATCACGATTCTCTCAACTTATGGTGAAACAGCCCTTTCTTGGGAAGAGGAGGATTTTGCGAACTATCATTCTCTTCGTCTGCATATCGATTCCATGTTGCAGGCCATGCACAAGGGGTATGAGGAATTTGTCAGCCAAAGTCAAATAGACTCGCTGCGCTATCTATTATCCAGTAAAGAAGAGCATTTATACCAAATTATGCAACTTTTCCATAGTCAGAACAGTCAGGAAGGTATGCAATTCTCTCATTTACCAGCGGAAGCTCAACCGCGTACTGTTATTCGTAAAAAGAAAGGTTTTACAGGATTTTTAGGGGCAAAAGAAACTCTGGAGATAGTTCCTTCCGCATCTACAATTCTCAAGACATTGAACAAGGAATTGCTATCCATGCAGGAAGAACGGCAGAAAAGTATCAATGCTTATACCGATAGCCTCCGCAACCACAACAAGGAACTCAACCGAAAGCTTCGCCATCTGATAACCACGATGAACAACCAGACAGAACGTGTACTTGAAGCGAAGGAATGTCATCTTAGAGAATCTTACAACCGTTCCATATGTGTCATCTCCTGGCTGATTATCTCCGCCATTATTCTGCTTGTCATATCCTATCTGATTATTCAAAAAGATTTACGGGAAAAGGCAAGAACAAGGAAGCGTTTGGAAGATACGATACAACAAAACACTGCGCTGTTGGAAATGCGCAAGAATATTATCCTGACCATATCGCATGACATACGTGCCCCTTTGAATGTCATTGACGGCAGTGCCGATCTGGCAATGGATACACGTGAAAAGAAACGGAGGAATATCCATCTGAATAACATAAGGAGGGTGTGCAAGCATGTGGTACATCTGCTTAACAACCTGTTGGATGTGTACCGGTTAAACGAGGCGAAAGAAATACGGAACGATGTCCCATTCGACCTGCATGAATTATTGGAACGTACCGCTGCCGGTTTTTCTCATATAATCAATAATAAGGGTATCCTGTTCAATTGTGATTTTAAGGATACGGAAGTCAAGTTATATGGTGATGCAGACCGCATAGAACAGATTATAGACAATCTGCTTACCAATGCAGTTAAGTTCACGGAGACCGGCACAATCAATTTCAATGTGCACTATCTCAATGGACTGCTGGTCATGGAAATAGTGGATACCGGTGTTGGTATGAGTGAGGAGACACTTTCCCGTATCTTTCGTCCTTTTGAACGCCATACCTCTGCAACCAATGCGGACGGATTCGGATTGGGGCTTCCGATCACGCAAGGACTTGTCAATCTTCTTGATGGGACAATAGAAGTAACAAGTTTGATTAATTGTGGAAGCACATTTCGTGTGACCCTTCCCATGCCGGAAACGGATGAACCGTTGGAAAGCGAAAAACATGTCCCGACGCATTCCACACACCTGCATCACAATGTACTTGTTATTGATGACGACAGTATGTTGCAAGCTGTCATTAAAGAAATGTTAGAGCGTAATGGCATGGCCTGTACAACTTGTACCACAGTCAAAGAGGTAGTAAAAGCCATGCGGGAAAAAGATTATAACCTGTTGCTTACAGATATCCTGATGCCTTACACCAACGGGTTTGAATTGTTGACTTTGTTACGTAACTCAAGTATTGGCAATTCAAAGACTATACCCATTGTCGCTATGACTGCACGTGGAGAGAAGGAGAAAGATGCTTTTTTGAATGCCGGATTTACAGCCTGTATTTATAAGCCGTTCTCATCTACAGAGTTGATCGGTCTGTTGTCAACTATAGAAAGGGGTTGCCCTGACAAAAAGCATGATGTAGATTTCAGCATGATGTTGTGTGAGGTGAGCGATAAGATAAAATTATTATGTTCCTTTATTGACCAGTCGAAAAAAGATGTTGAAGAACTCAATTCGGCCATAGAAAATTGTAATAGGAAGAAATTGCGTGAAACGGTTCACCGTATGCTGCCGATGTGGGAATTATTACATAATGAAGAAATGTTGTTCGCTTATCGTTCCCTTTTAAAAGATGAAAGGGCCAGTGACACTGCTTTAAAAGAATATACTCAACGGATAATAAATCATACCGATATGTTGATGGCAGCAGCAAAAAATGAAATAAAAAGACAGACAAATGAAACGGAAAATACTGATAGTTGAAGACAATATCAGTCTGTCTCAGATGCAGAAGGACTGGTTTGCACAAGCTGGTTATGATGTCGTGACAGCTATGAACGAACCGATAGCCCGTTCACTGATACGCAAAATACAATTTGATCTGATTCTATCGGACGTACGTCTACCCGAAGGGGACGGAATATCTCTACTGGAATGGCTGCGCAAGGAAAGAAAGGATATTCCTTTCATCATCACGACCGAGTATGTGTCGGTTCCCGATGTGGTGCGCACTATTAAGTTGGGAGCGATAGACTACCTTCCCAAGCCGGTACGCAAGGAACATCTGCTGGAACTGGCAGAAGATGTGTTCCGCCCCATGGTTACGGTACGGAAACAGGAAAAGGTACTGTTTCACCGTACAAGTCCGAAGATCCTACAAGTGGAGAAACTTGCCAGACTGGTAGCTCCATCGGAAATGTCGGTGATGGTACTTGGTGCCAACGGTACAGGGAAGGAGTCGGTGGCACAGAGCATCCATCTGGGCAGCGAACGCCGGGAGATGCCTTTCGTGGCGGTGAACTGCGGGGCACTGCCACGTGAACTGGCCGCCTCGTTGTTCTTCGGTCACGAGAAAGGGGCATTTACCGGTGCCGACACCGCCAAGACCGGATATTTCGACATGGCGAAAGGCGGAACTCTGTTTCTGGACGAGATAGGTACAATGTCCTATGAGATTCAGTCCATGCTGCTGCGCGTGTTACAGGAGAATACCTATACTCCGATAGGCAGTGACAAGGAACGGGTAGCGGACGTGCGTATCGTTACCGCCACAAATGAGAATTTGCAACTGGCCATCAAGGAAGGGCGGTTCAGGGAAGACCTTTACCACCGCCTTTGCGAATTCGAGATACGTCAGCCTTCATTGGCGGAATGTCCGGAAGACATCATCCCTTTGGCTGAGTTTTTCCGTGAACGCCATTCGAAAGAACTGAAAAGGGAAACACAAGGCTTTACGGAAGATGCCAAGCGCAGGATGCTTACCTATTCATGGCCGGGCAATGTCCGGGACTTACAGAACCGGATCAAACGTGCTGTATTGATTGCGGAGACTCCGATGCTGGATATGGAAGGATTGGATATTGAGATCCGCCAAAGTGGAGATACGCACTCCCCGGCAATTCAGCCGTTGAAGGATGAGTCATTGGAGAAAATAAATATTATCAATGCTCTTAAAACTTGCAACGGACATCGGGAACAGGCTGCCGCACTGCTGAACATCAACCCAGCAACACTGTACCGGAAGATGAAGAAATACGGGGTGAAATAAAAATGAGCCTGCCGTTAGTGCAAATCTCACTGAATATGTGTACATTTGCAAACAAATAGAGAAAAATCGACATATTGTCTCTAAGACAATTGCTGACTGTATATGACATAAGACCGCAAGGTGTTTCTAATGGGAATCTGGAAAATTAACATTGAAAGGAACTATTGCGTGATTGCTTATGCTATGCCTACGCATAGCGTGCATTCACCTATTCCTTTCAAAGGCATTCCAGAGCCTCCATTAGAAGTAGCGTGTTTGCACGCTTCTTTTTTTGACGGCTTACGGTCCGGTATCAAAACAGAATTTATGCCAAAAGTCCAAGCTGTAACGGCGATGACACTGGACGGCTTCCTGCCGGAAACCGACAACGTGCTGATGCGATGGGTAATGAACCACAGGAAAGGTTTTGCCCGTTGGCGGGAGCGTTGTGATGCCCGGATTTTACCCCATTACATACTAGACCTTCTTTGTGAAAAAGACACTAAAGGCGATTCCTTTATCTACCTAGCAGAAGTTTCTGATGCAGAAACATTGGATCTCCTGCGTGGCCTCTTCCATTACAATCTTGTGGAAGAACTTATTATCTACCTTTTTCCTTATTCCGCCGGCAAAGGGAATTCCATACAGGCCATCTTTCCCGTCCGGCAATGGCAGTTACACAAGGCCGTTGTCCTGCCTGGTGGCATCTGCCGTCTGATTTATCGTAATCCTTGCAGGATGTAACTTGCAGATTGCGAGAATCCTTGCATCCTGCAAGGTTAATTTCCCATCAAATATTTCTCCTTTATTTTTTATTATACTGTATTTCAACGGAATAGCTATGTCATTTCGTGAAATACAGAGCCATTGGCACGCCGTTAGCCCTATATCATAATATAACCTGTTGCGCGACAAGGTGTAACCAGTCAATTATTTACACTTTAAAGACAGACCGTATTATGATACAGACAGACCGTGAGACCTTCCAGATGATGCTTCATCAGATTATGGAAAGGTTCGACAGGATTGAAGACAGGCTGAGCCGTATGAACCGCCAGACCTCCGCGCTTGACGGAGACAAGCTGCTGGACAACCAGGACATGTGCGAGCTGCTCGGCATTACCAAACGCACTCTCGCGCGGTACCGCCAGAAGAAACTCGTGACCTATTACATGATAGACGGGCGTACCTATTACAAGTCCTCCGAGGTCGAGGCGTTCCTCAACCAAAAGGGCAGGCGTTTGCCGGCGAGACTGAAAAAACAGATGGAAAATTAATATAAATGAAAGAATATGGAACTTGTATGTATTGACAAACAGACTTTTGAAGAACTGCGTGTCCGTTTTTGCGAATTTGAGGACCGGGTGACACGCCTGTGCCGTCCGGTCGAGGATCTCGGCCTGAAAAACTGGCTGGACAACCAGGAGGTGTGCGACGTACTCCGCATCAACAAAAAGACCCTTCAGGCGTATCGTGCCAAAGGTCTCCTTCCTTTCAGTCGCATCAAGAACAAGCTTTTCTACAAACCGGAAGATATACGGAGATTATTGGAATTGAGTTACCACCCTTTAATAAAGAGCAAATTATGAGCTATCATTTTATAGACAAGAAAGACCCACGCATTGACGTGATGTTCCAGGGACTGGAGAAAATGGAGAGGATGCTTTCAGTAATGGAGGATGTACCGAGATCACTCTTCAACGGTGAACGTTTCCTTACGGACGAGGAACTTTCCAAAGTCCTGCGGGTAAGCAGGCGTACATTGCAGGAATACCGTACATTCGGTGTAATCCCTTACTATCTGGTGCAAGGGAAGGCACTCTATAAAGAGTCCGATATCATGAAAATACTGGACGATGCCTACAAACGGTGCCGGGAGGAACAGCGCTGGGTATAGTACTGCTTCTTTAATCAAGCACGGAGAAACTGCCTGCTGTCAGCCGGGCAGTTTCTCCGTTTTCCATTTCATACAGCCGGTGATTTTATTTTCCGCTTTTTCCTGACGGTGAAATCCTCCTCGCAAAGGTCTATCCTGTTTCCGAAACCTGTGGACCTCAACCGTTTCATGTCCTCGTCCACTTTCGTGTCCGTAACCTGCGCGTAAATCTGCGTGGTGGAAATAGAGGTATGTCCCATCATCCGGCTTACCGTCTCTATCGGAACGCCGAGCGAAAGGGTGATGTGGGTACCGAAATTATGCCGGGCCTGGTGAAAGGTCAAATCAAAACCATATACCTGCCCCAATTCCCTAGTCAACAGGATAAAATACCCGCGGGCATAAATATTGAACACCTTGTCTCCGCTTCTTTGGCCGCGGTATTTCTCTATGATTTGAAGAGGAATATCCAGCAGACGGACAGAAGAGAGCGTATCGCTCTTTTTCCGGTGGATATGAATCCACCATGTGCCGTCGCCGGCCTGCGTGATGTCCTTGTCCGAAAGCCGTTTCAGATCCGCATACGCCAGTCCGGTAAAGGTTGAAAAGATGAACATATCCCGCACGAATTGCAGTTGCGGTTTCTCCACCGGAGTGGTCATGAGTGTTTTAAGGTCTTCCAGTTTCATGTGGCGGCTCTTCCTTTTGGGCAGTTCGGGATGCAGGCGGCAATAAGGGTCGCGTCGCAACGTGCCCTGGCTCACAGCCCGCATCGTGAGCTTTTTCAAACGGTACAGGTGTTCATGCACGCTTTTGGGTTTCAGGTTGCGGTCAGTCCGCAGGAATACCTCGAAATCGTCATAAAACGTCCGGTCAAGGCTTCGCAGCGTCACATCTTCCACGCCTTTCTTTTCCCGGACAAAAGCGGAAAGATGCTTGTAGGAACGCTGATAGGAGTCGTATGTTTCCTGTATGCGGTCTATCCCGACCCGTTTCCTGAACTCCTCGTTATGCTCCCTGAAAAGAGCCAGCAGGGTAAGCGGTTTCTGTCCGATACCCTTGACTGCGTTTTTGACCAGTTCAGCCGTGATGAACCCCAGGCTGTTTCTTATCCGCTCATAATGTCCGGCAATCTCACGTGTCAGGTCATCTATGGCACGGTTCACGGTAACGGCATTCTCGCTCCTTCCGTTGGCACGGCCTTTCTCCGGATTCCAGATACCCGGATTGACAGAGACTTTGGTTCCTATCTGTGCCCATTCGGCATCAATGCTCACCTTGCACAATAGCTGGCACATTCCGTCCTTTCGCACTTTCGTGCGGTTAATATAAAACAGCACGGCAAAAGTGCTGCGTCGTTTGACATTCTGTTTTTCAGTATTCTTTTCCATATTCTTTCCATTTAAAAGGTTATTAAATGACGACAGAAAAACGCTCCGAGATTTTTCGGTTCAATGCCTTGGTGTCGGCGTCTATCTTCTCATCGGTCACTTTCGCGTAGATTTGTGTGGTCTCTATCTGACTATGGCCGAGCATCCTGCTGACCGTTTCAAGGGGGACCCCATGAGAGAGTGTGATTTCCGTTGCGTATGTATGCCGTCCTGCATGGAAGACCAACGGACGGTCAATGTGGCAGATTCGGGCAATCTCTTTCAAGTAGAGGTTCAGCGTGGAATTGCAATACATCGGCAGCAGCTTGTCACCGGGAGCTGTACCGCTATATTTCTTCAGAATCTGCAACGGTAAATCCAAAAGAGGAATCTCAAATTCTATCTTGGTTTTCTGCCTGGCACTCTTGATCCACCATATTCCATCTTCCGCAAGGCATAGGTTGTCCTTTGTCAGCAGGCGCATATCTCCGTATGGAATGCCGGTAAAACAGGAAAAAAGGAACATGTCACGGACATGATAGAGGGTCTGCCTGTGAAGCGGGGTGGTCATAATCCTGTGCAACTCTTCTGCCGTGAGATATTTCTGCACGTGCTTCGGGCGCACCGGCTCGTAGCCCATGAACGGGCTGGCGGTAATAATACCGTCAGCAATGGCCTCTCCGACAATGGTTTTCAGTTGGACGGTCAGGTTGATGATTGTTCCGGGAGCGAGGTTACGTTCCGTCCGGAGATACAAATCATACTTGTCAATGAAAGAACGGTCCAACGCAGAAAACGGAATATCGGAGAGCTTGTATTGCGCCTGCAAGAATCTTTCGATATGGCTATAGGCATTGCTATAGGCTCTCAGGCTTCCTACCGTACGGTTTATCCCCACACGCTTTTCAAAGTTGCGGATGAACCGCCTGAAATATCCCAGAAGCGTTTCCTGCCCGCTTGCCATTCCAAGCAGTATGCCTTTCACCTCTTCGGCCGTCACACCGTCACGGACAGCCGACTGTTCCATATAGATATTCAATGCCATCGCACGTATCTCATCCAGCCGGTTGTTGATTTCCTTTGCCGCCACGCTTTTTCCGGAAGCGCGTCCCGAAGACCAGCGGGATTGCGGGACTTTTATCTTCACACTGAATGCCGCTTCGGAATATTTTCCGACATTCAACTTTGCCATTACGGGGCAATTCCCGTCGGCATCCACCTCGCTCTTTTTCAGGTAGAACGACACCTTTACATTTGCCTGGTTCATAACCAATTCCTTTGTTTGCAAAATTATTATATGCAGAGTAAATGAACGGCATGAAAAATGTAGCGGAACGTAGAATAAGACCCCTCGGCCTGCAAACAAAGCCTGTATTTTTTTCTGATACGGAAAAATATGACTAAGTTTGCGTCAGCAGACATGGAAAAAACAGCGTTCTTTGCGGTGGTAAACGGGGTTATCAATGAAAGACGAAAGCTTGTTTTTCAAGCCTCTTTTTTTATCCCGAAAAGGCAACGGATAAGTAGTGATTTGTCCTCCTAACTCCACCTAAAACTTGCTAAAAGCCTCCTGCGGAAGAATGTGGTACAAAACGACATATCCCTTTTGCTATCAAACACTTTACATTATTTTCTCCAAAGTTATCCGTATGTGAGCGAGTTTTTCTATATTTGTATAACTTAGAATGAATGACAGACTATGCTGGAACATTTGAACGATATTTTAGAGAATACTCAGATAACGGCCTCGACCGCCGCCGTACGATTAGCTATCAGCTTCGTGCTTGGCGCTATTATCGGTGTAGAAAGACAATTTCGCCGCAGGGACGCTGGTATGCGAACCTTTACCTTGATCTGTATGGGATCTGCCGCCGCCATGTTGATATCTATCTGGATACCACAAACCTATCCGAATTTCTTGAATGGAGATCCGGGGCGTATCGCCGCCCAAGTCCTTACAGGTATTGGTTTCTTGGGAGCAGGAGCTATTATTCAAAGTCATGGAAGCGTGCATGGACTCACTACGGCGGCTTGTATTTGGGTAATGGCTGTAGTAGGTTTGGCCGCTGGTGCCGGTATGTTCTTGGCCGCTTCTATCACTACGGCATTTACCTTGTTCGTATTGGTTTCTTTAGAAAGGCTGGAGCGACGTATGTATTTGGATGGTGTTAATAAAATACTTACGATAAATTGCTCAACCTCGACTCCCGATCTTAAAGGTATCCGGAAAATCTTGGAAAATAGGAGCATATTTATCGTAAGTCTTTCTTATGAGCATAATTACGACAAGAATACATCGACAATTACCTATAAAGTCAATGTGAAATCCAAGTCCTCTTACAGTGAGTTATTCACTGAGATTCGAAAACTTGGTTACATTTCACAAATACGTCTTCTAGCTTGACAATGCCGTTTATTCAAGTTCACCCTTTAGCATATGCCCGGCGATACGAGCCGCTTCCTCAACGTATTTACCGCAAGGACGTTTGGCATAATACTGTTGCGTGCGTGCGGAAGGAGCGGGATTCGTCGATGTCTCTTCCGGAGGAAGAAGGCTACGGCAAATGATCGTCCCATGTTTCTCCTTGAATAAATCCGCCATTTTTTGTACCATGCCATAGTTGCGGGCACGCGCCTCTTGATCTAGCGGATCAAATACCGGATACTTAAATCCGGCTAACATCGCCATTGCGTTTACGGTACCACAAACCTCACGCATGCGTCCGACACCTCCTCCAAAAGATACAGACATCTTTTTCGCCAGCTCTAAATCCAACTCGAAGACATCCGAATAAGCGAGGAATACAGATTGAGCGCAATTATATCCGGACTCGAAGTTGTGGACCGCTTGGTTCACACGCTCCTCTATATCAAAGGATTTCATAGTCAACACAAGCTCTGTCCGCCTTTACCGGGCCAATAATTCCTTTAGCGACCGCTACATGTTCCGGATGATTAGCGTATGTATTTACATCTTCCAAGGTAGGCAATTCAGTAGTTAAAATAATATCCCAAGTCTCCGCCGGATTACAATTAAAATCTACACGGATCATTTTCAATACGTCTATCTTATTGATTAAGGCTTCCAGTTTATCCTTAATTTCTTGCATTTTGGCTTGCTTCTCAGCCGGAGTTTGAAACTCCCTCAACTTAAACATTACAATATGTCTGATCATAATCGCTATACGTTAATTATATATATTACATCTGTTCATCCAAATACGAATCCTTGTATCCAAGGAAATATAAGATACCATCGAGGCCAATCGTAGAGATAGATTGCTTGGCGGTCGCCTTAACCTTTGGTTTGGCATGGAAGGCGATACCTAGACCGGCGATACTAATCATCGGCAAGTCGTTCGCCCCGTCGCCAACCGCTACAGTCTGGCGAATATCTACGTTCTCCACTTGCGCGATCAGGCGTAATAACTCCGCTTTACGCTTCCCATCTACGATATCACCCACATGATTACCCGTTAGCTTGCCATTCTCGATCTCAAGCTCGTTGGCGTATACATAGTCGATATTATATTTTTGTTTAAGGAAATTACCGAAATAAGTGAAACCTCCGGAAAGGATAGCGATCTTGAAGCCCACCTTTTTCAAGATACGCATCAAGCGGTCCACACCTTCGGTGATCGGCAGATTCTCGGCGATCTCCTGCATCACGGATACGTCCAACCCCTTTAATAAGGCACAACGCTGGCGGAAGCTCTCGCAGAAATCGATCTCTCCACGCATGGCTGCCTCTGTAATCGCTTTTACTTGATCGCCAACTCCGGCACGTATCGCCAACTCGTCGATAACCTCCGTCTCTATCAAGGTAGAGTCCATATCGAAACAAATCAGACGGCGCATACGGCGATACATGCTATCCTCTTGGAAAGAGATATCCATCTCAAGCTCCGTGGAAAGTTTCATGAACTCCGCTTTCATGCACTCCTTGTTTTTCGGGGTACCACGTACGGAAAACTCCACGCTCGCCTTAGGAGTACGGGCATTCTCGTCCAACGGGATACGTCCCGTGAGCCGCTTGATATCATCAATATTCATATCTTGCTCCGCTACGATCCGGGAAACACCCGCAATTTGCTTGGCCGTAAGCTTTCGGCTTAATATCGTGATGATATACCGGTTCTTGCCTTGCATACCTACCCATTTACTATATTCTTGCTCTGTAATGGGATTGAAACGGATATTGACGTCTAATTCGTAACTCTTGAACAGTAGTTCTTTTAATATATCGCCGGAATTTCCTTCCGTGCTTTGAAACAAAATACCCAATGATAAATGGTTATGGATATCCGCTTGACCGATATCGAGGATAACAGCGTTGTTCTTGGCTAGAATCTCCGTAAGAGCTGCCGTTACACCCGGACGATCCGCACCATTGATATTTATCAGTATTATTTCGTCGTTTTGTGCCATATTTGTCATTCTATTAGGCAAAAGTACGTAAGAATTATCGAAAAAGAGTACATTATATTGAACATTTTTGCTTATATTTGTTTTATCGTATTAACGACAAAATGTTTAATGAGAACCTGGCAACCTTAAAAAGTCCTGACCGGCAGGCGAAATGTATGAGAATCCAATTTGAAATCAAGGAAAAGTTGCCCGACATTATTTCTGAAATACTTCATTCAGATAAGTGGCTGACTTTAGTGAGAGATGAGAATCATGGATTGCGACGTGTGACGATTAAAGATCCCTACTTTGATTCAGAGGCATGCGTCGATATCTGGGAGCATGAGATTCATGTAACGACAGCTTGGTCTAACTACACCTATCGAATCTATCAAAAATGTAATTCTTTTTGGTGCGAATACATTGGCTCTTATAGAGGATTGTTGGAACAAAACCTTTTGCCGACAATGACTCCGAAAGAAAACATTCTGGATTCGGAAGTATTGAACAGTTCTTTGTTTGGTGACAGAAAGGAGACCTTGAGAAATTACAGCGCGGAAAACCTTAAGCTGAAGAATTTTAGGCGGGATAATTTCGCCGCGGAATATCAACTGGCTTCTCCGCAAGACCATCCTAAGATCGTATATGATGAGTTTATTAAAGAAGGGGTTCCAATTCCCCCTCCTGAAGATAGAAAAGAAAAGTCCGGTAATTAATACCGGACTTTTTTTATTTGAGGATCATCGCATGATACCCGAATCCTCGTCACTATTCCAAAGTTTCTTGTTGGTCTCCTTGAACTTGCGGCCGAAGTCAAAATTCCAAGAGAAGGTTAGCATCAACATTCGGCTGAAGTCGTTCGCGTACATGTTCGTACGGCTGGGAGCGTAAGCGTTCCGATTTTCCTCTACCCGTTTGTACTGGCTGGAGAAAGGCATCATCAATCCGGCTCCAACGGCGAATTTTCCTTGATTGTACCGGAACATAAACATATGGATATTCTCGCCGCCATGCAATAATTCGCCGACAAACGTATTATAGCTACTTTGTATCTGGAACATAGCCATGAATTTCTTGTACATAGCCATGACGGAAGCCCGGTAATACCAATTGTTATAGGTATGCGAATAACTATTTCCTTCGCTGATATAACGATTGACTCCACCTGTCACGGATAGGCTTATGATCCGCTTGATGATAGGGCCGACACGTAATGTCAAGTCACCGCTTAGTTTCTGCCATCCTTTTTGGTTATCGGTAATGCGAATGAACTTATTGTTTTCCCGTATCACTTCCTCCATGATCCGGTCCGGGCTATTACTGTAATAAAAGTTTAAGTCTCCGGTGAATATTCCTTTTTTATATAGATAATTGGCTTGCATGTCATAACTCTTATAGGGTTTCAGATAAGGATTTCCCCGGCGTATCTGTAGCGTATCGATATATTGCTCGATGGCGCTTAGTTCCGATAGGCTAGGTGAGACATTATTTACGCTACCGTTTACCCGGAAATACATATTATCCGTAAAGTTATATTGTAAGGATACCTTTGGGCGGAACGTATAATATTGATAATCTTCCTCGCCTTCTTGCTTGAACCATGAGCGGGAGACACCTATTCCGGCGGTATAATTCAACTTCTTGACACGTCCGCTGAATTCCGTATAGAGATACGTCTCCGACTGTTTCATCTTGGTTCGTCCTCCAACCGTTCCGCTGTAGGTGTTATCCGTCCACGATTGGGTGTGTTTCAATCCTCCTCCCAATCGACCGGCCTCGAATTGCCGTTCGTAGATTCCCTCGCCGATGATGGAATATTTGTCTCCGTCCACGTTCGACAAGATATCCGATAAGAGGATATCGTTTTTCCATTCTTGATACATTTGGTTTGCGTTCGTATGTATGTACGTACCTACCATATTAAGTATCAATGTCTGCTTATGTGGTAAGGAGCGTTGGTAATAAAGGTCGAGGGAAGGACGTTTGGTAGAGTTGCTATTTGGATTCCAAGCGTATGTCTTATCTTCGGGATTATTGTTGGTATACAGGTTCTTGCCGCCACCTTTATCCTCGTCTGATAAGAAATAGCGTAGCGTAGCATTGAAATAATAATGGTCGTTATCTACCAGATTATAATTAAGAGAGAGGTTATGAGCGGTCTCGGACATTCCTCTTGGCAGACCTTCCGAGGTACGTTCCATCGTCTCGCCACTCTCTAAGCGGAAGGTCTCGACTCCTTCCGTCCAGATATGATACGGATTCCGGTAACGGACGGCGTATTGCAATCCGAACTCTGATTTCTTATGATTGAACTTCGTCGATACCTGATCGTCTCCAAAAGAGGTGGTCGGTGAATTACTAAGATCCAGATTGACAGAACCGCCGCTAGTTTCCCTCCGGACAATGTAGTCGAGTACGACAGAGGCGTTACCGTAACGTAAGCCCGGATTATCATGATATTCTACCCGGATTACCTCCTGTGGCGATAAGCCCCGGATATCGGATAGCTCCACCTTGATACCGTTGATGCAGAATTGAATCGTCCCTTCATTCGGTAGCGATACGCTATTCCGGATCGGGTCTACTTCCAAACGAGGAAGCATCAAGGCGTTCAATAGGTTGATGCCATTGCTGGAGGCCGCTTTTTGCTCGGAGGTAGGGAACGCGATCTTACGGTCCGCCGTATTACGGATAGCGGAAGCGTTGACCGTGACTTCATCTAAGGATATAGAGGAGGATGCCAATGAGATCGTACCGAGATCTATAGGCTGGGAAAGTCCCAGCACGGAGACTACCGAAGTCTTGTAACCTATGGAGGAAACAGATACTTGATAATCTCCGGCCTTGACTTTCTCGATCCGGAAAAGTCCTTTACTATCCGTCGTCGTCCCTGTGATGAATGCGGAATCGGCTGTTTGAAGCGTGATATTCGCGAACTCAAGAGGAGACTTGTCGGATAGATCGATGACTTTCCCCCGGATCTGTAATTGTTGTGCCCGAATACCCCAAGAAAAGGATATAAGAAGGGCTGCCATAATGATTTGTTTCATTATAGTACGATTTAATGATTAAGAAATAATGTGTGTATGTGCTTGTTACTTAGTCCAAATCTCTTCTCCGTTCAGACGGATCTTCTGGATATTGTTGATACGGATATGCAACGTGAGATTTTTATCTTTCCCGGCGTACCTCGCCCCGCTAACCAATAATAGAGAATCATGGCGGCTGACTTCCGGCAAATACCGTTTCATTCCCTCGTAATAGAGTAACGACCGGTCCTTTGCTTCCAGTATTTGCCCCCGGGGAAATTCGGAGGCGGTTCTCGTATCGACTTTTATGTTTTCTGCTTTCAACTCCGGATTATCTATCTGGATAATCTGAAACTTTTGCGTGAAACCTGTAAGGCATTTTTCCGACGTAAACTGGGCAACGCCGAAAGTGAGGGCTGGAACGATATATAATGTCGCTATCAAGGCGATAAATACGCGATTACTTTTTTTCATGATTGTCTTTATTTAATGGTAGATATATATAATGTATAGGCTTTCGTAAGCTCGTCGATACCTACATCTAGCAGGTGCATCTCCTTGAAGACGGCGGGAAGTACCTCTTCCACGAACTGGTTATGGCGCATCTCACGGATTTTTTGCTCGGCGTCGGAAGCGACGAAGTAGCCGATCCCACGCTTATTGTAAATAATCTCATTCGCTTGCAGACGTTCGAAGGAACGCATGACCGTGTTCGGATTCACTTCCATCTCTACTGCCAGTTCCCGTACGGACGGGATACGGCTATCGGCTTTGTAATTACCACTCAATACCCGGTCGCAAATCCGCTCGGCTATTTGGATAAATATGGATTGATTCGTATTGTAGTTCATCTTAGTTCCTTTTCTTTAAGTTTTAGATAAGCGACGTATAAGACCACGAGGGTCGCGATGAGAAATGCGGGTGTAAAGGCAAAGCTCAGCCAATACACGGCGGTATAAAGCGGGGAAGATTCATAACAAAAACTATTCATACCCGGCTGGATATTCAAGATGTTTATGCATAGATAAACAATCCCTATGATAGAAGCGATTATCAATATATATCCACCACAAGCGATTCCTAAAGCATACTTCTTGAATGTGACGTAAGAGAGGAACATCAAGGAACCGACAAACGCCAGCATGGTGAAATCTTGCAAGGTCATGATAATGTCCTTGAATGCTACAGGCTGTATATGAATGAGCATTGAGGCTATTCCCGTCCCAGTCCAGAACGTGACTTGGTATGCTAAGAATACCACGATGCCTTCGATTAGGATAGCGGCATATTTCTCTTGGTTGCTCGCGGGAAGCGTTAAGAACAATCCTCTAGGGCGGTGTATCATTAAGTTTACGTAGAGGACTCCGAGGATGACCAACACCCCATAAGCTAATTTCTTCTTATTCTCTATCCAATCTTTGCGAAGTAAAAGATTGATGCGTTGTATACTGAAATCTGTTTTCATAACTATGTGTATTTAGGAGTTCATGATTCTTTGGATCTCTTTGGGATACGTTATCGCCGCGTTAAAGAGCAACTCTAAGGATACGGCTGTCTCTTCCTTGTCCTCCCGTGCGGTGACGCCTATTGTCCCTTGCGGGGTAGGCTCGGAATAAAGAGCTTTCTCTTCCGGTAGGAGTGGTCCGAAATAAAGTTTCTCGCCGATCTCGTTCAACGTCTTATTCAATAGGGTTTGCCTTTGGTCTAAGATCAATACCGTGTCGATCAAGCTTTCCAGATCCCTGACCTGATGCGTGGAGATAATAACCGTCTGATTGTCATCTATCAAAGAGGCTACCAGTCTGCGGAATGTCGCTTTCGAGGGAATGTCCAGCCCATTTGTTGGTTCATCCATTAGAAGCAGGGGCGTATGAGCGGCCAGCGCCAAGGTTATCGCCACCTTTTTCCGTTGTCCTTGAGACATTTTCGACAGGCGATCGGATAGATTGATCTCAAACGATTCTACGCAAGCCTTACAGATATCGTCCCTAAATGTCGGATAAAAAGGCGCGTACATCTTTATATATTCTATGGCGGTGACCTCAGGCATGGAGATTTCCTCCGGCAATAAGAAGATCTGTTGCAAGAAACGAGCGTTTCTCTCGGAAGGAATTTCCTCCAATACGAGGCAAGAGCCTTGATCCGGAAAGATCTGTCCGCTTAGAAGGTTTAGAAGCGTAGTCTTTCCTTCACCGTTCTTTCCCAATAAGCCACAGATGTGTCCCGATCCAACCTCAAGATTGATACGATCAAGTACCTCTTTTTTGCGGCTATAGCTGAAT